>Ga0180008_1000483_pt1 | contig 33243 bp, 34 predicted proteins | sample MM_PW_MetaG_FD_121121 | JGI IMG/M metagenome (GOLD analysis project Ga0180008, IMG submission 121121) | Groundwater microbial communities from the Aspo Hard Rock Laboratory (HRL) deep subsurface site, Sweden - MM_PW_MetaG | ecosystem: Environmental > Aquatic > Deep subsurface > Groundwater... | reverse complement strand
CGCACTTTTTTGAGCGGGCTTTCGCAGCGGCCAGGGTCGCCTTTTCTTTGCGCCACTTTCTTTTGGCGACGCAAAAGAAAGCGGCTCGCCAACGGCGAAAGCGTTTAAACAAACCCAAAAGCTGTTCTGGATGTATGAATTATTTAGTCACCAAACTTGATTTGCCCCACTTTCCCTGACACTGTTACCAAAGCAAATTCAAAAGGATAGGAATATGAAACTTTTACTAATCGTCACCTCCCTGCTCGCCACAGCTCAGCTTCAGGCGGCCGCTGCAGACAGCCAAATCAATTGCCTGGCCAAAGACTTAGGTACTGTTGATCAGCTAATTTGTTCAGACTCTGAGCTGCTCAAACAAGATCTGCAACTGGCAGAGGTGTATCAGCAGGCGTTATTAAAAGCTGTTAATGAAAAACCACCTTTGTTAAAAGCTGAACAGCGCGGTTGGGTAAAAGGGAAAGCGGAGTGCTGGAAAGAAGAAGATAAAAAAGCTTGTGCTTCAACGCTTTATATCCAGCGTATCGCCGAGTTACAGGCGCGTTATGAACTGGTGCCCATCAGCAAAAAGCTGCTGCTTAGCTGTGAAAACAATCCTGCTAATGAAATCTCAGTGCGCTATTACCCAACTACACCAGCTACGTTGATTGCGGATTATGGTGATCAGGTCTCTTTAATGTATCAGCAAGCTGATCAGAGTTATGTCGGCAGAAATGAAAAGCTATCAGAGCAAAATGGCATTTTTACTGTGCAATGGGGTTATGAAGCGCAGCTAATGAGCTGCAAGCCAAAATAACATAAAACCCGGTTAATTCAGCTCTATAATCTGCACACCCAACTGGTAGCAATCTTCTTGTTCCTGAGCGCAGCGCATTACTTTAGCGTGGGCGGATAAAGGCGGAATACTGGGGTTGGAGCTTTGCATTTTGATATAGAGCATAATGCCCATTTCAAGCGGTTCATCTATTTCCAGCGACATGCCGGTAGAGCTTAAATCACGGCAAATGGCGTTGATCACCCGGCCCGATTGTGGATCGTTGATCATCAGTTGCACCTGAGCATTGACCATCATACGGTAGTAGTTACGTTTATCACTGTGGCCTAACATAAGCTGTATTACTGCATTTATTGGACTAGCTTCTTTTATAGATCCGCGACAAGCCGCTGTAAAGGCTTATTTGTGCAAATGACTGCAGAGTAAATCGTCCACCAACATCTGAATATGTCTGGCGCTGATTGGTTTGCTGACAAAAGCGTCTGCGCCAGCGTCCAGCGCTGTTACTTCGTCACGCGGAGTATCCAGGCCAGACATCATCAGAATTGGAATATGACCGGTTTCAGGGGCATTTTTTAACAGGCGACAGGTGTCCAGTCCGTCCAGTCCAGGCATACAAATATCCATCATCACCAGATCAGGTTGCTGCTGCAACACCAGTTGTAAGGCCTCAACCCCACTTCGGGCATAACTAACCTGATAAAAAGGTGACAAAGCTAAATCCAGCAGACGAAACATAAAATCTTCGTCGTCCACTATCATGACCTTCTTTTGCTTCAGTTCCATTGTCTGCATCCTTGTGATCTCCATCCAAACGCATCGATGCGTTTGACTTAAGTGTATGGCGTATTTAACGATTTGCCAAAAAACAACCAAAAATTTACTCTATTTTAACTCGCTGACAGCCTGTAAAATGCGTTTTACTGACACAGGATAAGGTGTTCCCAAAGTTTGAGCATATAAGGACACTTTAAGTTCCTCCAGCATCCAGCGGATGGCCAGCACCGGCTCCGGGATAGTGCGGCCAGCAAATTTACCCAACAGGCTCTGATAAGCGTCTTCTGCTTTTTGATATTCGTGTGACATCAAGCGATCGCGATTTGGGTCTACCGGCAGTTTTTCCTGACGTTTTTGCAGTGCCTGTAGATAACGCAAAATAGCGTCCAAACGTGCCGCACCATGAGTGCTGACAAAGCCCTTAAACAATAAAGAGTCGAGATGTTGCTTGATTTCGCCCTGTCCCTGCACATGTTTTAACTCAACTTTACCTTTGAGCTTTTTCTGAATTTCATGGCCCAGGGTTAAAATCTGCTCCACTTTCAGTGCAATACGAAGCACGGTTTCACCCAGCTCAGCGCGAATTTTCTCTTTGACAGCGGTAAAGTCAGCTTCGGTTTCAGGCCAGGGCTGTTCACTGATCAGTTGATCAACACCAGCAGCAATACAGTCGTCTATCAGCTCCAGCACTTTACCAAAAGGATTAAAGTACAAACCGAGTTTGGCTTTGTTCGGTAGGGATTCCTGAAGGTATTTGACAGGTGATGGCACGTTTAACAGCACCAATCGGCGCAAACCCAGCTTGCTTTGTTCAGCCGCTTGTTCGGCGTTATCCAATAACTTAATAGACACCGAATCTTTGTTATCCACCAAAGCCGGATAAGCCTTGATTTGATAACCGGCCTGCATTTTGATGTATTCACGCGGCAACTGGCCAAAAGACCACTGTGTTAGCTTGTCCTGCTCTATACCGCGTTCTGCTACCTGGCTTAAATTCTGTTGCACCTTGCCTTGCAGCTCTTGTTTTAACAGCGCCAAAGAGCGGCCTTGTTTTAAGGTGTTGCCTTTGTCATCCACTATCTTAAAGTTAAACTTCAGATGGGTTTCAATACCGGAAAGCTCCCAGGCGTCATCAGGAATAGTCACACCCGACATACGCTTTAATCTGTTACTGACCACATCCAGCAAAGGCCCGTCCTCGGGTTTAATGCTTTGTAATAACGCATCGGCGTAATTTGGTGCTGGCACAAAGTTGCGTCTGTATTGTTTAGGCAGGCATTTAATCAATGCGACCAATAAATCGTGACGCAGGCCCGGGATCAGCCAATCAAAACCCTGCTCTTCCAGCTGATTTAATAACGACAACGGCACCACCAGACTTACACCATCATCTGGCGCGCCAGGTGAAAAATGATAATCCAAAGGTAAAGTTAAATTGCCCTGACGCCAGAACTCTGGGAATTTATCAGCTGTCACTTCAGAGGCATCACGCTTATACAGCTGCTCTAAATCCAGATGCAGCAATTTGGCATCTTTGGCTTTGGCCTCTTTCCACCATTTAGCAAAATCCACTCTGTTATTGGCCCAGACCGGAATTTTTTCAGCGTAAAAAGCCGCTAAAGTCTCTTCATCCACCAGAATATCGCGGCGGCGGGCTTTTTCTTCCAGCTCTGTGACCTGCTCAATCAGCTTTTGGTTATGGGCTAAAAAGCTTTCGTTCAGGCCTAAATCCTGCTCCACCAAAGCACTGCGGATAAAAATGTTATGGCAGGTAGCAGGGTCTATTTTGCTATACAGCACAGGGCGTTTGCCGACAATGATCAAGCCATACAAAGACACCTGTTCATAAGCCACTACGGCGCCTTTTTTCTTTTCCCAGTGCGGCTCGCTGTAGCTGCGGGTAACTAAATGCATAGCCGCAGGTTCAACCCATTCAGGCTCAATTTTAGCTACAGCACGAGCATAAAGCTTCGAGGTTTCAACCAGCTCAGCGGCCATCACCCATTTAGGTTTACGTTTAAATAAGCTGCTGCCAGGGAAAACAAAAAAGCGGCTTTGGCGTGGGCCCATATAATCGGCGTCGCTGTCGCGGCTACCGATTTGGCCTAATAAACCTGTGAGTAAAGCACTATGGATTTGCTCGTAGGATGCTACTTGCGAATTCAGGATCCATTGCTGCTCGGTACAAATTTGGCTTAACTGGCCAAATAAGTCCTGCCATTCGCGTACCCGCAGGTAGTTCAACAGCTCTTGTTTACATAAACGACGGAACTGGTTATTGGTTAGCTCGTCCTGCTTCTCTTGCAGATAAGCCCAAAGTTTTAACCAGGCACTGAAATCTGAATCCGGATCGGCAAAACGTCCATGCAATTCATCGGCTTTTTGCTGTTTATCCAAAGGACGCTCGCGTGGGTCCTGAATCGACAAAGCCGAGACAATTACCAGCACTTCCTGCAAACAGCTCTGTTCTGTCGCCGCAAACACCATACGAGCTAAACGTGGGTCGACGGGTAAACGGCTGATTTGCCGGCCTAAGTCGGTCATTTGCAAACTATGACTATTGGACTGAGGCTTGACTGCTCCCAGTTCTTCTAACAGCTTAATACCGTCGTTAATAAAACGGCTATCCGGCCGCTCTAAAAATGGGAAAGCCTGAATATCACCTAAGCCCAAAGCCAGCATTTGTAAGATAACAGAGGCTAAGTTGGTGCGCAGAATTTCAGGATCAGTAAATTCTGGTCTGCCATTAAAGTCGTCTTCGCTGTATAACCGAATACAGATACCAGCGGCCACACGACCACAACGGCCTTTACGCTGATTAGCGCTGGCCTGACTGACGGCTTCAATCGGCAACTGTTGTACTTTGGATCGGTAACTGTAACGTGAAATACGCACTGTGCCCGGGTCTATGACATAACGAATACCTGGCACTGTCAGTGAGGTTTCAGCCACGTTAGTCGACAGTACGATGCGGCGACCGACATGGTTTTGGAAAATTAAGTTTTGCTCGGCTGCACTTAAACGGGCATACAAAGGTAACACTTCGGTATGAGGCAGTTTTAACTTTTCCAGCGCATCTGCTGTGTCGCGAATTTCGCGCTCACCGTTTAAGAAAATCAGAATATCGCCAGGTGGCTCGCGGTATAACTCTTCGACTGCATCAAAGATAGATTGCAGCTGATCGGCATCTTTATCGTCGTTTTCCGCCAAAGGCCGGTATCGGGTTTCCACCGGATAAGTACGACCTGACACTTCAATAATAGGCGCATCAAAAAAGTGTTTGGAGAAACGTTCTGGATCTATGGTGGCCGAGGTAATAATGACTTTTAAATCAGGGCGGCGCGGCAACAGCTGCTTTAAGTAACCCAATAAAAAGTCGATGTTTAAACTGCGTTCGTGCGCCTCATCGATGATCAGCGTGTCGTATTGATTTAAAAATCTGTCCTGCTGAATTTCTGCCAGCAAAACACCGTCAGTCATCAGTTTGACTAAAGTAGTGGGCGCTGTGTGATCGCCAAAACGGATTTTATAACCCACCTGCTGACCAACAGGGCATTTCAGCTCTTCAGCCAAACGTGCAGACACACTACGAGCGGCTAAACGTCGTGGCTGGGTATGGCCTATCATGCCAGCAACACCACGGCCTAACTCTAAACAGATTTTTGGAATTTGGGTGGTTTTACCCGAACCGGTTTCACCGGCAATAATCACTATCTGATGTTTGGCAATGGCGGCTTTAATATCGTCTTTTTTACCTACAACAGGCAGTTCAGCCGGGTATTCAATAGTTGGCACAGCAGCCAAACGCTGAGCCCGTAGCTGCATAGAGGCGGTAATTTTTGCCGACAATTGCTGCATTAACTGCTGCTGTTTGCTCTCGTCCTGTTGCTTTTTAATGTTCTGTAAAGACTGGCGAAAACGGTGCTGATCTTTGGATAAAGAATTAGCAATGGCTTTGGTAAGCGCGGCAACAGAAATTTCAGCGTCCGTATTAAGGTGATTGCTAGCAACAGCAGGTTTAGCAGTAGAGTCGGTCAACACAAGGCCCTCAATAAATAGGGGCGACATGCTACCAAGTTCAGGGGCTTTAGATCCAGTAAAAGCACCGCTTAAAACGGTGCATTTACTGGAAATACGTCAACTGACGGCTTTGTAATGGGAGTGCAGTTCTAAGTCGATGGCACGAAGTACATCAGTTCTGCTAATCACCCCAAGCAGATAACCATCGTCATCCACCACAGGATAAACCTTAGGTTTGGACATCAGCATGGTTTGCGCTAAATCCACTATGCCGTGGTATGACTTCACCGTTAGCACTTCGGTACGCATCACGTCTTTGACTGATGCAGATTGTTGTAAATGGTAAGTGCATGACAACATTCTGGACAGACAATCCTGCTCAGACACAAAACCTATTACCTTTTTCTCTTTGTTGATCACAGGCCCGCCCAATTGTTCGGCGAGGATCAGTTTATTCACTGCTTCTTCGACAGACATATCTTCGGTAAAGGTCACAGGGTGACGATTCATATGATCGGATATTTTTAATAAGTCCATAAGCCCCTCAAAAGTGTCGTATTTTCACAACACCTTAAGCTTAGACCAGCGTGAGCTATTTGGTCGGACTGTCTTTAAAAATTTCAGTCACTGCCGCTTCACCTTCGGATCTTTTTGCTCTGTACATGCCTTCGGTATTAAAGCTCCAGCCTACTTTTCCTTTGTGGTCAATCAAAATCACACCACCAGTGCCACCCACTTTCGCCAGCTCTTGTTGGATCACCTGATCAGCCGCTTTGTCGGCGCTGATGCCCTGATATTTCACTCTGGCGCAGATATCTGATGCGACACGATATCGGATAAAAAACTCACCATGACCGGTGGCAGAAACCGCACAGCTGGCGTTATCAGCAAAATTACCTGCCCCAATAATTGGCGCATCACCGATACGGCCATAACGTTTTGCAGTCATACCGCCAGTAGAGGTTGCTGCAGTTAATAAACCACTGCGATCCATAGCCACAGCGCCAACAGTGCCCATATTCCATTCAGCTTGCCATGGCGCAGTTAAGCGGTAGTTTTGTGCCTGATGTGGTACTTTTTGCATACTTTGTTTGGCTTTTTTCAAAGCCTCATAGCGAAACTCTGTATCAAAATAAGAGTTTTCTACCAGTTCCAGCCCCTGCTCTTTAGCAAATTGCTCAGCACCAGCACCCGAGAGCATCACATGCTCAGACTTTTCCATCACAGCACGAGCTAATAACACAGGGTTTTTCACGTGAGTTAAACCCGAAGCTGCGCCAGCCATCAGGTTGTCGCCACGCATAATGGACGCATCCAGCTCGTGGCCTTCGTCATAGGTATAGACAGCACCTTTACCGGCATTAAACAGCGGAGAATCTTCCATAATCAGCACAGCAGCTGTGACCGCATCCACACTGCTGCCACCTTTTTCCAATATCGCATAGCCTGTATCCACCGCATGTTTTAAAGTGGCGTGGTAAGCCTGCTCTTGAGCATCTGTCATCTGGCTTTTATTGATGGTCCCGGCACCACCGTGTATGACGATAGCTATAGGTTGTTTGGCAAGAGCCAGAGCAGAAAAGCAGCTTAAGGCTAAAAAAGACATGGTGCGGCGCATAAAAAGTACCCTGATTATTTTAGTAGTGAATTTACAGATAACCAAGGTTGTACCGCGAACGCCAGGGCTGATGCAAGTTACGCTGCGTTAATCCGTTAAGAATAAGGGTTTAATCTTCAGCGCCTATCGAAGCTTCCGCACTGCAATTCCCTGCCCGTTTAAAGCCAGCATCAAGCGCTTGTTGCTCCGACTCAAACCATTGCTGATTGCGCTCCGACACCTGGCGATAACCACTGCAATGACTTAAGTGATACAGCTTACTGCGTTTATTGCCAAGCACCTGACCTGACGATACTGCTACAGTTTGTCTATTTTCTTTTGGCGTAGTCAGACCAAAACCCGACACTTTGTAATTGAGCTGCCAAACCTTTTTGCCTGTGACAAAGTCATTGGCATGGCCCATTTGCTGCGCAATACGTTGTTGTAATTTACGTTCTGTCTCATCTACAGGATCTTGCTGATGCCAGGCCATAAAAAGCTGCTGCTGCGCTTTAGCCAATGGCAGCTGATATTTATCCGCCATATAAAAATGAATACGGGCTATATCACCGCGAATTTCAGCGCGAGGTTCCACCAACCGGCTTTTAAAATCGACTTTCACTTCACAAGAGCCATACTGCGGCGCCTGCGCCGGCAACATGCCAAACCGGTAATGCGCTCTGTCGCCATTCACTTCACCTATAGCGGGTTTGAGGTTAAATAAATCGGCCTCCATTTGCTTAAACAAAACGTCTGTTTTACCGCATTGCTCACGGCCACCCTTTTTCCAGCACGCTAAAGGTGAGCCAAATTGCTGGGCTGGCATCACATGTTCCCATTCAATCCGATTGGCACGTGGGCCGTTTTTGCGAATTTGATAACCACAGCCCTTTAAATCTGGAATACCTTTGCCTGCTTGCCAACGAATAGTGCAGCCACAATAAAACTCTTGTTTTTCGAGGGCGTAAATACGACTGGCGATAGTTTTGGCAGAATCAAAATTGGCAGGTGCAGCAGCGACAGCTGCAGATAAAACAAACAAAGCAACAGAGAATATGAATTTAAACAAAGAGGTACAACCTTTAACTACCTACAGATCCTGTCCATTATGCCATAAGAATGAACATCACAAATTAGCTATTTAAGTCCCGATAAAAAGTCTTTTGTATTGCCACTCCCTGGGTTATCAGGATCAATAAAAACAATAGATATATAGCTTTGAACACTAATACTCTAAGTTATCAAGCCTTTGTCTCCTAATTTAACTGAAGCAATCATAAGTGGAGTTAACAATTAAAGAACATCCTTTACAAAATCAATTTGACTATTTAGTATGCGAAACATAATTTCGTCGCTATAAATCAGCAGTTAAACGCATAATAAGAGTTAAGCCGGTATGGACCAGTCATTTTTTCGTTGTAAAAAAGTCTTGGTCATTGATGACTGTGCGCCTGTTCGGGCCACCGTAAAAGGAATGTTACAGCAAATGGGGTTTGAGGCCATTCATCTGGCCAAAGACGCGGGCGAAGCTATGCACAAATGCATAGAAATGCCGTTCGATTTTATCTTATGTGACTTCAATCTCGGCGACTGTAAAGACGGTTATCAGTTATTTGAAGCGCTGAAAAAGCAGCAACTACTGGCCCCACTCTGCTGCTTTATTGTGATAAGCGCTGAAGCACAAAGCCAGATCGTACACGGTGTTATTGAATTACAGCCTGACGACTACCTGCTAAAACCTTTTACAGCCCCTGCATTGGAAGAACGCATATGCAGGGCCATCCGGCACCGTATAGAACTGCGTAAAGTATTTTTCCGTTTATTTGATCATGACTACGCAGAAGCCTCACGTGAATGTGATTTGGTGATCCGCACCAAACCGGACTATGCGCAACAAGCCATGCGACTAAAAGGCGAACTGCTACTTAAATTAGGTCAATACGACAAAGCAGAAGTCTTTTACCAAAAAGTGCTGCAACAAAAAGCCTTTAGCTGGGCGCGCTTGGGCCATGCCTTAAGTTGCTTTTATCTGGAGCGCTGGGAAGATACCGAGCTTGAACTGGTGGACCTGACCCAGTTTGGTGATACCAAAGTGGAAGCTTTGGACTGGTTATCGCGTTTGTATGTGCGCCACGGCCGCTATCAGCTGGCCTTTGAAACCTTAAGTAAAGCCGCCTCCTTGTCGCCGAAAAATATTAGCAGACAGAAAACCCTGAGTAACTTATGCGCTATGTTGGGCCACACAGATATAGCAGCCCGCATTGCCGGTAAAATAGTTCAGGGTGCTCGTCATTCGATTGACGATACAGCGGACAACTATCTGAACCATGCACGGGCTATGGTTGATCAGGCCAAAAGTGCTAATTTGCTGGAAAAAGCAGTGATACTGCAAAATGCAGCCAAGCTGTTAGATGCACTACATAAACGATTTAATGTTGATGCGCTTAAACGTGAAACAGTGATTTTACGCAGTCGCATGAGCACCTGTCGTGGCGCTATCAAAGAAGGTCGCGAACTGATGCAGCAAATTCAGGACTTAAGCCTGGATGATCTGAGTATCGATAGCTGCATGGACGCCGCCAAAGCTTACTTTGAACTGGGTGACTTGTATTCCAGCCAGCTTTGTATCGATCGCTTAAAAACCATGTTGTATGACGATGATTTCCTGACGGAAACCCAGCGTATTATGTTGCAACTGGAACAGAACAAACACGAAAGCCTAAAGCTGCAAATAAAACAAATAAATACCGAGGCGACTGACGCTTACCGCCTGGGTCAGTTTGGCCGGGCTGTGGCGCTGTTTTGTGAAACCTTCGACTATATGCCTACCAACCCGGTGATAGCACTGAACTTACTGCAAGCCATGAGTAAAAGCGCAGGCGTAACGGGCGAAACCATCAACTACGCCCGTAACGCCGCTCGTGTACTTCGGCAAAATCAGTTGGAAAAAGGCGAGCAGGAACGCTTCGAAAAGTACGTGATAACTTTAAAGAAGACCCAGCCAGGATTAGCTCAGGTCCAGCTGTAACGGGTCAGAGCTATCAGCTCTGGCCCTGCATCAACCCAAAATAATATAATCCGACTGATGCACTGTTTCTTTGTGTTGCCCCGGGATCAGCCGCACATAACGGCCGTCGAGCTGGTCAATGGCAATACAATCATCCACATCCAGAACTGCATCGGTATGAGGTTTATCCCAACTTTTCGGCAAAACCATTTTGCCCTTTTGTTTGGCTTCAGCTTTGTCTTTGGCGGTGACTAACAGGTAATGGTGATCTTCACCAAAAGCACCCGGGGTATAGCCGCCTAAATTGATAAAAAACAACCGCAGTTCGTCAGCCGCCGGAGCGAGCTCAGAAAAACGCACCTGATAGCCTTCTACTCCATCGACCTGCATCCAGGAATCGATATGCATACCGGCCATAGTACCAAACCATTGCTCGCGTAACTGCGGATAGCAGTCTTCAACGCTGTTGCCTGAGACAAAAACCACATCATGGACTTCAATTTTTGCTTTCGGGTGTTTACCACCCAGCATCACAACAAATAGCATGAAAGACTTCCTGTTAATCCCTGCCGTTATAAATCCGGCCACCGGAGTTTTTGTAATAATCCAGTACGGCTTTGGCGTCCGCCCGTTTAAACTGGCGCACCACTTCCATACCGGCTTTTTCTAAATACTGATAGGACTGTTCAAACACCGGACCTTCGTCAAAACCAATAGCCCTGGCATCTTCTGCAGCCCCTGCACAAACCATACGATTGACTCCACTCCACAGCACCGCGCCCATACACATAGCGCAAGGCTCACAAGAGGTGAACAATTCGCGACCGCTGTCTGTTGCCAAAGTAAAAGTGCCCAGCGCTTTTTCAGCCATCATAATGGCCACTGTTTCGCCGTGTAAGGTAGAGTTGGTTAAAGGCACCACACGGTTTACCCCCACCCCTAACAGCTGACCGGAAGCACGGTCAAAAATAGCAGTACCAAAAGGGCCGCCCGTACCACGTTCGACGTTTTGTTTAGATAACTCAATAGCTAACGCCATTTTTTCATCATCTGAGGTGTAGGTTTTTTGCCAGTCGACAAAAGCCGCCACCCAGTCTGGTAATTCCACTGTCACAGCACTGCCCGGCTGATGCATAAAACCAATACGCTCTTTCATGAGTTGTCCTGTCGCGTGTCGTCAATAAAATTTGGGCCGACTTTTTACCTTTATATAGGCTATCAGACAAGTAAAAAAGCACTAGATGCTAAATTTTTGTGACTTTAAACCTTAACATGCCAGTAAGCAAAAATGAGTGCAAATGCAGTGACCAGATAGCAACCCAATCGACGCCTTTAGCTACCAGTGCTACACTGCCCGCTCTTTGTTTTCGCATTTATGGATGCCACTGATTTGAGCCAACCATCGACACCACTGGCACCACCACAGGCCAGCTTTTATTTTTATGACTATGAAACCTGGGGTGCGGATCCGAAAAAAGACCGCCCGGCCCAGTTTGGTGGTATTCGCACAGATTTAGATTTAAACCCTATTGGCGAACCCGATATGTGGTATTGCCAGTTGGCGAATGATTATTTACCTCATCCGGTGGCAGCCCTGATCACTGGCCTGACACCACAGCTTTGTAATCAAAAAGGTTTGCCTGAAACCGAATTTTGCCGCCGTATTCTGGAGCGTTTCAGCCAGCCGAACACTTGCGTGCTTGGGTACAACAGCTTACGTTTTGACGATGAAGTCACGCGTTACAGCCTGTACCGTAACTTCTACGAGCCTTACGGCCGCGAATGGCAACAAGGCAACAGCAGATGGGATTTAATCGACATAGTGCGGGCTTGTTATGCGCTGCGCCCTGAAGGCATCGTCTGGCCAGAAAAAGCCGATGGCAGCCCAAGCTTTAAATTAGAAGATTTAACCAAAGCCAATGGCTTATCGCATCAACGCGCACACGACGCCTTGTCTGATGTATACGCCACTATCGCCATTGCCAAACTGGTGAAAGAAAAACAACCTAAGCTGTTTCAGTACCTGCTGGATTTACGCAAAAAAACAGAAGTCAGTAAGTTGTTTGACTTAGTGAATTTAATGCCGTTGGTGCATGTGTCCGGCCGCTTCCCTGCTATTCAGGGTTGTGTTAGCTGGATAGTGCCTTTAGCGCCGCATCCAACCAATAAAAACGCCGTGATTTGCTACAACCTGCAAGCCGATCCAACACCTTTGCTGGAGCTGGATTTAGCCTCATTACAGCAACTTTTATATACCAAAACCGCTGATTTAGACGAAGACCAGCAGCGGCTTGGCTTAAAGCTTATTCATATCAACAAGTGCCCTGTGTTATCTCCGGCTAAAACCTTGTCGGAGCAACGTGCTGCCGATTTAGGCATAGACAGAGCCGCTTGCCTTAAGCATCTGGACTGGCTACGGCAAAACCGTTCTGCTATTCAGCCTAAGGTAATGGAGTTGTATCAGCTGCCGACTGAGTACAGTGTGGAGACTAATCCGGATTATCAGCTCTATAACGGTTTTGTTTCGAACGAAGATAAACAACGGATGGAACAGCTGCATTTGATGAGTGCCGATCAACTGGCCTCCAACCCTGTGCTTTTTAGCGAAGACCGATTAAATCAGTTGCTGTTTTTATACCGTGCCCGCAACTACCCACAAAGCCTGACCGATCAGGAGCAACAACGCTGGCAAAGGTATCGCAGCGACAAACTGACGCATGGCCTGGATAAACCTAATTTAACTTTTGAAGAATTCGGTTTAGCGCTGGAGAATCTGGCACATGAAGCGGGCGATGATGTGAAAAAAATGAATATCCTCAAGGCGTTGTTTCAGTACGCTCAGAGCTTATAAGCGATTCATTTACAAGCCCGTATCCTGCGGGCTTTTAATTATTTTTATCGCTCTGTAATAACGCTATCTATGTTTCGGATCAGACTTCTGCTAGCCTGCGCACACTAATTAGCCAATGCTGTTTTTGGGTGCGGAGCCTGTCATGAAGTTGTGGTCAAAAATCAAAGTGCTGTTGTGTAGTTTGTTATTAACCGGCTGCTTTGCGCCGGCTTTATTAATGACGTCACAGGCCCAACTTTTGGGTGAGTTATTTCGTCCTCTGGTTGGTTTTAACCCGCTGGATGTAAACCTATTTGAAAACCCGCTGATCCGCGACCCTATGGTGGCTTTAATGGGTGAAGAAAAGTACCGCACCGCCGTCACCTTGTTAAATACTGCCACTGCTATTCAGCAACAAGGCCCGCTGTTTTTTGTGGTATCCGAACACTCTCCTCTGCCTCATCTGGCCGAAAAAGCAGGTTTTGTCTGGAACAAAGAACATAACCAAATGGCTATTTTGCTGGTGTCCGGTGGCAAAACCGAAATATTTAATCAGGTGGTTGAAGGAGCCGCAGGCAAAATAGCCCCCAGTTGGCCAAAAGAGCTGGTTGAGTACACCAGCCCTGAAAAATTAAAACAAAAAGCAGTAGCGGCTGCAGCAGGCCAACTTGGTCAGGGTTTAGGCTTATCTGAACAGCAACAAGGCCTGATGGAAACGGGCTTATCCGGTGGTTCAGTGCAAAACGCGCTGGAGGAAAACTTAAAACAACAAGCCATGGATCCGGTCGAAGAAATTAAGCAAAAGGTAGAAGCCGGCAAAGCCGATTTATTAAATCAGCCCAAACAACGTTTTACTGAAATGACCCAGGAAGCCATGCTTACCGAAGACGATATGTTTAAGCAATTTACCGGCAAATCAGCAGAAGAATTAAAAGCAGCGAAAAAATACGCTGAAGAGGCCAAAGCACGGGCTGACGCCAATCAAAAGAAACCTTTCACCACCATTAAAGACAAAGCCACTTTAGAAAAAGAAGCCAAACAGTGGGCCAAAGATAAAGCCAATAAGAAAGTAGACGAAACCCGCGCCCCGGCTGACGATTTACTGAATGAGTTAACCGAAGAAGTTAAACAAAAGACCACTTTGCCTGGGGCTGCACCAGCGAAGAAAAAGGATGGCGGGGACTAGGTTTTTTAGAGCCTATATTTTCTGAACTAAGAGAAGCAACCAAACTTAGCTCATGGATTACTTGTTCGGCGGTTTGGTTAGACCTATACTCAATGCGCATCAACAATACGCATCGGTTACCTAATGAAAACAACCTATAGCTCACAAGCCCCAAAAAAGGCCACCAACCTTAGCTTAAACAGCGAGTTATTAGCTGAAGCAAAACGGCTAAATATCAACTTGTCAGCGACTATGGAAAAAGCCCTGGAACTCGAAGTCAGTCAACGATTACAAGCAGAGTGGCTTGAACAAAATGCTGATGCTATCGCTGCCTGTAATGAACTGACAGAAAAGCATGGGCTATTCTCTGACTCGTTCCGTGTGTTCTGATGTCGCAATTCACTGTCTACCAAAACACAGACACAAGTACTTCTGAAACATATCCATACTTTATTGATGTTCAAAGTGATTTACTTGAGTCGCTGAATACACGCCTTGTTGTACCACTCACACCATTGGCTCTTATGGATAAAAAGGCCCCTCAGCATCTATGCCCAAGAATTCATTTAGATGCTGGTGATTTTGTCATTCTGACTCACCAAATGACCAGCGTCCCAACTAAACTATTGATAAACCCTGTGACCAACTTACAAGCTTTCAGAGCCGAGATTATTGCTGCTATTGATTTCCTGATCACTGGGATATGAAAACTCTAAGGGTCAGGTCCTGAAGTGCACACGTAAATTTCGCCTATGACCCCGATTTAGAGGAGAATAATTTTTCACAGGCAGCATAACGCTGTTGAAGCGAAATGTTTTGGTAATAGTCGCTTTCAACGTCCGCTGTCAGGATACGTTTTTTATGGCCTGTATTCGGGTCTTGTACATAAGAACTTATATTTTTTGGACTTTGTCTGTTTTCATACCATGAGATGTTAAAAGCACATAATTTGGGGAAGAAATATAAACTGCTGTACGCTGGTACATGCGCGTGTATCCACCAGGCTAATGATGTCCAATCGCCGGTTTTTTCGAAGTAATCCAAATAGGCTGGAATAACAATACAAGTGGTTGCCCCCATAAAGCCATGTTCGTCTCGTCTGTCCCAGATATGGCCAGCATAATTACTTTCGTTGGTTGCGCAATTTGCGCCAAGCTCATTGCCGAGTTGGTTGACTTCGCAGCTACGAAAAGCCGAACGTATATGTATACGTCCCCATGCAGCCTGAATGGGCTCAAGCACCTGTTCACATAGTTGCCGGCCTGCCGCTACAGCCAATTCCAAATCATCAGGGATATTGTTTATGCCATGCACAGCGGCGGTTTCTGAATACAAAAAATCCCGTAAGAAAAAATTTTGGGATAAACGAATTCTAGCCAGATTGTCCAGTTGGGTGACTTTTGATTTAGACATATCAACTTCCTTATGATTGCTTTTGACCTTGCCGTCTCAGTTAAACATCATGCCTTAGTTATTTTTAGCAACCAGAGCCAATAGCTTGGTTTCTGCATTTTTTATTGTTTTATTCTCAAGCGCAGAAAAGTAATCAGCATCACTTTGTGCAGCTAAAAGCCGAAGATGACAAGCTTTTTCAACGATTTTAGCTGTTTCAGCATTTCCGGTGATAGGCTCGATTTCAGTGACTATGGTATTCAGGTATTGGTTCAACAACCGCCATTCATACCGATCTAAATCATCTATCCAGACTATGTTGCAATACCGCATGCGGCGATTGCAACCTACCCCTTTCACAATTTATTTATCCGCTTAACGTTTTTTCGCACAAAAGCCTGTTGTGCCGAATTGGCGTGGTCATAGCCACAAATTCATGTTTTTATAAAACCGTGGCTAACAGACCAAAGTCTGGTGGTGCAAACTGCCAACAAACACTAATCAGGAGTTTTTATGCGCAAGGGGCAAGTTGCTGTTTTTTATATTATCTTTTTTATCGCTTCACTTTTTAGCCAGCAGGTGTTGGCACTCAATGAAGTGAAATTACATCAAGATATTGAGTGGGCTAAGGTGAAGGGCTTTGCGCTGACTACTGATATCTACAGCCCGCAAAAAGCCGTTAAGCCTTTGCCTGTGCTGGTGATTTTTCATGGCGGTGGCTGGCTTGTGAATAACAAAACCATTATGAACGATATGGCGTTGTATATGGCAAGCCATGCCGATCTTGTGGTGGTGAATATGAACTACCGGCTGCTTGGCGATAATAACAACAGCACCAAGGTCAACGAGATAGTGGAAGATGCTTTGGGCGCTGTACTTTGGGTTAAGGATCATATTCAAAACTACGGCGGCGACCCGGCTAAAATTGCCGTGACAGGCGACAGCGCTGGTGGTCATTTAGCCTCTATGGTGATGCTGGCAGGCCGCTCTTTGGATTCCAAAGGTTTTACGCCACAAAGCCAGAAATTCACTCCAAGCTATCTGCCAAAAGGCAAAACTGCCGAACAAGTGGCAGCTGGTGATGGTGCCAAAGTACAGGCTGTGATCCTGAGTTACACCGCTTTTGATTTATTACAAAGTGCAAAAAACGGCTTTGAGACAGCACAAAATCCGTTCTGGAAATGGGGTAACGCCAGTCCACGTGGCTTGTTTGGCGCGGGTATTAGCGTTGAGAGCCATGAGCAGTATTACAAAGCTGTGTCGCCTCTGTATCTGTTGTCGGAAGCTGGCTACAAACTGCCTCCTCAGTTTGTATTGGTCGGCAGCAAAGATGGCCTGACGACTCCTGAAATAGCCAGTCATTATGTCAGTTTGCTTAAAGCTACAGGACAACAGGTGGAGTTCAAAATTTATGAAGGCAAAGGCCATGGTTTTCTCGACAGCGGCTGTAACGACTATACCAATGGCTGCTTTAAAGATTTAGCCACCCCCACTTTGGATGACATGATTAAGTTTCTGAACTCAGTATTTAAATAAGTTACAACCATAGAAATGTGGCACAACCTGTAATACGGCCAGTGCCACTTTCTCTAAGGATCCTAGCCCTTACTGCAGCTGCTTTACCACTTGTTGTGGATTTGAAAAATCGCTGATCTCAGCCACTTTTTTACCATCTTTTATTTTCAACAACACAGGAATACTACGAACGTTAAAGTGTTGAAACAACACACCATAGCTGTCGATCTGAAAAGGGACTTTCATCTGATACAACGTATTAAATTCAGCCAGAGCTTTATCGTCTGTCCATAAATGGTTCACTACCCCACTCCAGTTTTTTTGTGGCAACAAAGCTGCCAGCTGATTTAAACCTGCCTGAGCATCCTTACATTGTTTTGCCATTTCTGGTCTGGATTCAGCCAGATACCAGTCACACCAGGTTGCGGTAAAAAACACCAGCTGTTCTCCGGTTTGATATGTGGCTAACAGCTTTTGTTGTGCAGCTGTGTTTTCAGCACTGAGGTTGTCTGAGGAAGATGCAGGTAACTGCTGGCCTTGCGCCAGCCGGCTAATAAAACCATCCAATACAGAGTCCGACTCATGCGAGCTATACAGCTGCTCACCCTGAGGGTTTAACAGCACCGAATAAGGTGTTCCTACTAAACCCATTGCTAAAGCCAGCTGCCCTTGCTGGTCCAGATAAATCGGCATACTCAATTTAAAGCGCTGCTGCACCTTGCTGATTTCCTGGCGTTTTTCGTTGATATTGATATTTACCGCCACAAAATTCACTTTGTCGCCATACTCTTGATACAGCTTTTCAAAATGTGGCATTTGCTCCATACAAGGCTTGCACCAGCTGGCCCAGAACTTGATATATGTGGCTTTGTTTTGGTCGAGGCTGGCCAAGGTAAAAGGCTGAAGTGTTTGAAATTGTTGCAACTGCACTGTTTTATAGTCAGGCAACATCTTATCGTCAGACTGGGCCCAACTGGAAAAAGCCAGGCAAGCCACTAACGGCAATATCAAGCGGACTAACTTATGCATCAGAGATCTCCTTGAAAAAACTTTGCTAAGTCTGACAGTAACCGCAGCTTTTGCCTTGTATATTTGCGACAAGTTTTTCTTTGTACTCAGTACATTTCAGCGCAAGCAATGGCGGTTGCAACTCAAAAAGTGAAAACAGAGCTTGCATTTTACTACCGTTACTTGCTTTTATAGAGTAGCAATGAAATCGATTACACTGCATTATAAGCGGCAGACAGACCAACACAAAGGGGAAGATTTAACTGCCCCATTCAGGCTTTGGTTCTTTGCCAGCTAAAGGCCAGTATGCTGTTTTTAGACAGTAATAAGCTGATGGGTTCTACAAATAATGCCAACAGAGCATTGAACAGACAACGGGAGTGACAACTTGATTTTATCTATGAAAAATAAAACCTTAGCAGCATTGACTCTGCTTTCGGTAATCAGCATGCCTTCGTGGGCCGCAGACAACGAACTGACAGCACAGGAAAAAGCAGACGGCTGGCAGTTGTTGTTTAACGGCGCAGACATGTCACAGTGGCGCACCTTTAAACAGCCGACCGTGAACGAGAAGTGGAAAATCGAAGACGGCGCTATAACCCTTACTGTAGGCGGTGGCGGCGACTTGATCAGTAAACAAAGTTACAAAAACTTTGAATTGACACTGAACTGGAAAATTGCCGAAGTAGGCAACAGTGGCATTCTTATTCTTGCTGATGAAAAAGGTAAATACATCTACTCCCACGCGCCGGAAATTCAGATTCTGGATAACGAACGCCACCCGGACAATAAGCTCGACACTCACCTTTCAGGTTCGTTATACGACATGATTGCATCTCCAGTGGCTTCCCACAAAAAAGCGGGTGAGTGGAATAGCACTAAAATTCGCCTGGAACACTCTGCTTTGACCATTTGGCAAAATGACGTACAAACAGCAAAAGTGACCATTGGCAGTGATGAATGGAAAACCTTAGTCGCGAAAAGTAAGTTTGCTGACTGGTCGGGTTTTGCTGCGGCCAAAGAAGGCCATATAGGTTTACAGGATCATGGCGATAAGGTCTGGTTCAAAAATATCAAAATTAAAGAGCTGAACTAATGAAAGATTTTGACTTTGAAGTGCTGGTGGTTGGGTCCGGCGCTGGTGGTTCCATGGCGGCTTATGAGCTGACGAAAGCAGGACATAAAGTTCTGATGCTCGAGGCTGGTCGGGACTATGACCCAAAAACTGAAACCCCTATGTTTAAACGCAACGGCGAAGCCCCTTTGATGGGTGCAGGCAACTCGGATAAAGACTTTGGTTTTTACGATGCTACTGTTGATGGTGGTTGGAGTGTGCCAAACGAGCCTTATACAGCGGCAGAAAACACCGAGTTTTTATGGTGGCGCGCCCGTATGTTAGGTGGCCGTACCAATCACTGGGGTCGTTATTCTTTACGCTTTAGCGAACATGATTTTAAAGGCAAAAGCCGTGATGGTTTAGGTGCCGACTGGCCTTTTAACTATGAAGATATTGCCCCCTGGTACGATAAAACCGAAGCTTTAGTCGGCGTCTGTGGTACCAATACCGGCCTTGACGATATGCCTCCTTCGTCGGATGGCGTATTACAACCACCACCTAAGCCGCGTATTACCGAGCTTTTAATAGCTGCAGCAGCAAAAAAATTAGGTATTCCTCTGGCCCCTATGCACCGTGCTGTATTAACACGGCCTTTGGATAACAGAGCCGCCTGTTTTTATGCCACGCCTTGTGGTCATGGCTGCTCTATTGGTGCGGCTTTCCAAACCACAACTTCGCTTATTCCTATGGCAAGAGCCACAGGTAATTTGCAGGTGATTACAGATGCGATGGTGAAATCTGTCGATACTGACGAAAACGGCAAAGTGACAGGTGTCAGCTATGTTGATAAAAAGACATCAACAGTGCACCAACTCAAAGCTAAAGTGGTGATCCTGGCTGCAAGTGCCTGTGAATCAGCGCGTTTGTTGTTAAATTCAAAATCGACACGTTTTCCAAATGGCCTAGCCAACTCCAGTGGTCAGGTAGGTAAAAACCTGATGGACTCCACAGGCGCCAATATCGGCACCATGGTGCCCGCTTTAAAAGGTCGTCCGATTTATAACGAAGATGGTCATACCGCCAACCATTTGTTTATTCCGTGGTGGGGTCATAAAGCGCAGGAACGTAAAGAGTTAGATTTCCCTCGTGGTTATCACTTTGAAATTGGCGCCCGTTTTGGTGAACCAGGTGCTGGCCTGCAAGGTGATTTCCAGGGTTATGGCGCAGATTTAAAACGCCAGGTGAAACACAACTACGGCGCTTATGTCGGCTTTGCTTTGCGTGGTGAAATGGTGCCAAATGAACATTGTTATATGGATATAGACCCGGAAGTGAAAGACAAATGGGATATTCCTGTAGCGCGTTTCCACTGGAAATGGTCAGAGCATGAACTAAAACAGATAGAACATGGCCTGAAAACGGCCAAAGCTATTTTCGCTGAAATGGGCGCTGAAGTTGGCGAATTACCAACTCCAGAGCAGGCCATTTTAAAAGGCGGCGAAATTATTCATGAAGTGGGCACAACCCGTATGGGTGCATCGCCAAAAGACTCAGTCACCAATCAATGGGGTCAAAGCTGGGACTGCCCTAACCTCTTTGTGATGGATGGCGGCGTCTTTGCATCTAACCCACACAAGAACTGTACCCTGACTATTATGACGCTGGCCATGCGTAACTCATCCTGGCTTTCAGCTCAGTTAAAACAAGGAGCGATCTGATGGTCAAAGATCAAAACAACACCACTGTGGATCAGCAAGAGATGCAGTATAAATCCGGCATGACCAGACGCGATTCGTTAAAACTGATGATGGCATTAGCGGCAAGCGCCTTGTTACCCGCAGCTTTAACAGGCTGCGACAATGCACCTGTCAGCAACACAGATGCCGGAATAGGCGCGGCAAAAGCCAGCACAGAACATTGGCCAGAGCTGAAGTTATCCCCTATTACAGCAACAGGGTATGGCAAAGATCCAAATTTAATTCTGCCTCCTGAATCGCCATGGCCTTTGACCTTAACCCAGGCTCAACTGACGTTAGTGGCTGTGCTGTCGGATATTCTGGTACCACGTGAAGGCAGCGTGCCTAGTGCTTCTGAAGTGCATGTGCCTGCAGTAGTCGATGAATGGGTCAGCGCGCCTTACGAGCGTCAACAGCAAGATAGAGTCATTATATTGTCGGCTCTGGCCTGGATAGACGATGAAGCGCAGATGCGTTTTGGTAAAACTTTTGTTGCTCTGACGAAAGCCCAGCAAAAAGCCATTATGGACGATATAGCTTTTGACACAGCCGAAACACCAGCCCAGTTTAAGCGTATAGCAGAAGCCTTCAGCCGCTTCCGCGGTTTAGTGCTGGCTGCGTTTTTCTGTACACCAGAAGGCATTAAAGACATAGGTTATGTCGGTAATGTGCCAATAGGTGGCGATTATCCTGGCCCAACAAAAGAAGCTTACGAACATTTGGATAAAGTGCTGGCAGATTTAGGATTAACTGAATACGCCTATCCAGTTCAGGCTTGAAAATCCGTTGTTAGCGGCGACCTATAGGGTCGCCCGCAACGGTATTGGATTGGAATTTTGGACGGGCGGGGATAAACCCCGCCCCTACCAAGCATTATTTTAACCTTTCCAGCTGGCCTTTACGGCGCACTAAGTTTTTGTAATCCCACTGAATATCACGGCCTTTTGCCAGCCAGCGCTGCACATCACTCGTATTGATTTGGCTGCTGTGGCTGTAACGTTTTTCAGCGGCTTTAAAACTACCTTCCTGCTTTAATTCAGCTTCATCAAAAGACTGCCCACTCCAGAACAACAACCGAATGCCGCCTTTGAGTTTGCTATAACCCACTACAGGGTTGCCATCGAGAAACCACACCGGATGCGCATGCCAGATTTTATTCTCAGCGTCAGGCAAAGCAGTATCAATCTGCTCTGCTAATAGCTGGCAAATCAGTTGCTCTTCGCCGGCCTGATTCTGGTTATAACTTTGAATATCCGGATGCATAACCTCTCCGTTAGTCTGTATTCGTGGGGCTGACAAAGTGCCCATAAACTGCATAACTTAACGCACTATGACTTATCTTGTGTATAAATCCTTCATCCTAATCAGGATCCGCTGTTTATCAGAATAAATCCAAACCCGGTATAGCAGCATCTTGCGGCGAAATGCAGTGATGTAAATACAAAGCAAGACCGGCATCTCCGGTCCAGAGACCGTAACGTCCCTGGCCATAAAGTAACCGAGCACTGTGGCTTTGTTTAATGGCATGCATGGCAAAGGCTCGTGCTCTTTCAAGCCAGATACTGTCGCCCCAGCGACGGTATAAATATAAAAAAGCGTAACCATTACCTGAAGTACCGTGGCAGATGTTTGATCCTTTTTGCAAAGGACCTGCCTGCCAAACCAATTCGCCAGCCTTTCGTAACAAATCATCGAGTTGTGAAGAATAATCAGAACTGCTGATTGGAGTTCTGGCCATAGCGGAGACTATGCCTGCAGCACCATGACACCATTGAACCAGCATTTTATTAACCGGAGGATTCGCAAAGTGAAGCCAATTCGCGTTGTTAGCATCTTGCACAGCAGATACCTGAAGAGTGTCTACTGTGCGCGAAACGATTAATTCTGAATAGTCGGTGTCGAGCAAATCGATCCCTTGTAAAAGGATATTGGCATTGCCTGCGACACCATGACAAGCACCGTAATACCGCCTTGTTACGCCAAATACCTGGCTGTCCCAATGCCATTCTTTGGATTCGATATCAAAATGCCAGTTCTCTAATAATGCGTTGGCACCTTTGATATACAACTCCTTCCAAATGGGTTTTCCTGTGCTGCGGTATAACGCCAGAGCCGCATGCATCATTCCACTTTGCCCTGACGTGATCTCATACAAAGGTAAAGGCAATGTTGCTTCCATACATAACACCAGCCTGGTTTCTAATGCTTTATTGAGCGGATCGGCCAGTAAAGCGGGTAACAAAATACCGATTTCGCCTAATTGCAAACCAGATTGCAGCGACACATCAGGCAGCTTTAAATAGGACTGATAGATGATTGGCAGCAGATCACTTAAATCCTGCACAAGATAACCATAAGCTCTTAACAACTGCATCGCATGCACAGTACCGGCAGCACCTGCATAAGCGCACCATAAAGGGCCGGCTCTGGAGTAACTTTCGGCATCCAGCGGATGAGTTGGCCAGCAAGCCTCTGCAGTCAAAGATTGTTCAATATCTGCGCTAATAAAACTGATTTCGTTTAGAACAATATCGTCACACCATCTGCTGGTGGAGAGCGTTTCGTGTCGGGTTTTGTCAAATAAAAACATAAGAGAGAAGCCTGATTCAAAGTGTCATCCGGCAACAGTCGGACAAGCCCGATCGCTACAATTGTTGCTCAAGTCAGTCAGCCGTCATCATCACCAAAGCGAATTAAATCAAACCCGCAGCGAACCACGAAATCCTCTGACAGCATAATAAGACTGAGCGCCGTTGTGGTAGATAAATACCCTGCCATACCGATAGTCGCCAAAGATGGCGCCATCCAAAGCGCGGATATCCTCTGGTGTTGCCAGCCAGCTGGAGGTTTTGCTATCAAAAGGGCCAAATTGTTGCAGATAACGGTAGTCGTCTTCGTTGAGTAACTGAATGCCCATGGCTGCAGCCATCTCTACCGCACTGCTTACTGGTTTATGTTCTTTTCTGGCATCCAGTGCTTCACGGTCATAACACAAGCTGCGGCGGCCTTTTGGGCTTTCGGCTGAGCAATCAAAAAAAATCAACTCGCCACTTTGCTCGTCAACCCCTACTACATCGGGTTCGCCGCCAGTGGCTTCCATTTCGAAAAGCGATGTGAGTTTGTCCGGATGGGCTTCAAGTCGCGGCTGTACAGTGGCCCAGTCCAGCCTGGCATGGCGGTTTTTGTGTTTTTCAAAGCGCTTTTTTAAGAGCTGGATCAACTCTGAGTGTTGATTGGCACCCGAATCAGTTGTCGATTTTGTCATGTTACAAGCCCAGAACAGTCTCAAGTTTTTTGGTGTCGATATGTGTTTGCAAACCAGCAAGAGCTTGTGCGACATTTGGATGAGCGAATAGCTCTTTCCCTGCGACTTGTCCGAAAGCGTTAAAGCCTTGCTCTACCGCTGCAGCTCCTTCGTATTGAATGGCTTTTTTACTTTGGGTAAGACAAGTTTCTGTCATCAGACGCATAAACATTTCAGCTGCTGCTTTATTGACCGCATCACGCTGTGCCTCTGTCACGTTTGACATGGACGCTACATCAGGATGCAGTGCCATGGAAGTAAACATCCATTTCACCAACAAGGATTTATCGTTTGTTGTTGATGACTCGACCAGACAACGTGATAAGTCATCTGAATAGATCCCTGCCTGAGCGCCGACAGAAAATCCCAGCAAAACCACTGACATCCATTTTTTTAAATTAACCTGCACTTGATTCTCCTTTTTGAGTGTTATCAACCTAAAGTAATTCAGCTCCACCGCCGGATTTTAGGCTTACTGTTTATGTAAGGTAAAAACTATAAAACCTTGAGTTGCAGCAGCCTTTGCAGACAAAATTTTGTAGTAGCCAAGCGATAGTCCGTCTTTTTCAAAAGCATAACTTAAGGTATCTGGCTTTTTTGGGAAAACTGTATCTGTTGAACTTAACGGCAATTCAATATCAATCAGTTCTTCGTAAATACGCAGGGAGTGAGGTTTAACAGATTTCGCGTCAATGAATAAAGTGTCCATCATTTTCCCGCACTATTCCTTGTGTTAATGGCATCCAAACTAAAGATAAAACCATTTCACTTCAAGTACTTTATCCAAAAAGCAGAGATCAGAACGTAAAAAAGCAGCTGTTAAAAAACAGCTGCTTTTGTTTCACTCAGTACCAGAATACTGGTATTACTTTAAATCAAAACGGTCGGCATTCATTACTTTGTTCCAGGCGGCCACAAAGTCACGAACAAACTTTTGTTTGTTATCATGCTGAGCATAAACCTCAGCCAAAGCACGCAGCTGAGAGTTGGAGCCAAAGACTAAATCAACACGGCTGGCTGTCCATTTCACAGCGCCCGTTTTGCGATCTTTACCTTCAAACAGTTCAGCCTCTGCTGATACCGGAGTCCAGGCTGTGTTCATATCCAACAGATTGACAAAAAAGTCAGTGCTTAATGTATCTGCTTGTTTGGTAAATACACCGTGCAAAGATTTGTCGGCATTGGTATTTAACACGCGCAGACCACCGATCAGAGCTGTCATTTGCGGCGCAGTTAAGGTTAATAACTGAGCTTTATCCAGCAGCAGCTCTTCAGCTTTGACTGAATAACGGCCTTTTACATAGTTACGGAAACCATCAGCTATAGGCTCCATCACAGCAAAAGACTCAACATCGGTTTGTTCTTGTGTTGCATCAGTGCGGCCCGGAATAAAAGGTACATCAATAGCAACACCGGCATTTTTCGCTGCTTGTTCTACAGCGGCAACACCTGCCAACACTATAATATCTGCCAATGACACCTTACGGCTTTGTGATTGGTTATTAAAAGAGGCCTGAATTTGTTCTAGCACAGCCAGCACTTTGGCTAACACAACCGGCTGATTCACTGCCCAATCTTTTTGTGGTGCCAGACGAATACGGGCGCCATTAGCACCACCCCGTTTGTCTGAACCACGGAAAGTTGAAGCGCTGGCCCAGGCTACTGATACCAGTTCTGAAATAGACAAGCCTGAAGAGAGAATCTTGCTTTTCAGTAAGGCTATATCCGCAGAATTGACTAACTCGTGGGTCACAGCAGGCACTGGATCTTGCCAAATTAGTTCTTCTGATGGCACTTCAGGGCCTAAATAACGTGCCAAAGGCCCCATGTCGCGGTGAGTCAATTTATACCAGGCACGGGCGAACACATCAGCAAACACTTCTGGGTTCTGATGGAAACGTCGCGAAATGGCCTCATAAGCCGGGTCCATTTTCAGCGCTAAATCAGCAGTTGTCATCATTGGAGCATGACGGATGGCTGGGTCATGAGCATCAGGCACAGCTGTTGCGGCAGACTGGTCTGTTGGGATCCACTGATGAGCACCAGCCGGGCTTTTCACTAATTTCCAATCATAACCAAATAAGGTATCGAAATAGCTGTTGTCCCACTGGGTAGGAGTTGGAGTCCAGGCGCCTTCAATACCACTGGTAATAGTATGAACACCTTTACCAGTGCCAAAAGCGTTTTTCCAGCCTAAGCCCATTTCTTCCAGTGGAGCAGCTTCAGGTTCAGCACCGACTAAAGAGGCGTCACCTGCACCATGGCATTTACCAAAGGTATGGCCACCAGCAACTAAAGCGACAGTTTCTTCATCATCCATTGCCATACGGGCAAAGGTTTCACGAATATCACGAGCTGAAGCGACTGGATCAGGATTGCCATTCGGGCCTTCAGGGTTAACGTAAATCAGGCCCATTTGTACTGCAGCTAATGGGTTTTCTAATTCACGATCGCCAGCGTAGCGTTTATCGCCCAGCCACTCTGTTTCCACACCCCAGTAAATATCTTCTTCCGGAGCCCAGATATCTTCGCGGCCACCCGCAAAACCAAAGGTTTTAAAGCCCATAGATTCCAGCGCGCAGTTACCGGCAAGTATCATTAAATCGGCCCAGGATAACTGGTTGCCGTATTTCTGTTTGATTGGCCATAATAAACGCCGTGCTTTATCCAGGTTGCCGTTATCAGGCCAGCTGTTCAGTGGAGCAAAACGTTGTGAGCCTGAGGATGCACCACCACGGCCATCGCTGGTGCGATAAGTACCGGCACTGTGCCATGCCATACGAATAAATAATGGGCCATAGTGGCCATAATCCGCCGGCCACCAGTCCTGTGAGTCGGTCATCAGAGCATATAAGTCCTGCTTCACTGCGGCCAGGTCCAGTTTTTGAAAAGCTTCGGCGTAGTTAAAAGGTTGATCCATAGGATCAGATAAAGAAGAGTGCTGATGTAAAATATTTAAATTTAGTTGATTAGGCCACCAATCACGATTTGAAGTACCACCAGCGGCTGACTTAGTCAGAGCGCCGTGCATTACCGGGCATTTGCCTTGCGTTTTGTTGTCCATCTGTAACTCCAATTGTTGCTGTTATAAGGGATGAATCCCGTTAAAAGGCGATAACTCTGCAATCGGAACCTGCACGTCCAAGCGTGTTATCAATAAAAATTACCCTATTGTTTACATTCAAACTATCAGGCTGAACCATGAACTGGCCTCAGCGACGTCACATGAACTCTGCCATGTTCTACAGCAGTCTACAGGATTTAGACATCGAACTTCATGAAAAAATTCAATGCCTTAAATCACTTTTTCAGATGCTGCGAAGTTAAAGCTCTGGACAGGGACCTGATAAAAGTAGACTAAGAGTTACAGATGACAGACTAATTACGGCAAAAGGGGAAAAAGCTCGGTGAGAACAAAAGACAGCAGATTATTTTTTCGTTTAGGAACCTATCCGCCAGAGATGGCTGCAAATATACAAACATCGGGAATGTTTTTCACTCACATCGTCCATGATGTTCGCCTTCGGCAGCTAAAGCTGTGCAAAACGGCTATCCTGCCGTTTTGTTAACATCGAAACGTTAGCCTGAACGGGTGAGCGCCATGGATGGCTGCGAATAAAAAAACGCGCTTAGCAGCAATCTAAGCGCGTTCAAGGGGTTACGTCTTTTAGCAACAAAAAGTTCAGCAACAGTAGGCTCAGCACAGCTTACTGCAGGTCACAAACACCATTATTTGGTGTAGATAGCACCACTCAGACTTAAAGCGCGGCCAATCCGGGATAAAAACTGATTGATTCGACGCACCAGCAGCAGAGAAGATACGCTGCGCTCTGTCGTGCTCAGGTTCGATTTTTCTACTGTGGTATTGATACTGTTCATGTCCAACCTCGTTAAGTCTGAGAAAGTGTTCATCCGAAAACGTGGTTATTATGCTGCAAATTTAACCAGATCACTAACGAGATAATTTATAGCCTGGACATTAGTTTTTCTAATGCAAAATAACATTCTCTGTCATGATTTATTCAGCTTGTTTTCATACTCACTATTCACTGCAATAATAGACCATCAATAAAAATGCTGTTAAAGCAGCTAATTATGCACAAATCCACAGTTAAACCCAATAAAAAAGGCATAACCTATTTATAGTTATGCCCTTTCAGGTCGTTTTTTTAAATTAGCTGTTCTAATAAAAAATAAAGGTACAAGCTAACCATGCCACTGAACCACTGCCGATAAATTAAGCAGCCAGGTCATCTGTGGCTTCCGTCACTTCTGACAGTACAACGGCTGCTTTAGCCGGATCAGCAACGCCTTTATCCTTTGCCTGTTCTTTATCAGCTACAGGGGCTTTATTGCTTTTGGTTTTCTGATTCAGCGTCTGGATCACCAGCTCTTTTTGCTGAGCTAAATACAGCGCCAGATCTTCACGTTGTTGCTCATCCGGGATCAGTTCACTTTGACCCAACATTAAAAACAGTTCATCAGCAATATCCAGCATCCGGTCATAGGCGTCTGCTTCAGGCTTTGAACTAAAAGTCATTTTTTCTACTCCAGCGCGCTCAACAATGTATTTAATAATAACGGCCATAAATCCTCCTGCTTTTGATACTGAACATTTATACAGCAATCACTGTTTATTTGTCCAGTGGTATTTGTGAAAAATACGCATCGCCTCTTTTCTGCTTTTGCCGTAGCATAAAGTAAGTATTTCAGAAGGATTTTGTATGCAGCATCTGTGGGCCGAACGCCGTCTTGCCGAACATAGTCAGAGACCAAACGATCACCGAACACCATGGCAAAGAGACAGAGCCAGAATTCTGCACTCTGCGGCTTTTCGTCGCTTGCAGGCTAAAACCCAGATTATGGGTATAGGCCAGAATGACTTCTACCGCACCCGCCTGACCCACTCTTTAGAAGCTGCACAAATAGGCACGGCGTTAGTAGCGCAATTAAGCTACCAACAAGACGATCCTGCACTGCGCTCTTTATTAGCGCAGGACAGCCTGATGGAAGCTTTGTGTCTGGCCCATGATTTAGGCCATCCGCCTTTTGGCCACGGTGGTGAAAAAGCACTAAACGCCTGTATGCAGCATTTCGGTGGTTTTGAAGGTAACGGTCAGACTTTGCGTATTGTTGGCAAACTGGAACCCTATACAGCCAGTGGTGGTATGAATTTAAGCCGCCGTACTTTATTGGGTTTACTCAAGTATCCGATAGTCCAACCTGCCCTCGATCAGTTTGAACAAGGGCTCACCGTCAAACCCTGCAAAGCTATTTATGCCGCTGACAGTGATTTACTTGACTGGATCTTAAGCCCGTTATCAGCAGCGGATCGCAGTGCTTTTCAGCGCACTGAAAAACTTGATAAAGCGCCCTTTCTAAAATCTCTGCATAAATCACTGGACGCTTCGATTATGGAGCTGGCCGATGATATAGCTTACGGTGTACACGACTTAGAAGATGCGATAGTGACTGGTACTGTGACCATTGAACACTGGCGCCGTTTGGCAGAACCTGAAATGGCGAAGTTACCCGTTGATATTGCCAGCGCGTTAAAACATATCAGCCAAAAATTATTTATACCCGAACATCATATTCGTAAAGATGCCATTGGCGCTCTGGTAAATTTGCTGATCACCAGTATTGAGTTGTATCAGTCGCTGCCAGACAGTCAGGATCCATTAATTCGATACAATGCACGACTGCCGGAACCTCAGCAGCAGCTATTGCAACTGTTAAAAAGCTTTGTGTATGAGGCCGTCATTTTATCGCCCGACGTGCAACGGGGCGAATACAAAGGTCAACAAATTGTCCGCTCATTGTTTGAGGCTTTTAGTTCAGAAGCGGAACGTTTGTTGCCGGCCAACACCAAAAACCGCTGGCTTATGGCGGACAACGAACAGAGCAAGATGCGGGTTATTTGTGATTATGTGTCAGGTATGACTGATGAATATGCGCTGCGTATGCATCAGCAATTATTCGCGGCATCTTTGTAAGATTAGAATGAGGATAGGATTCGGGTGACAGTATCGACATTAAGAGTACTGGCGGGAGCCACGGCCTTTGAACATCTGCAGCAACATGGCTTACGTCAGCAGGATATCGATTTAGTTTTAGGCGCCAGTGGTGGTCCTAAATGGTTTTGCTTATTTGGTTTAGATCAGTATCTGTTTGGTGAGTTTTTTAAAGACAGAAACACGCCTTTATCTTTAGTCGGCAGTTCGGCCGGTGCCTGGCGTTTTGCCTGTGTCACGCAGCAAAACCCTGCAGCTGCGACTGAACGTTTTGCCAAAGCTTATAGCAGCTTGTGTTTTCCGCCCAAGGCCAGCATAGATCAAATCACCTCAACCTCAGCTGCCGTATTGGATCAGGTATTTCCTGACGACGACTGCATTTTACAGGTGCTGAATAACCCTGTACTGCAACTGAATTTTATTGCTGCCCGCGAAGTGAAAGTAAGAAAATCTGAACGCAAAGCGGCGCAAATCAGGCGTTTGCTGTTAGCAGCTGGCGCGAATCTGCTCAAACCTGCGTTGTTACAACGGTTTTATAAAAGAGTAGTGATGCAAAATCACAGTAATCCGGGCTTGTTGCAGCAGGTGCCGCACGAAGCTTATCCACTGACACCAGACAATTTTAAAGCCAGTTTATTGGCTTCAGGTTCTATTCCTATGGTGATGCATCCTGTCAAAGATCCTGTTGGTTTACCCCCGGGTTTGTATATGGACGGCGGCTTGCTGGATTATCATTTGTCCTTGCCTTACCAGCAGGAAGGTTTGATTTTATATCCACACTTTTATCCGTACCTGATCCCTGGCTGGTTTGATAAATCCTTACCATGGCGCCGCGCTAAAGCAGCGCAAATGGACAAGATGATCCTGCTGTGCCCATCAGAATCCTGGGTGAAATCCCTGCCTTACGGCAAAATTCCAGACCGCAAGGATTTCGACAAACTAACAGACACTCAGCGTCTAGAGTATTGGGCCCTAGTGCTGGAACGCTCAAAAGAACTGGCAGACGATTTAAAATCCGGTAACTATTTGCTGGAAAAACTTTAAAATGGGGTCAGATCACATTGTTAACAGTTAACAATGTGATCTGACCCCATTTTTATTGTTTGATCATATAACAGGCTATTTCTGGTAAATAAGTATCCAGAATAGCCTGCTGCTCTGAAGTCACATCTGTCACTTTGACAAAACCTTGTTTAGCCCAATAGCCTTCAGCGCCCTGCACTGCCACTAAGGCCAAAGCCTGTAACCCCATTTTGTATGCTTCAGTGCTGGCATAAGCCAATAACGCAGGCGCTAACGACTGACCACGAAAATCACTGGAAATCGCCATATCATGCAGATACAAGCAATTGGTATTCTGATAGAGAGGAAAAGCCGCCGCTAAAGGTGTAATGCTACCAAGCACAGACGGATAAGCCAGCAGATAACCAGCCATTTGCTGCTCAATAAAATAGCCCCAGCAAGTGTTAGTAAAAGCGGAAATTCGATTCGCCATCACAGTGGCTGATTCAACCAGATCTTCGCTGTAGCAGTTTTGCTGCACCAGCATTAGTTGTGGGACATCAATGACAGATAAAGTAGATACAGACATAACAAACACCGGTAAAAATAAGCGGCAGAGCTTGGGTTGAAAACAAAAACCACCTGCTCAGGCTGAGGCAAGTGGTTTTTTAAAACACTGGATATAAAGTTAGTTGTTCAGATTTTTAGTTCAGGCTTTTTAACAGTGTTTGATCTAAGCCGTCAGCAGACAATAACTTCACAATAGCTTTGCAGTGATCCAAAGTAAAATCACCTTCGCTGATTTGCAGGTTTAATGCTTCGCGACGTTTTTGCACCACACCAGACAAGGTTTTATTGTCAGTGTCTGCGCCTTTTAATTTTTGCTCTAACTTGGTCAGCCATGGATACAGCTGCTTTTCAGCGTCATAAGCCTGCTGACGGATTTCCGGATGGAAATCTTCACAGGCATTTAAATTTAATAAATAAAAATTCAGATAACCGGCAACGGTCAGATACTGGTAGTCCACTGTTTCAGCTTTCACTGCAGTAGACAGTGTTGCAGAACTTAAACATAAGGCGGCAAACAGGCTGTAACCTAACTTCTTCATCTAAGACTCCCCAAAAAAATCGTAAATTCGATACTCAATCTACAGAGAATAACCCACCTTTTCAACATCGCAGGTTATTTATACTGGAATAATAAGTCGATAATTCAGCACTACAGTTACAAATTATCATTTTTACCATTTTATTTAGCTTAAAATGTACCTGCAGGCACCCGCACCCAGCCTTCCATTAATACCCGAGCACTTCGGCTCATAATAGCTTTGGTGACTTTCCACTCACCTGCCACTAAAGCGGCTTCAGCACCCACTCTTAAAGTACCGGATGGATGACCAAAACGTACAGCTTTACGTTTTACACCACCAGCAGCCAGATTGACTAAAGTGCCAGGAATAGCAGCCGCAGTACCAATGGCCACAGCAGCTGTACCCATCATGGCGTGATGTAATTTACCCATAGACAAAGCACGCACCACTAAATCCATATCGCCTGTAGTCACAGCTTTACCACTGGACGAGATATAGTCTGTGGCTGGCGCGACAAAAGCAATCTTTGGCGTGTGCTGACGGGTTTTAGCCTCGTCTATATGCGATATCAAGCCCATTTTGACTGCACCATAAGCACGGATAGTCTCAAACATGGCCAGAGCTTTAGCATCACTATTAATGGCGTCCTGCAGTTCAGTACCTGTGTAACCTATGTCTTGGGCGTTGACAAAAATAGTCGGAATACCAGCATTGATCAGTGTGGCTTTAAAAGTGCCTACTCCTGGCACTTCTAAATCATCCACTAAGTTGCCAGTTGGGAACATGGAACCACCACCTTCGCCGTCTTCATCAGCGGCTGGGTCGATAAACTCCAGTTGCACTTCAGCCGCTGGGAAAGTCACACCATCGAGTTCAAAATCACCACTTTCCTGTACTTCGCCATTGAGCATCGGCACATGGGCAATAATGGTTTTGCCAATATTGGCCTGCCAAAT
>Ga0180008_1000481_pt1 | contig 33312 bp, 48 predicted proteins | sample MM_PW_MetaG_FD_121121 | JGI IMG/M metagenome (GOLD analysis project Ga0180008, IMG submission 121121) | Groundwater microbial communities from the Aspo Hard Rock Laboratory (HRL) deep subsurface site, Sweden - MM_PW_MetaG | ecosystem: Environmental > Aquatic > Deep subsurface > Groundwater... | reverse complement strand
TTCTGCACCGGCTCTTGTCTTGTATACTCTCTGGTCAGAAAATCCACTATACGTTTTCTTATCTGGGTCTTTCCCAACTAGATATCTTTTAGTCATTACTCATCACCTACCTTATAGCCTTACTTTATCTTTTTTAAATCTTCAAAATTACCATAAGCAGGTCTACCTTTATCAAATGCTATTTTAGCATATTGACCTTTTTCATCAACCCCTATGATTGTTCCCTTACGCCTTTTCTTATCTTGGTATTCAGGTTTAATGTGTTGCCCTCTCCAAGACACTCTATCACCCTTTTTAAACGTAGCCATTACTCATCACCTACCCCATATGTTTATTTTTTACCCAATACTTTTCTTAATTCCATCTTACGTTTTCTTTCTCTATCCGTCTTTCCAACTTTTCTTCCACGTTCCTGTAATTTCTCTATATATGATTTCTTCTTAGTCATTACTCATCACCTACCTTTAACTAATACTACATCTATACCTTGCTGTGTGCTTTCCTTGCCCCGTACTTATTTCATTAATAACAGATTTCATACCATTAGTTTTTGATTTTAGAAACGAGCAACCCCATAGAGACTAACCCCTTATAGCGTTACCTGTTCACGTTACCATTAATATGTTTTACCATCAAGATTATGGCTGAAATAATATCTATCACCTGGATTGCGTTTGCGTTTAACTTTCGGCTTCCTTTTTATTCTACTTTTACGTGGAGTTTTTGGTAATACTCGATGTTTAGGTTTATTACTATCCCTTGATTTTTTTATGTTTTTGGGCTTCTTTTTCTCCACGCTCTCTTCATTATTCTTTACTGAGATTGATTTTGTGTTTCCATACTTTTTCTCAAATTCCGACTCCACTTTGCCAAAATCATTCTTCCACGCTTTAGGTGGATTAATTCTATCTAACTCTGACTTCAATATAGCCATCGCTTCATGTTTGTCAATATCATAATCATATGCTTTGCTTCCTAAATCATTGAAAATACCACGTAATGATTGGAGGATATTTCGGGGAGCCTTTATTTTATCATAAGCATACTTATGAGCTTCTAATTCCTGTCTAACAAATATCTTTGGGTCTTTTGGTAGACCTTCATGCTCTTTTAGCCTATGGTATTTCTCATGTTCTATTTCTGCTTGTGACGTAATCCCTTTAATAGCATATATTGTATCTGTTTCTGGGTCGGAATATCCTCTGGTACTACAACCAATTCCCTTACCTTTTGGCATATCACGCCAAGAATCTACCCACTTTATTTTTCTCATATTTTTAACTACTACATTTTCTAATTCTAATTTTGGTGGCGGGGGAAGGATTTGAACCTCCGACCTCCAGATTATGAGCCTGGTGAGCTTCCACTACTCTACCCCGCAATATTGTTACCTAAAATTTAAATAATCTTGCCATCTCTCTTTCTAATTCACGGGCTTCTTTCTTTTCTTGCTCTTTCCGCCTTTTCTCTTCTATAGGTCTTTGCTTTTTCTCAAATTTCCCCAAAGCCCTATCTATTCTATCGGCTTCTGTTCTTCTCCCCATTTAATCTCTCCCTATCGTTGGATACCTTTGTCTAACTTTCCGCCTTACGATACCCTGTTCCTGTTTCGTTCCATGCTGTGCTACCCTAGCCAGAGCATTGCGTGCATGGATTTTATCGTGTATGGGATACTTGCGAGTTTTTGGTAATGCAAAAGCACTATTGGGCAACCGCTTCCTTTTCCTAGTTGTTAATACTGCCACCGAACCCTACTTCATTTTTTCCCATAATTTCCGTAGGCTTTTATTGCGAATTAATTTAGATTCCTTTTTCCTTGCTATTCTATGGGCTTTACCTACTTCCATACCCTTTGACCTTAAACGTATCTCATCATACTCATGTTTCAGCATTGCCTTTTCAAGCTTAGGGTGTCTTTTTAATGCGGGATCCTTTTTCAAATCAACATCTGTAACTTTCCCGCTACTCCTATAACCCTGTGCAGTATATCTAATAGGAGCTTTTCCTGGACGAGAACGCTTATAATATGATTCCTTGATTTCCACGCCCTTTATTTTCATACTACATGAATTCCTCACACTCTTTTACTTAAAACTATAACGCTTATAAATACCATCAAGGTTTTTTTCACATTTGCCCCTATGAACAGCTTTCCCTTTGTAAATATGCGTGGTAGGCTTCCCTCATACTACACACTCGGACTTCCCTGACTTCCTAACCATTTTATATTCCCCTCCCTACATAATACTAAAAACTTTAGTTTTTCTTTTCCTAGTTGTTAATACTATCCCTTACCAATCCGAAACATTTTAGTTCCGCAAGTCGGGCAAACCCCCTGAGTTGCAGGTCTGCCGTTCTTCATCTTGATTAACTTGGCATCTTTCATTTCCTTTTTGGTTCTGCATTTCACGCAATATGCTTGCATTGTTTCTTACCTCCGTAATCCCAGCCATCTAGGATACTCAAATAACCAGAACTTGATACAGAATATTAACATTTATTAATCCCTCACAATATTTGAGCGTTTAGGGTGATACCTTTTGGTGTTAGCCTTTGCCTCATCCCAATTTTCCCCATGAGCAATACCCTTAAATTTCTTCTTCCCCTTTGGCATACTATAACTATACCTATATGGTTTTACCATTACCCATTACCTCCTACTGCTACAAAATGAGGATATGGGATTTGCGGGCAAGTTGGAATTGGCAACCCTACCTGAGACTTTAAACTTATCTCGCTACCCGATGGAACTTCCTCATCATCATGGCAATGATACCAATTCTTCGCATCAACATGGATAATTACGGAAAAGGACTCTACCCAAGATGGCAACAATATATCCCTCTTTAATTCTATTGCTTTCATTATCTACCTTCTCCTTGATAACTTATCTGGATGTTTTACTTCAATATGTCGGGCTAATTGCTCTTTTACTGTATAGCCCCTTACCTTGGGATTTCCCCTAAAACTATTACAATAAGGACACTTCATTATTATCTCCTACTCTCCATCTTTTTTAATCTGGTATAGTAATCAGGCAATTCCTTTAAGTGTGCCAATGCAATTTTCCCAGTAAGTGCCAAGTTCCCCTTGGTTACATTACGATGTTCCAGTTCTACTTTAAGACCCTGCTTAAACTCATTGAGGTCAACTTTAGACCAGTTAACCCCAAGTTTATCCCCTATTCTTTTTGCCTGCTTTGTAGTAATCATTCATCCGCACCTCCTCACATACTCAAAGTCTTGCGTATCTTGTCAGAATCATACTGAAACGGCTTGCTATCATAGCGAAGCACATCCTTATATTTGCCAGCTTTCCCCTTGTCCTTACTGCCAAACTCCAATAAGGATTTTGCACTTGGTGATTTATGCTTAGGCATTATTAGTAAAACCTCCCATACTACATAAACATCAGGTGAGACATTTTTTACTTCTTAAACAAGTCCTTATATTGTCCGGCCTTTGCCTTGTCCCTGCTTCCAAACTCCATAGCTCGCTGGTGTTTCCTGCTCGGCTCTGTTCCACCCCTCTCCATATACCATTTTGGGGGTTTCCTATATCTGAATTCCTTTCCCATTTATTGTTAAGACCTCCAATTAAGATAGTCTACTTGTATCTTAAGCCATATATGTCTACTTGTCAAGTCTTTATGCCTATCATGGCTTTTAATTCTTCTTTTGTTAGCCACCACTCATTGCTATCGCTGGCATATCTCCCAATTTTTGTCGGTTTTCCTCCCACTTCAAGCTTTTCATCCGACCAGAACGGGTATTCGGGTAAAACCACAAAATATTTATCCAACTCCATAGTATGATTGCTTTCTTCCTCGGTAATCAAGACCTCATGCAGTTTCTCCCCAGGTCTTATCCCTGTGATTTTCAAAACCGCATCGGGCGCAATAGCATCCGCCATATCGGTAATTTTCATGCTTGGTATTTTCGGCACGAATATTTCGCCCCCCTGCATACCATCAAGTCTGTCCATAACAAAATGAACACCCTGCTCCAAACTAATCCAAAATCTTGTCATACGTTCATCCGTAATCGTTAAGACCCCCTCTTCTTTTTGTTTTAGAAACAGTGGTAAAATTGACCCCCTGCTCATAAGCACGTTCCCATATCTTACGCAACTGAATCTCGTATCTTTTGCATAAACATTGGCTTGTATAAATAACTTCTCGGCAACCAACTTGGTAGCACCGTATATTGTAGTTGGCGAACAGGCTTTATCCGTTGATAATGCTAAAACCTTTTTTATTCCCATATCTATTGCCGCATCTATTACATTCATAGCCCCATCAATATTTGTCTTAGCTGTTTCGTAAGGATTGTACTCTGCTGTCGGTATCTGCTTAAGTGCTGCCGCATGGACAACAATATCAATATCAGTCATTGCCCTGTAAAGCCTGCTCTTGTCCCTTACATCCCCGATTAAGAAACGCAACCTGCTATTATTTAATCGCTTTGCCATTTCGTCTTGCAAAAATTCAGACCTTGAGTAGATTCTTATTACGTCATACCTATTTTCACGCAAGGCTATCTCAACAAACGCTTGACCAAATGAGCCAGTCCCACCCGACAAAAGCAATTTATCGCCCATTATAATTCAATATCTCCTTCCACTTCATTCCCCCAACAAGACCAGCCATCCCTCCTTTGCCTAGCAAATAGTTCTATCTTGGGTTCTATGCCTAATCCCTCAATCAATTGATACATTTCCTCTGGCTTTTGGGAATGGTTGCGAACTTTAGACTGTATAAAGTTAGGCTTCTGACAACGGAAGGCTTTGACATTGCCTTTAATGTCCATCAAACATAACTCCACTTGCCCCCTAAACCAAAACCCCATCCCTAAAGACATGACTTTCCGCCATACGATAGCCGTCTTATACTTAAATCCCCAAGCCTTCATGATTTCAAAAGTCTCTGGCAAAAGAGGTATAGTTGCCCAAAGAAACAAGATGGCGTTTCTATCAGCAATATTACTAATTGGCAAAGCACAAATATCCTCATCACTCAAAACAGGATATTTATTCTCAGCCCCACTGATCATAGACCCACCTGTTCTTTTATTCCTATACAACCTTGGTGGATCGGCATATATTAATTGATATTTCTTCATACCATCTCCTCAATCAACTTCGCTATCCTCTCTGATGCCTTGCCATCTTGTATGTAAGTATGATTATATACAAACTTATCTGCCATCTTCATGTGTTCCGTGTCTATTCCTTCACCAAAGAGTTCCCCAACTACTTTACGGAGTTCATCCTCACTATTAGCGATATATGCCCCACTTAATTCATCGTATATAGTTATATCACCAAAGGGATTATATATTACCAAAGGTTTCCTCGCCGACATTGCTTCCAATCCTGCGGAAGATGTTAATGTTATCGCAATATCACATTCATTAATTAGTTCTGGCAAGGTTTCTTCCTTATATATGCTTGGGGAATGCGTGTAGCACCTGATTATCTTGGCATAGTCCTTCTTCTCCTCAACTGTTGGGTGTATCTTTATTGCTAACTCAATATTCAGGTCTAACTGATTTAACCGATAAATAGCCAATATATATTCAGCCCTTTGCTTAATTGACCACACCCCGATATCCGCAAGGTAATCGGTGAATATCAAAATCCTCTTTCTGCCAGCATTCAACTTATAATCTTTCATTCCGACATAGGCATCAAACTTCGTGCTTCCCGTTATCACAATACTTTCGGGCTTCACATGGCGAGTAAGGAGCATATCTTTCATAGTTTCACCAAAGGTTGCAATCTTCGTATACCTATCATACCGAGATTGTGCCTCACTATTCTGGAAATCGTTTCTTATTCTAAATAGTCCAATCTGTATCAAGCGAAATATAGATATTTTCTCCCTGCGTAATTTCTTGTATGCCTGACCTGCAAGCCAGCATAAGTGTCGTATGCGAAAGAGTTTACTATCAGCCGAACCTAAGTTCATCATAGCCATATCTGACATTAATGCCCCATGAGGAACAAGCAACGTAGGTATTCCTTTTTCAAGACTCATTTCCGCAAAGAGACATTCAGTGGGAGTTGCCTCTTCTCTAGCAAACACTATTACACTCGGATTCTCTTCATCAATTATTTCGCACACACCTTGCTTATTCTGTTTTTTGTGTAATCTGCACCTTATCCCAAGTTCGCTGGCATAATCATCTATCTTTGCCCTGCTTTGCTCTGTCCACCCATCAAAATTAATGAATAAGCACTCCCAATCTCGTGGCAAAGCCGTTATAATAGGAGCAAACATTCTCATAGCCATGATATTATCAACTAGAAATAAAGCCTTCATATATCTAACCTCATTACAGACTGGCTACATCTCTTAGCGGCGATTTCGCAATACTTCTCCTCTATCTCTATGCCTATGCACTTGCGATTTAATAACTTAGAAGCTACTGCGAAAGTCCCACAACCTAAATACGGGTCAATGACGGTTTGCCCCACCTCACTAAAGATGCTGATAATACGCCTTGCTAACTTCGTGGGGGTCATGGCGGGATGCCCATATCTATCCTCATTGAAATAATAACCCTCGCCTGGCCATCTAATATCTTCCCACAAGTCCGACATATACTTGTTGCTCTTTACTGTAGTAAGTAGCGGGTGATACTGAAGATGCAAGCCCTTGATTTTGTTATTTGAAACAGCACCCATTTTTACGATTATAAGTTTAGCTTCAGGGATAAATTGCCACCAGTCTAAAATCAACTTGCTGCCTAGAACTAAAACCATATTCCCACTGACAGAATTATTTACATAGTCAACAAGCCATTTTATGAGAGAATGGTAATCCTTTGTGGTAAGCTTATCAGTGCAAATCCCGTAATCTATCCCCACATTATACGGCGGGTCCGTGGCTAATAAATCCCCACTAATATCAGAGAGCAACTCACGATTATCCCCATGATAGATAGTTACCCCGTCTTGGTCATAATACGGTTTAATCACTTTTTCTCCAAGTTTCCTAATCTATCCTCACTTCACATTCCCCGCAAGCATAGACAACCCTTTAGCAAGCACCTTCATATCACCAATAGACCTTATTCTAGTTAATCGTTGCCATATGTAAGGTATCCTAATATAAAAGTCCTTGTAAGCCTTGCTAACCCAGTATTCTATATCTCCTCTACCTAGTGCCTCACTTTCAAAGATAGGGCTTACCTTATTGCCCGTTCCCGCATAAACAAAATTCTCCCAAGGAATATCCATATTCGCTTCACCCTTCTGGTAATATTCAAAAAGTTTTGTCCTTGGAAACGGAGTAGTAATAGCAAATTGAGCATAATCAAGTTTCAGTTTCTTGGCTAGGGCTATCGTCTGTCTTATCGTTTCTGGCGTTTCATTCGGCGAACCTATCATAAAGTATCCAATGGTCTGTATGCTAGCCTCTCTCGTTAATCCTACGCCCTCTTCTGCTTGTTCTAATGTTATATCCTTGCCAATAATATCTAAAATGTCTTGTGAAGCCGACTCTATACCGTATGCGATAGAATAACACCCAGCCTTTTTCATTTGCTTCAATAGTTCTCTGTCAACCAAATTGGCTCTCGTTTCACAAGTCCAGCATACTTTTAATCCCCGCCTTAATATTTCCTCTGCTATCCCATAGGCTCTCTCTTTATCAAGAGTGAAAACATCGTCATAAAAGGCTATCTCCTTCGTGCCAAACCGTTCTATATAGTCAGCAACCTCGTCAACTACTCTCATTGGACTTTGTGCTCTGAACTTGTTACCAAATACTGCCTTACTACAGTATGAGCAATGCTAAGGACACCCACGACTTGTTAGCATTGCCACAAAAGGATATGCTCTCCCATGCGGAGGGTGAGGTTTGTATTTCTGCCAAGGAAGCAAGTGGTAGGCAAGATATGGCAAATAATCCATATCAACCTTCTCTTGACTCTGATATATCCCTCTTGTATCATTCCGCAATACTTCAATAATGGCATTATCCCCTTCGCCGACAACTATGGTATCTATTTCAGGGCAGGTTTTCAGTGTTTCCTCTGGCAATAGAGTGGCATGGACACCACCCAATATTATCGGTAAGTCCTTATTATAAAACTTTAATTCTTTGGCTATTCTCATAGCGTTATTGATAGTTGGTGTCATAGCAGTAATCCCGACTACATCAGCCGATATTGCTCTTGTGATGTTGTGGCTTGACTCTACATTCAAATCCAAAACTGACACCTTATACCCTTCTCTTTCAAGTACAGCACCTAAAAGAGCTAATCCCATTGGAGGTTGGGGATATTTAGTATTCTGCGGAGGATTAATTAAAACAACCTTGTCTTTATAACTATCCATTCCCCTTCTCCTTTCTGGCTTCTTTAATCCGTTGTTCTAGTTGGTATGCTATGTTATCATAGCTATGAGACTGCCTTACATAGTCTAGTCCTGCTTGCCCTAGTTTCTGCCTTTCCTGTGGCGAATTAAGCAGGGTAACTATTTCCGCTAACATCTCTTTTGGAGTATTGACATAAACCACTCCCTGTCCTTCTCCTGCAATTACCGCCATCATACCTGGCAGGGCAGTTGCTACCAATGGTTTACCACAAGCGAGGAATTGTACCGTTTTACCTGGGAAGATGTCTCTGGTAACACCTGTGGTGAGGAATGTGTTGATGCAGACAGATGCTAGATTAATATACTGTGGCATCATTTTATAGGGTTCAAATCCTGTGATGATAACTCTATTCTGCAACTTCAATTTGGAAATAAGTCTATCTAGTTTGAGTCGCTGATGTCCATCGCCAACAATGAGCAGTTTTGCTTCAGGACATTCCTCTACGACTTCAATAAACTGTGAGATAAGGACATCAAGCCCACTGAAATCAAACAGAGTACCCATAAATAATATAACTTGGTCAGTATCACTTAACCCCCATTTCTTGCGGAGTTCATCGGAGGATTGGAATGGATAGAATATGTTGGTATCCACAGGCATAAGAAGCAGTTTCACCTTGCTCTCATCTGCACCTAATCCGACCACGTATTTTGAAAGGCTAGGGGTGAGAGCCAATATCATATCCACACGGGAATAGACCCTTTTCTCAAGGAATTTGGTAATTGGTCTAAGAGATTTGAATGGCACTAGCTGGTTGAGTATGTCTATAGAGCGGAATATGATGGGTATATTATATTTTCTAGCGATGCTTATAGCCTGCAACCCATTAGTGGATACACTGTACAGCACAATGGCATCAATTCTTTCATCTTTTACACATTTACTCATTTCTACATAACTGGTAATACCATAGGATATCCGACCAACACTAGGTAACTTAATAAATCCAGGTCTACGTATATTAACAGAGGAATCAGTGAAAGTACGAGATATTCCATCAAAGTATCTTGTCTTTAGGCTACCAAGGTCTAGTAGGCTATTTCTTTTCCAATCATTTTCATAGTCTATGGCAAAAATACTGTGTCCCATCAATGACAAGGCTTCAGCGAGTACGTGTATATCAAATACTACCTTACTAAGCCAATCTACTTCGTGTACAAATAATATTCTCATTTATGCATTTGTTCCTTAGTCCATGCATAATAAGGCTTAATCACTTTTTCTCCAAGTTTCCTAATCTATCCTTGATGTCTTTTAACTCTTTAAGAATCATCTCGTCATTCTTTAGTACCTTTTGCACATCGGCAACCAAAGGATTCCGATGCTTATAGTTCTGCTGAACTCCAAATGCTATTGATGAGGGGATAACCACCTTGTAAAATAACACCATCATTACAAGCATAAACAATATTATACTGATTACCATCACTGGAAATGTAAACCAAGGAAACCACTGCTGGATTAAATCTCTCCCCCACAGTCCATAAACAGTAGTTGCCACCCCCAATAGAGTCAACGGAGCATATAGGATTGCCGTGGCACTATATGAACTGATTAATGCCCCTAAATGTGGGCTGGTATTCTTTTGTTCTGCCAGTTTTTTTAAAAGGCTTCTAAATGAAAACATACTTACCCTCTATGGTATGATTTGGCTAATTCTAAAATGAAGTCGGAAATTCTTGCAGTGGCTTTGCCGTCAACAAGCTCTTTATTTGAGTCGAAGAATAACTTTGCCTTGTTCAATAGTTCATCTCTATCTAATTGGTTATAAAGCAATCGCTCAACTGCTACTCTTATATCACGCATATCCTCAATCTTAACGGCAAGCCCCATATCTACAAAGGCAATTTCCTCCCTTTCCCCAAATGGACTTAGTAGCAACACTGGCTTACCTAGCACTGCTGACTCTAAAATTGCTGTAGAATATCCGCCTACTAGAACCACATCGCTTGCTTGAATAATGCTATCTAACTTGAAGTCCTTACTTAATATTATGTACTCTTTTCTATTAGCAATATACTCCTGATATCCATCAATGTTCTCTGTGGGATGTATCTTAATCACCAAGTGGACTGAATCGTTCAGCAGGGGTGACACTGCATCAATAACGCCATTGACAAACTGGCTACGCCTATTATAAGTCCACCGCCCATGCTCCATCTGTGCACAGGTCAATAGCAAAATTACCTTATCATTATCGCCAAAGCCTAGTTCAAGGCGCATATTCTCCCTACCTTGAGTTCCTTGTTCTTGGGATACAGCCCCGAATTTCGGATTTCCCATAACAAATATGTTTCTCGGATTAACACCCCGTTCTATCAAGATATCCTTCTCCCATTCACAAACAACAACAGTTAGTCTCTCACCAAACTCACCACCCGCATTATCCTTTTTGAATGCCACATATATGTCCTTGTAAACCATCTTTGTAATTCTAAACAGACTCCATCGCAAAGCAATAACTACCTTGAGTAATTGAAAATATTTCTTGGCAATATTGGCAAGGTTGTGTGTCAGACGATATATCGTTCTACTAACAGCAATGCTAGTAACATTGGCAACATTGCCACCAATACCTAGATGCAATAGTAATGTCGGAATGCACAGTCCCTCAGCAGCGATGAGGAAGGCTCGGCGAATATATTCTTGGTCACTACCTACTATTACCACATCGGGTTGCTCGCACTTCATAACTTCAACTATATTTTTCGCATTGTAATCTGACAAGGCTTTATGCCTCATATTTAGTTTCCGCAGTGTGATTCCTGCTTGCTTCTCTCCCCTACCACAACACAGCATACCAGTATGAATATTAATCACGTCAGTATCTTTCCTTTGCACAAGCCTCTGGTAAAAAGGATGCACAACTTCCGCTTCCGAACCAGCAACGATAATAAATACTATTTTACACTTCGCCATATTACTAATTTCCTATGTTGTTTCTATGCACAAGCACCCTAGCCACACTGCCTCCTCCCATCCCAGGCAGACTTTGACATCTAGCTTCTTCCACCTGTTCCATACCCAATTTCTCAAAGACCTTCTTATAATTTCGGGTAAATGTTCGCCAGGATATCGCTGTCTCATCTTCTATTATTATTAACGAGTCCCTAGCTATTCGCACCATATCACGAAATATCCACTCGCTGTCAGTATGGATGTGCTCCAAGACTGCCAATGTAAATACAGCACCGTATTCTTGGTCAGGGATAGAACCAATCACATCTTCCACTGGTGCATTATAGAGTTGGCAATCCCTATCAAGGTTGGGGTAAGTCTGCCTCAATAGTTCTAATGCTTCAGCACAGATTTCTATGCCACACAAGTTTTTATACCCATTTAAGTACAAGGTATTTAGGTTTCTCCCCATATTGCAGCCTATCTCTAGTATTCTATCAGTCCTATTGATATGCTTTGTAACAAAACTTAGTAAGAATTCGCTTGTATCATCATCCCCCATATATGCACTTGGTTTATTAAGTAAGGGGGGATTGCTCCAATAGTCATGACACTTTTGTAGGCTAGAATCATCAAGCAACTGCTTACGCACCCATTTGCTAACCATTGTTTTGCGAAAAGCCCACCTTAGAGGAGGACGTATGGACTCAGGAATCAAAGGCAATATTCTTTCCCTCAAACTTAATAGTACATCCCTATCTCTCACAGATTACCTCTCCTTATAACCCTCAATAAATGCTATTTTATATTTCATGCACAAACACTCTAGCCACAAAGTTGCTATTCAGGGCAACACTACTATCACAATGGACTTCCTTTACTTGCCTCATTCCCAACGACTCAAAGACCTTCTTATAATTACGTGGAAAATGTCTCCAACTATAGCACTGTTCGTCTTCAATAGTAATCAGATACTTCTTTGTTATTCTCACCATGTGAGGGAATACCCAATTGCTATCAGGGTGAATATGTTCTAGTACCGCCAATGTAAATACAGCACCGTATTCTTGGTCAGGGATAGAACCAATCACATCTTCTATTGATGAGTTATAGAGTTGGCAATTCCCAACAAGATTGGGGTAAGTCTGGCTCAATAGCTCCAATGCTTCAGTGCAGATTTCAATGCCACACAACTTCTTGTACCCATTCAACTGCAAAATATTCAGGTTTCTTCCTACATTGCAACCTATCTCTAATATCTTATCATCCTTAGTGATACATTCTCTAATCAGACTCAATAAGAACTGACTTCTTAATTCAAACCCTAAATAGTTATTTGGCTTATTATGTAGAGGCGGATTACTCCAATAGTTCTGGCACTTTTGGAGGCTTGATTTCTCAATCAGCACATTGCGCAACCACTTGATACCCATAACTTTGTGATATAACCACCTCAAATATGGACGTATAGGCTTAGGGATTAATGGCAACATTATCTCCCTGAAAAGTAGCGTTATGCCCATATCTTTTATTCTCTCCCTTAGAGCTAACGATATACCTATGCTTTTCATTGTTCACCACTTCTTTCTACAAACCATATTTCAACTTCATCACCATCTTTATAGATTAAAGTCGCTGCTTGGTCAAACTGTATTAAATACAACTTGTCCCTCTCCCATCTCTGTAGAGTTTTGTCCATCTTAATTATCACAAGATAAATATCCTCAGAGCATACTTGCCCCATTGATTTCTTATCATTATAACTAAACTCTTCTGAAAATGGAGTTTCATTTATCCAATAATCCCAATAATAGTGGCGACATCGGTGAACTCCAACCTTCTCTGCTATAAACCGACTAATTCTATGTGAATTAAGATGGATTATCGGAACTTCTGGCTTAGCATTCTCTACCAACCAAGCCATACCCTTCACATGCTGATGGGTAATTTGAGTGCTTGCCAAGCCAGTAAACGGCGAGGGATAGACATTTGACAATGCTCCCACCGATATAACTATCATAGCCACTGTTACTGCTATTAATAGCACTCGCTTGAATCTCTGCAAATCAATTAGCCTCGCTAACATAGGTGTAACCAAGATTATAGATATTGATGGGACTATAAAACGCATCCTGCTAAATATGAATCCATAATATTCTAACTGTAAATACCACTCCATCAGCCACATAATGTTGAAAACCACGAATAGGCTACCAATATACACATATAAAGTATTCCGATGAATCCCTTGTATGTATCTTTTTGCGATTATTAGTAGAGATATGGATGCCAAGCAACCTAGTATAATCTCGCCAACATAACGCCTTAATATCAATGCTATTGGACTCAAGTCCCCTATTACCTGTGTTGACTTTACTCCCTCCACAGTGGGCAATAATATTGCTGGTATAGTTAGGCTATTTATCACATCATTCAGAATGTAAGTGGGCATATCGGAACTCCACCAAACTTCAAACATCAAAACTACTCCCCCTAGTAAAGTAGCCGTCATTATCACCATCTTAATCCTATTATGCCCAAATACAAGGCAGGCTATTATTAATGCAATAATAAGAGCCTCAGTAGCTACAGGGTGTAAGAGTGTTGTTAGAGCTACGAACACTAGAAATGCCACAATATAGCTTATCTTGAAGTTTTGATGTAGCTTTAGTATCATCACAAGGGTTAATGGGAATATCGATGCTCCGACAAGTGTACCCGAAACTCCTACCCCATGAGGTAATAGCAGAATAGCACTCATGGTAGTGGTCAGAATTATCTCACGCCTGCTACCCCAGATAACCTTAGCCAGCACATAGAATGATGCTACATAAAGTAAGTAGAAGAACACAGGTGACAGGTTCGCAGCAGTTATGGGGGGCAACCCGATTAAGACTAGCAATGACGGGAATAAGTGTATCCCTGGGTATATGTTTCGTGGACCCATAATCCCTTCAACCAAGTCACGCACATAACCTGCATGTACTAGCGTATCTGTTCCAACAGCATAATAATCTCTTAATACTGATAGCAATAACACTATAATGCCATTGACTACTAAGATAGTGAGTGGGAATAGCCACCGCTTACTAGAACTATCCTGTGATGCTTCCCTTACCAACAATACAACGCAAGTAATTATATTGATTATAATTAAAATCCACACTGCTATCGGAGTAGAGGAATATATTGAAACCTCATAACCAGAAGCGGGGGACTGGATAGCCAACAATACCGCTAATCCAGAAAAAAGTATGAGGACACTGCAAATAATATTAAATGGTGTTTTCAACATTCTCACGCCATTTTGTATATGTCTCTAAATCCATGCCACCAGACTTCAATCTATCACTAACATCTACCTCTTTAATCCGTGAGGGCAATATATCAGTCAAGCATTTGAATACTTCGTCATTTGTTTCTCCGAGTTTCACAAGTGACCACAATTCAGGCTCAAAGTAAACATACATGGGGAATGTTCTCTTCAATCCGATTGCTTCATCATCGGTCAAATTGGGGTTTTTTATATTGGGTATCCTACCAAAGTCCGCAACGTAGTCATACTTAAAAAGTCCGTCTCTTTTGCAATCATCCCATAATTCCGTACCAGGAAGTGGCGTGAAGAAGAATGTATTGATATACTCCGAAGAACACTTACGGTTGATTTCAATAAGTTTGAATATATCTTCCCTTGTATCATCAACCCAATCCAAAACATTATAGGAGGATGTCCGTATATTATTATCTTTAAGCATCTGAAAGGCTCTTATTATGCACTCATCCGATATATTTCTACCACAAATTGTTCTCCGCTTCTCTTCGTCTCCGCATTCCACTCCTAAAGAAACAGCAATGCAATTTATTTTCTTGAGTATCTCTATAAACTTTTCGTTAATCACCAAAGGATTAGTCTCAAGAACACTTGGTAAATTTATTCTTTTTGTATAACCCTCCGCAAATTCCTCAATCTCATCTGCCTTTCCCATGCCAAATGTTTCGTCAAATATCCTGATAATATCTAAGTTATATTTATCTGCATAATACTCCATAGTGTCCAGTACATGCTCAACTGGGAGGTGCTTGACTTTATTGCCCATTTTATTCAGGGTATTATTACAGCAATACCTACAACTAAATGGGCATCCACGAGTTAACTGGAAGTTCCCCCATCTATAGAATCTATCCTTAAATTGACGAACAAAATGCCGTTCATCAAACAAGCCCCAATCTGGCATAGGTAATTTAGATAGGTCTGGTAATTTGAATGGGCTGTATACAAGTGATTTGTCCTTATCTCGCCAAACCAAGTTTGGGATTTCCGCCAGACTATTCCTTGTATTTGAAAGCAGTTGTGGCAAGGTTTCCTCACCAAACCCACGACATATATAATCTACCTCTTTATGACTGAATACATCATCGGGGGCAATAGTTGCATGGATACCACCATAGATTACTATTCTTTGAGAAAGGTTAACCGCCTCTAACATCTTAATAGAAAATGGGAAGCACATGGAATCTGTACTAACGGCAATAACATCAGGTTCAAACTTATCTACTTTATCCTGAAATGATTTGATTATGTAATCCCCTTCATCACCAATAGTTCCCGAAATATTATATTTACCATAGTCAAATCTCATAAAGGTAGTTTCAAATAATTCTACCTGATGATGTTGCTCCCTTAGAATTGGAATCATATAGGATAATCCCAATGGTATCCCCGAAAACTCATGGACATTGGCATATAAAAATAATACCTTCATACTCCCCCTGCTGTTGCATTACTCCTTTACCACTAGGATACCCGCTTAATTTCTTCTAAGAAAGCATCAGCGTTGTCACTCAATTCCATGCCTTCGCCAAACTTCTTACTTGCTTTCATCCACTTAGCATGGCTATCCATATCTTTCTTGCCAGTATATAATTGCTGCTCCCTTATTGATTCATTCATAAGAACCTGTGCTTGTTCGCACATTGACTCCCACCTTATCCATTGTAGTATTTTTTGTGTTGGCTGATAGGCGAGACTTTGCTTAATTACTTTAATTAACTCTTCTTTGGTCATATCTTCAAGTGTAAAGTTTTTCATCTTGTTCCTTACTCCTTTCTTTAACTCATATCTATACAAGGTCTATAAACAAACCACAAAAGATAACCTAAGTAAAAGCCTATTCCCCAGAATCCTATCATCCACCAGTAAGGCATTTCAGTAAGTAGAATAATAGGTGCTACTATTCCAAACATCCAGTGAGGATAGTTAGCCTTGTCCCACCTGTCCCACATTCCATTAACATTGCCGTTATCATCGTACAGGTATCCTCCACCTACTATTGTCTGCATATTATCAAAGGACTGCCACGCCCAGAAGATACCGAGTCCTAACAGGCATAGCCATATGACTAAAAGACTAATGTTTATCCACTTCACAGATTATCCCCCCCCTAAAGCAATTCTCGCAGAGTCCCACTGGATTACCTTCACGAATACCCGTAGCGATTATCTTGAATAGATTACCTTCCCGAATATCTTCCAAACTAGATTCGTGGATATTGCCCATAACATATTCACTCATTATGTCGTGGCAACATGGCACTACATCACCATTCCATCTTACGGTCATGGTTTCATTGATAAACGGGCAATAATTATTCTTTACATGATATGCTGGAGGATTACCACTTGTTTTTTGCCAAGACCACGCTATCATATACATACTCTGATAACTTACCGAGTCCTTGAATGCCTCAAGTAAAAATGCTGGGATATCAGGCTTACCCAAGTTATTGTTCCCATTGAATTGTGCATTTGATATAAGAACGGAAGGGGTAACGCTGTTTAACTTCCCCTTAAGTTCAATAAGTTTCTTGACATTACTTATTGTCTCACGGCAATTACTACCACGCCTGATGAAATCGTTTTCCTCTGGGCTTTGTCCATCAATGGAAACCTCCACTAAATCTATTCCGGAATGTATTATCTTCTTTATAATACTATCATTAAGCATTGTGCCATTGGTATCAGTTTTGATGTACTGTACCCCTATCCCTTTGAGCCTCACAATCCAATCGCACAAATCCTTGCACAGAAACGGTTCGCCACCGTGATACATAACAGCTACTCTCGGCACGTTGTTTTCCAAGTTCTTCATTATAATATCAAAGGTATCATTAGACATGATACCCCTATCTTTTAATTGTTCTGTTCCAGTCGGGCAGTGGATGCAATGCAAATTGCAAGCACCAGAAGGCTCTATCCTTATTACATCAGGAACACTCATTGATTCTCCTACATTGATATACTTAGCATTTCCCATTGAAGGGGTGTTCCCCTTTCTATATTTATCCTAGCCTTATTTCCCAATATTGTTGATAATTCTTTAGGGGGCAAACCATATCCTGGGCGAATAGAACGTACATTATTCTTAGTAAATACTCCGCCCTTTTTTATGTCTTCAACAACAAACAGGGAACGCCTGAATACCTTACTACTGGCTTCTTGTTCTGTTGCCCCGATTTTTCTTTCACCCAGCATTTTCTCTGCCTGCCTAACCCCTTCAACCATTACCCTAAATTCTTCAGGCTCTAGCGAAAAACTACTGTCAGGTGAAGGCTCATTTCGGGATAATGTAAAATGCTTTTCTATCATAGTAGCACCAAGCGTAGTAGCGACTATGGGGGCAACTATCCCCCTTGTATGGTCTGAAAGACCCACAGAGAAACTAACACCTCTTGACAGGGGAAATAGCGACCTTAAGTAAGATATTGCCTCTAAATTCATTTCCTCTGGCTTTGACGGATAAGCACTGGTACATTTGAGTAAAGTTATATCAGTAGCTCCAGCAGATTCAGCCACATCTAATGCTTCTATGATTTCTTCAAGGCTTGCCATACCTGTTGACATTATTATCGGCTTACCCTTGCTGGCAACATACTCAATAAGTGGCAAATCTACCAACTCAAAGGAGGCTATCTTGTATCGTGATACGCCCATATCTTCAAGGAAATCCACCGCCGTTTTATCATAAGCAGTAGAAAACAGTTCAATGCCTATTTCGTCAGCCACCTTTTTCAACTTCGGTTGCCATTCCCAAGGCATACATGCCTCACCGTAAAGTTCATAAAGTGTTCTGCCATCCCAAGGTGTACCACCGCTTATCTTGAACTCTGGTCTATCGCAATCTATAGTGAGTGTGTCTGGGGTGTAGGTCTGAACTTTCACGGCATCTGCACCTACCTCTTTGGCTACACGCACCATTTTCTCTGCTTGGTCATAACTATTATTATGGTTTGCAGATATTTCAGCTATTACAAATGCTTTGCTCTTCATAGCAATATGCCAATGTTTATTTGTCCTCTTTGTGGTCTAATTGTATGTGCTCCGCAACATTTACCCAATTCTGACCACATTCTTTCACCTGCAATCGCCCATGAGCGTATCTGTACTCTCGCCCATTTAATTTTGCCCATATTAAAAGTAGTCTAAATAGTAAGTTATTCATTGACCTTTATTTGTTCACTTAATCCACACAGGTATAATCTGCCACCACTCACCCTCACTTACCCAAAGGGGGATTATCGCCCAGATTTCGTCTGCCAAGTAGTGCGATACCAAAACCAAGGATACCAGCAATCCCAACAGCAAGAAACCCTGCATTGAAGTAATGTGAACGTAATCCCAACCAGCCAGCCAGCAGATTACCCGACTCACAGAGTAGATTGCCAAGAGGAATAGCAATGAGTACAAGCAATGCAACACTTCGTGGTGAATGACCTCCCAAAAAGGTAGACCGCTTATTTCCCACATTTAATCCTTCTTGCAGTATCCCAATTCTTCAAGGATTTTCTCCATTTCCTCGCAAGCCTCGGTAAGCGTTTCCTTCTCCAATGCCCCTCTTATTTTCACCAAATCTGCCTCAGTCATTTCATTACTCCTTACCCAATAGATACATCACATCCTCATTATCATTTTGTAAATATTTGAAGTGTGTCTCTTTTATCAGCTTTAAATCATCAAATAACTCGCCAAATATCTTGGGGAAATTCGCCTTCCACAGCAAATCAGTAGTCTCTTTTGCTTCCCTGTATTTTATCTGCTTAACCTCATAAGAGTAATACTCAAGCCCCCATATAAACATACTAGAACAGCGATACATTTCACGCATAACATTGTGCAGTTCTTCGGGGTTAATGTGAATCAGCACTCCCGAAGTAAATACAAGGTCAAAATAGCCATCCCTGAAAGGTATGTCCTGCGCAAATCCCTGAATGATATTGATACCCTTGGTTGTAGCCTTTGACATTTCTACGGCATAAGGCGATATTTCTATGCCATAAAGGTTTCTAAAACCCGCCCTTTGCAAAAACTGCAACTGAATCCCGATATTTGAGCCGACCTCCAATATCTTGATATTCTTGTCAAAAAAGCCTAGAAACTGATAGTTCATATCAGTCCGTGATATGCCATATTGCTTTTCGTAGAGGACATCCATTTCTTCTGTTGTCATTTTATTTCTGTCTGTATATTCCTTGCCGAACTCTGACGACCATGCTTCTGACTGTTTGCCCATTAATTCACCTTCGCTTCCAGAATAGGGTCTGTGTCCTTCAATACCCAACTTGGATTGTCCAATAGCAGTTGAATGACTTCCATCCAGCCGAACTGTTTCTCGCCAAAATGCTTGTAAACTTTGCGGGTAAACTCCAAATCTTCCCGTGTATCCAGTGTCCACCTTGCACAAGAACAATCCACATTAGATGCTATGTTTGCTATCCTATAGTTTTCTGGGTGTTGCCGAATATTCAGGGTAACGTGTTGCCGATTTTCAGTAGCATTTTTCCACTCATCTTCAAGCACTCTAGGACTTATCACCTCCACATCAAGCCCTCTGGGATAAGTGCGTGGTAAAAGATTACTTACATAGTCTATATCAGGAAATAATTCAAGATATTTATTAACGGCATCGTCTATCAACCCAAAGTCTATAAGTGGACAGTCTGCTGTAATACGCACAACTGCATCTGCTGCAAATACAGATGCGCCCCAATAGAATCGGTCAAGCACATCATCCTCACTTCCCCTGTAGCAAATCCAGTTATTCTTTCTGCATAAATCTACAACGGCATTATCACCACAACTTGTGGTTGTGGCTACAACTACCCTGTCTAGTGATTTAGCCTGACTGACCCGATTTACGACACGTTCCAACACAGCCTGCCCTCCCAAGTTCTTCAATACCTTTCTCCGTAGCCTTGTAGAACCGACCCTTGCCTGAATTAATGCAACTACTTTGTGTTTCATTTCACCACCTTTTTCACAGCATCTATAACATCCTGTATATCCACATAGGACATCTTGGGAAATATCGGTAAACTGATTGCCCTCTTGTAATAGGCTTCAGCCTTCGGGAAATCGCCTTCCTTGTATCCACTCACAAACGGTTGGAGGTGGTTGGGAATATAATGTACTTGAACCCCGATGTTCTCCGCCCACAATGCTTCAAGAACCTTATCCCTATCCATAGTTTTTAACTGTATTACATACAGGTGATATGCGGATTTAACATAGTCTAATTCAGTCGGAGTAATTATTTCTTCTACATTATAAAAGGAATCATTATATATTGAAGCAATTTCCCGCCTGCGTTCTATAAATGAAACCAGGTTTTTGAGTTGGCTCATGCCAAGGGCTGATTGTATGTCCGTGATTCTATAATTAAACCCAGCCTCTTGTATCTCATACCTTGAAGGCATTGCTCCCCTTATAATGTTGTGGTTTCTGAACCTGCAAAGTTTCTCGTAGTATTCCTCACTATTAGTCAGTATCATTCCGCCTTCACAAGTACAAATCGCTTTTACAGGGTGGAAGCTGAATACTGTCATATCGCTTAAACTGCCGATTTTATCCCCTATGTACTCTGCTCCCAATGCATGACAGGCATCCTCTATCACTATCAAGTTATATTTTTTGGCAATCTTCCTGATTTCGTCAAGTTCTACTGGGTGTCCCGCAAAGTCTACGGGGATTATAGCCTTCGTTTTCTCTGTTATCTTGGCTTCAATATCAATAGGGTCAATATTTATCGTATCTTCTTGAATATCAGCAAGGACTGGAGTTCCTCCACAATGTATTATAGAAGCAATGGTAGCGGCAAAGGTTATCGGAGTAGTTATTGCCTCATCCCCCCTTGAAATTCCTGCGACATGGCAGGCAGCGTGTAAGGCAGCAGTTCCGCTTGAAACAGCCACCGCATATTCCGCCCCACAATATGAGGCAACTTTGTCCTCAAACTCCTGCACCTTTGCACCAGACGTAATCCTATCAGCCTTCAATGCTTCCACCACAGCCTCAATGTCTGATTCGTCTATCCATTGGTGTCCATATGGCAGTAGGTTATTTCTCATAATACTTATTCCACTTCTGCACTATATTCCAAAATTCTTTTTCGGAATATCCCAATGTACTAGTAAAATCTTCATATGCCCTGTAATCCAAAACATGGTCTTTTGCCTCAACTATTTTCATGGCGTTTTCCCTTGCCTGTAACCCTTCCCTGATTCGCCTGCTTTCTATATCTGATACCCGCTGAAAACAAAATTTGGGAAATTTCATCCAAAGGTGTACCATATACCCGACTGAATCTATCTGCTCAAAGTTATCCGAACAACCTGCCCTATCCCACTCTCCAGATAAATCTCTGAATCCGTATTTTCTGGCAATCTCTAAGTTCTTGGTGCTTTCCCAAGGAACATAATACCCAAGGTATCTTGATGTCATATGAGGCACAAAAGGATGCTTTAATAATATTACAGAGTTTATCTCTTTTTCCATGACACCACTCTTTAATAACTCATGTCTATTTAACTTCTTTCTAAATCCCTCAAGGGTAATTACAGGAGATTCCTTGTCTGTAGTCCCATAATCATATGCTGAATTTTCGCCGAAAAACACAAGGGGAATACCGAGTTTCTGTGCTATCCTTATTGGCGCAACATATATCACTATCTCAATATATCGCAACGGCTCTCCATACTTCTCAAAATCCATGCGTGTTATCCGCTTGAAAAAATCTGTGTTTACCGTGTACGATAAGTGGTCGCACCCAAATGTCTCTATCAAGTTGGCAAGGTTGTGCTTCCCTGCTTCTGTTTTTGTGAACGGGTCGGCAACAGTTATCAGCAAGGGGTTCATGCCTAATTCTTTTTTTAATGTATGCAATATGAAATAACTATCCTTGCCACCACTCACTCCTATCACACAATCGTAGTAGCCATCTTTTCTTCTATGCTGATTGCATAATTGTTCCAACTGCCTGTATCTATCAGTCCAATCCACTTGGCTTCTTTTCTCGTAATTTCGGCAAGCTAGACACACGCCTTTTTCATCAAAGATAGAACCTGGTCTAGTATCTGGCATCACACATTTTGTGCATCTTCTCAACATACAATTCCTTCCTGTATCTTTTTTAAGGCTGTTATTATTGCCAGACTATAGTATGGATAGAGAGTGTTGTATATTTCTTCCTCGGACTGTTTGCCTGTTACATTCACATATATTTCAGCCAACACTTCTCCCTCATCCAACACTTCAGTCATGCGATGGACACCGACACTTGCTAGTTTTCCACCATCACTCAATAGTTTCTGTATTGGATGCGCCCCCTTATACTTAAAAAGACAAGGGTGGACATTCATGCCACCAAATCGTGGTAGAGTTAGTAAATCTCGTGTTATTATCTCCCTGCAATGCACAGATACCAACAAGTCGCTATCGGACAATAGTTCCACTACATCTGGGTTTTTTGCAGAGCCATATATTTTATAGCCAAATGCGCTTGCCATATTACCCATTAGAGCATCATAGGCTACCACACCTTTGACTGTATATCCTGACGATAAAATGGTAAGTAATCCAATACAACCAGCCTGTTTCCCACCTAAATAGAATACGCTTGGCATTCGCCCTCCAACCTCAATGGTCTCATATACCACGATTCTCCTTCTCTCGCAACTGCAACCCGCCTGAAACCGCACTTATGAAATAACTTAATGGAGGCAAGGTTAGTATCAAGAATAGTCGTGTGGATTGACTGTATGTGGTGGCAGTCAAGCGTATATTCTTGTATCCACTCGATGGCTTTTTGCACCATTGCAGTTCCAATGCCCTTATTGTGCAAGGTGTATTCGCCCACGTAAATCCCTATTTCTGGTTCCCAATGGTCTAACTGCCCAATGGTTATAACCCCGACAGGTCTACCATCGTATATCGCCATGAAATTGTGCCAGTCTTTGTTTCTGGAAGCGTACCAAGCGATATGCCTTTCCCATGTCAATGGTGCTTTCTGTTGGTAGAAGCCTTGAAATATATCTGGGTTTGACCTCCACGCCATTGTGAGAGGGTAATCATCTTTGCAAACTTCCCTAAATTTAATATCCATTCAAACTACCTCTACTTATTAAAAGGGGTATCCCTTTACCTGATACCCCACTACAATGCTAGATGCCACCACCTACCCCAAGTCTATCGGCTCTTCTTTGTCCTTAATATTCTTCCAAAGACGATTGCCCTCTTTAACTACTTTCAGATAACCACATATAAGAAAGACTACTACTGGTACTATGGCTATCAATGCTACATTATCCCCACTATCCATAAAATACTGCACCCCAACCATCCACGCAAAACATACAATAAGTAATGCGGATACAATCTTTGTTTTGCGCTTCATCCATAAACTCATACCCAAATCCCTAATCTGGCTCTCCGTCATTGTACGTATTATCCTTCTTTTCTCCTGTACCTTTTTCACTGTAGACCTCCGTTATTAATCGTAGTCCAAAACCCTTGCTTCAATGTCTATCGCACCATCATGTTCTGCTTGAGCAAACACCATTTTTACATCAAGGTATGTACGCCATTCTTCACCAGCTTTAATATTAGCCCGTGTATTCCTTATTTCCACCGCCCTTGTTTGCGTGGTTCTAATATACCAACTCTCATCGCCCGATTCAGTTAATGTAAAGATTGGCGTTCCGTCAACATCTTCTACGTACACTATAATTGATACTATTAAGTCCTCAAGGTCTAGGATTGAATCGTTGGTTACTATTACCTTAAGACTTGCCGTAGCAATATTTCCTACAGCACTTGTCGGAAATCCTTCATCCAACACTCTTACGTCTATGCTAACATATTTATCTAAATCCGCATTTTCTGGACTTACCACTGCAAGGCTTTCCTCTAATGCTACAACCTTTACCTCAAGTGCCGCTATCCTTGTAAGTGCAACACCTAAAGCCGACTCAACTCGCCCCCCCAATGCAATTGATTCATCTATCCTACCACTATTGGCAACTATCGCTTCACTTTCTCCCTTAAGACTTTCTCCCAACGTAATTACATCACTTTGAAGATTGGATATTACGCCGTTGATACCCGCTACTGTACCATCCATCCTTGATTGCCAATCAGTAAATACCTTGGTTGCATCACCAACTTGCTTTGTTACCAACTCAGTGATTGTGTTAGGAATAGTTGCAACTGCTGTGTCTACAGCATTCTTACTAACCCCCATATCTCTCTTTATGGCTTCTATGGATGTGACTACACCCTGTAAATTTGTGGTGAAGTCCTTCTTGGACACAGCAACCGAGCCTATCATCACATAGGCGATTATTAAAACAATTATTCCAGTGGCAATGTACCACTTGTATGCTTCAATAAATCCACCATTCGGCTTACGCCTACGCATTGCGGGGTCTTTGATTGGTCGTTCTTGAGTTTGTCTTTCTTTCTCTCCAGGTTTATCGTAACCTTCCTTTTGGAGAGTTTCTTCATTCGGGTCTTCAATCATAACTACTCCTTTACTTTTCTTCTTCTATTTTCAATATCCAATGCACTGCCAGTCTTATCCGGCCACCATCCTGTTTACGGAATGACTTGAAGAGTTTATTATCATACATCCAATAGTCTAACCAGTTCCTCTCCAGATACATAATCTCATTATTGGCTACTGTTACCTTAAACTTTCTCACGCTTGACCTCCAAAGCCTTATTTATTTTAGGAACATCCCACAATGCAGAATGGCACTTGATGTTAGGACATTGACGAACATCATCTTTGCGAGGATACCATTCGTACCCACACCTCAAACACTTCAACTTCCTCATCTTTATCTTTGCCATACTTATATTATAATACTTACTTTACTACTTGTCAAGTCTATTTTCGTCTTTTCCCCTGTTTCTTATTCTTTTATTTCGTTTTTGCCATACCATTTCATCCATAGCAATTGCAGTCGTGTACGGGCTATTCTCAACATACTCAATCAATGGAGGTTGCTTTAAGTCCAGATTTTCTATGTTCCCGAATATTTTAGTAAAGTCCACCTTGCGAACACTAACAACCTGCCCATGTTTTCTGCCTTTTCTTTCTGCCTGCCCTGGCTTACTGGCTTCATGGTGCTTGGTTTGAAGCTTACCATTATTTCTAATGCGTACTTCGTAAAATTGCAATATACCCCTCATAAAAGTGCGTCAAGGAAACCCTGCTCTTTAGAGCTAGGGATGAATTGACGCTGCCTCCCTTCTAAGTAAATACTTGACATGTGGATAATAATACTCTACACTATAGGTATGAAGCAAACTTTGATGATTAAACTTGCTCCGACGGCTGGGCAGCACAAAGCTCTGCTTCAAACTATGGAACGTTTTAACGAAGGTTGCAACTATGCTTCTGGTAAGGCTTTTGAGACTTCTACCTATGGTCAGTTCCACCTTCACCACATCGTTTATGGCTATCTTCGTGAACACTACGGGCTCTCGGCACAAATGGCGGTAAGAGCGATTGCCCAAGTCTCGGAGAGCTATAAGGTAGATAGAAAAGTCCAGCACTCTTTCAATTCCCACTCTGCTATGGTTTATGACCAACGTATTCTTTCCTGGAAGGGACTCGATAAGGTCTCGATTCTGACTTTGGACGGTAGACAGATTATCCCCACACGTATTGGTGCCTATCAAGAAGCTAGACTTGACCGTAAGGTTAGACAATCCGACTTGATTCTCCGTGATGATACCTTTTACCTTGCTGTCGTGGTAGATGCCCCTGAACCAACTCCCGATGACCCCAACGGCTATTTGGGGATTGACCTCGGTATTGTGAATATTGCCGCCGATTCCGATGGCAAAACGTATTCCGGTAATCAGGTCAACGGCCTCAGAAAACGCCACTCTAAACTTCGTGGCAAACTCCAAGCCAAAGGTACGAAGGCTGCCAAACGACTTCTCGCAAAGCGTTCTCGTAAAGAGAGACGTTTTGCTGCCAATATCAATCACACTATTGCCAAGAGCATTGTTGCAAAGGCTAAAGACACTGGCAGGGGTATCGCCTTGGAAGACTTGAGCGGTATCCGTGACAGAACCACGGTTCGGTATAGCCAGAGGAGACAACATCACTCTTGGGCATTTAGACAACTGCGTAGCTTTATCGAGTACAAAGCGATACTGGCGGGAGTCGTAGTCAAATTTGTTGACCCTCGTAATACCTCTCGTACCTGCCCTGCCTGTGGTTGTATTGATAAGCGTAACCGTCCTTCTCAATCCCTTTTCTCCTGTGTATCTTGCGGATTCTCCTCACCCGCTGATACCGTCGCTGCGGGAAACATTTCCCGTAGGGCTCTCGTAAACGAACCATGCTTCTCACCCGCCCTCGTTGGGGTCGGGTAGGGAAAAGCCCCGGACTTTAGTCCTGGGGTGGTTTACCTTATCATCCCCTTCCTGACCCTATGCCGAGTTTTGAGCCATCTTGGAAAACCACCTTTCTTATTGCCATTATGTTTCTTGGGTTGTTCTTTATCCTTTTTCATCACTCACCCCTTTTTCGTTCAGCAATGACCTTCAGCCTGCGCTTCTGTCTCGGTGACAGATTAGAGTATATCGCCAGCATTTGTTGCTGTTTCTTTTCACGCACTTCTTTTTTCTGCAGCTCCCTAGCTTGCAGAGCAACCTTTTCTGCCAGTTTCTCTTCATCAAGTAAGACTGGCTTCAAATTTTTCCCCCGTGTTCTTTTTCTCATTCTTGGAAATAACGCCATTTCTACCCCACCCAAGTTATTATAGAGGGTACACTCCCCAATGCCAACATTATTACAACAACCTTGCTGAAGGCATGATTTTTTCCCTGACGTATAATGCCCCCAAGGATACAAGCTACTGCTATTGCCATCATAGTAGCAAGGTCTATGGCTATCCTGTTAAAGTCTGGTGTAGCCAGGGTAATCAATCCACCAAATAATGATACTATAAAGCCTGCAAGGATAATGTACAATATCATTGTCCGCTTGTCTGCCTTTAGCACCGACCTGTAAGTTATCCTGAAGAAACACACCAGCAAAAACAAGATGATGGCTATAACTATTGAAGCATGGTCTACCAATAACAGTAGCGACATAAAATTAACAATGGGAAGTAGTTGGTAGGTACTATCGGGCAAATTGCCTGCAATGCCGAGAAAATTTATGGATAATAATATTTTCAACGCCACCAAACCCACACCACATGGCACGATATATTTCATTATTATACCCCACTTGTGTTTCGCAATGGCATATATCGCATAAATTGCCAGACTACACCCGATTGCATAGGGTAGATACAATGCCGTATAATGCAAACTACAGAACAGGGCGAAAAGCATCACAGCGGGAATACTATATTGCCACTTCTTATCATCAATCCACTTGACCGCAAAGTATATTGCGAAGGGCAGTATAATATACATATTAATTATATTGAATATTACACCATATTTGAATAGTGCAAATATGCCAGTTGTGCAGAAAAATGCCAATGGAATAACTAACAGAGCAGCTTCCTTGCCTGTCAGTTTTTTGGTTACATAATATATTGAAAATGCTGAAGCAATCAAAACAGCGAAGTTGAACCACAGATAAAATTTCGCAATGTGTTCGCTATCGGCAATGGGCTTCATAATGTATGCCAGTATGACCTGCCCGTAATATAAAACCGCTATCTCTTCCCCATTATTAATTGCCTCTATCACTCTAAGATGCGACTTCATATCGGAGCTTTTTTCAATTGTCTGCACGATTTCATTCTGCAAAAATATCGGCATTATAAATAGAACCACAAGGGCAACTGCAATCGCTACCCATAGAACCCTTCTCATTTGGGTTGTTTCCTCCTTGCCTGATAAAATCTGTCCCCAAGCCAGAATATAAAATACCCAAACACCGCCCATGTAAATAGGAAACGGGCATTATGATTTGATTTCAAGATAAACTTCCATTCACTAACCTCAATAGCTCCTGTTATAAAATCATACGGGTTAGACGGCATCCATTTTATCTCTGGCACAACTTCATGCCCCAACCACCTTGTCATCAACCATTCATTCCCCTTGGCTAGCACTACTTCATATTCATATTGGCTTGGAATAGTTTCACTTGCTATCCATACATTCTCATTGTTTTCCGCTATAGACAAGGCAACTTCCCATTGCTTGTCTATGTGGCTATCACTATCTGTCCTGACCAGATTTATGCCCTGTGCTTCCAACATCCCCAAGTATTCTTCCGAAGGCAATATATCAATGCACACAGGGATTATATTTCTGCCCTCTTCCTTATTGTAGAGATACATTATTGTCCAAGTCCAGCCACCTGCCATATATATATCCCCATCTTTTATCTCGGGTAATTCCTCATCATAGAACTTCTGCGCTGATAGGTTCGGGTCTAATGTGCGACCTATATCAAAAAATGTAGCATTGAACGCCAACAAGCCAACTGCTACTAGCAAGGTTGCATAACTCCAACTGATATGCAATCTGCTTAATGTTATACCTGCAATAATAGAGCCGAAAGCGATTGCTGGCAAAAGATAGACATAGGTTTGTGCAGCGAGATTAGTGGCAAAGTATACTACTGGGATTAGCGTCAGAAACAATAATGCCCTGTTAGTTTTAGTCTTTTTTATTTGCACCAGACCGATTAAAAGCACGATAAAGCCCAGACCAAGGCTAACACCCATTATCCCAATGGTATCAAGTATCCGCTTCGGAATATCCCACATTGCAATACCGCCAGTGAGCATCATCAGAACACCCCACTGCCCTTCAAAAAAGCCCTTGAAGGTAGTATTGTTCCACATCTGCAAATCACCATTGATTGCTGTAGTTATCGGGATATAAGCATAAATAATCAGAAACGACAGCGTAATAACCACCAGAACCACGTTCCTCAATTCTTTATAGGTAATGAACAGCACCAGCCACGTTGTCCAAGCAAATATGGTGTGGACTGCCCATACTAAGCCTATCAGGACACTAACCAATATCCACTTCTTTTTCAACGCACAATAGTAAGCCCCAACTGACAGCATGGTTGCTAACGCATAACTCTCAATTATCGTACTCTGACTAATAACCAATGCCGAGCCACCATAAATCAGGCTTGCTATGATAGCATATAGTCTTCCCTTTGGGTTATCTAACAGATAATGCCTGACCACCATATAAATCAATATCGTGCATCCAGTAGTTGCCAGGACTGAAATCAAGCCCATTCGCCAAGCATCAGTGCCGAAAGGTAGAAACAAGAATAATCGCCCTAGTAATAGGAAGAGGGGTGCACTTGTATTATGTGCAGTCGTCATATATTTCGCTGCCAATACATAATGCGCCCCATCAGAATCAGTATTCACCCAAGTAAGAGAAGGTAAATTACAAATAATTAGTGTTGCAAACACAGAGCCGAACACCAATATTTCTATCCAATATTTTTTATTCATTGCCCACCACTTCTAGTTGCCTCTTTTTCCAAATCCAATTAACTGCTATCAAATAGCCCACAATTGCCGTAACCACCTGCACTACTATGGCACTCACCATATAATGCCAGCCGACAATATCAGTCATAAGGTAAAGCAAGACAAGATACAACCCTTCAGTAAACCCCCGTGAAAGTAAATACTTAAAATACCCAGTATAGACATTCGTGATATTCGCCTTTTTATCCTTGAATGTCCAATGATAATTTAGAATGTAGTTGTTCAAGGCTGCTACAACAATAGCTATAACTGCCGATGCGATATACCACATGCCAGCATATTCGGTAAGTAGCCATAGCACTATTAAATGCACACCAAACCCCACTGTCCCTACCAAGCCATACTTGATAAAACCCGACAGCCTTGCGATTATATTCCAGATAATATCTATTAACATAAAACTCCTACTACATGACTAACAGGTTTTTAGCATACTCCCACATATTGATATTGCGTCTTACAAGCATCGGGATTTCTACACATACACGAATTAATATCGCAATCAATAGAGGGAACATGGCGACAGTTAGCAACACCCTAGTAATAGTCAAAGCACAATATATTAATTGGTGAACCAACTTATCTTCCCTGAAGCTCAACTTCCACTCTTCAATCTTAAATACAACCCTCCGTCTGCGATTGCAACCAGCGAATGTCCATGTAAGGGGTATCCACCCCAAGGCAACAGAGTAAAATGGAGTGGTGTAAACCCAACTTTGCGTGAGTAAATTTGTCCCTTCATACCATGCAAATAACGGCACAAGCGTAACCGCCATTCCCTGCCAGAACTTATCCCGACCTAGCGTATTCCATAAGATATTCAACAGCAACCCAAACACTCCCCAACAAGGTATAACTATCGCAAAATATTCCATACTTAAAAATGGCTGGCGAGGAAAGTAATAATATCCTGCATTAATGCCTATGAAATCAATTATAAAACCGCCAGTCATGCCCTCGGCAAACATCATTCCATATCGCTTTGCTTTCTGCTTCCAGTTACCACTTTTATCAAAAAACACAATAAACCCGATTAGTAATGCGAATATACCTAATGCTAACCATCTAGAATACAACATCTGACCTCCAATCAATTTTTGCGATATGTGATTACCATATCCATATTTCTCATTACGCTATCATACTGTATCTCCTCTAATCCTTGCTTGGCACACAAATTACTCAACAACTTGCGATTTAACTTTGTGTGATGGTCGCTTGTCCATTCGTGTGGTTGCAATAATTTCTGAACTTTTTCCACCAAGTTCCATGATAGACTAGCATAATTAGGGGTCGCTATTATCGCTTGCCCACCAGATACTAGAACTCTCGTAATTTCTGAAATAGCTTTATTAACATCATCAGGATACAAGTGTTCTAAAACCTCAATGCAAAGAACGCAATCAAAGGAGTTATCTGGGAACGGCATTTGCAGAACACTTCCAGTAACAAAATCCGCGTTAGAATGCTCTCTCATGTATTTTATGGCATCTTCGTTTATATCCATGCCTATTTTTTTCTCTGCTTCTACGAAATTGATGTTGGGGGAACTACCACCTCCTGCATCTAGTAATCGCTTTGGTTTAATTCCCTGTGTTATTTCTTTCAATAATTCTGCAATACTTCGTTTCCATTTCTTTTGACCATCACCACCTTCGTAAAAAGCATAGTATTCCTCGCTTCCCTTTGGTAACACAATTTCTGTGCTTAAAGTTTCTTGGAATAACTTCCACAGATGCTTATGTAATGAGTGGGCAGTTCCTTTGGATTCGCCGGCTTCACGCTTGGCAAATGCCATTGGTATTTCGCAATGAGTAACCCATTTTGCTTTGGCGAATATTTCCAACCCTATCTTGAATCCTATGGCATTTAATTCAACGCCTTCAAGGCATTCACGCCTAACACCAAAAAAACCAGCCATCGGGTCGGATACTGGTGCTGGGACTAACATATGGGCAGAAAATACGGCGAGATTGCTTTGCAATTTACGCCACAACGATAACTCATCATTGGCTTCCTTTGAATGCTTGGTTACTACAACAAGGTCATGCTGGTCTAACCCTTCTATTACTTTCGGCAATAACTCCGGAGGATGTTGCAAATCGCTGTCTAAATTTATTATATATTCACCATCACTATCAGCAATACCATCCACAACCGCCTGCGCCAACCCCTTATGTGTCCCTCTGATAACCCTCGCGTCCATTGCAAATGCTATAAAGGCAGTAGCGTTATTGTCGCTATCATCCACCACCACTATTTCATAATCTTCTTTTATGCCAGCATTTTTTATCCTATCAATCAACTTGCCAATATTTTTCTCCTCGTTCCTTGCGGGAGTAATTATTGATACCTTTGGCATCAGACCTCCAGTCCACACTTCTGGCGATATTCCCGTATTCGTTCTACTATCAACTCACGATATTCACCCATTTTAGGTCTACGCACAATGTAAGCATCGGCTTGTTCTTCTGTATTCTTGAATTTCTTGGCTCTCTTCTGGCTGAATTGCAGTTGCATAACCAAGACGGGTAGCAATTCTGTCAATGTTTCTTCGCTAAGACTATCAAGCATTCCATTTAGTGCTTCATCTCTTTTCCCTTCCGATAGAAACGGATTGGCTTGCATTACGAAATACGCCTTGCCCTTTGATGTAATCTCCGAAAGTGCCGTTTGGCTGATTGACCCTACCAAAGCCATTGGATTCATACCTTCAACTCCTCACTAATCTGCATTTCTGCCTATGTTTTTTTACAGTATCAAACATAGCACTCCTATGCGAATTTAGTCTGGGGAACTGCTTGAGGATGCTATCTGTTTCCTTTTTGCTATTCTGAAATTGCTTGCTATTATTCTTGGTGAGTTTCACCATACCTACGAAATAAGAGTGGTAATGGCGAAATGACTCTGGGCTTATATTGTCCATGAGTTTACGGAGGTTTCTGTTATAAGCATTGGTGACAAACGGCAATATACGCAAAAATGCTAATCTGCCACTAGCCAAGGCTATATCAGGCGCTTCCTGCCTTTTTACATCGTAGTTCATAACTATTCTTAATGATGTTTCAGCCATTGTATGGCACGACCAACATTGAATCCGCTTGCCTTGCCATTATCAGAGAAGTCCCTAACCGCATTCTGCCCGTATTCCTGATTCATTTTCCTGATTAACGCCCTCTTCTCTGCTATT
>Ga0180008_1000479_pt1 | contig 33374 bp, 32 predicted proteins | sample MM_PW_MetaG_FD_121121 | JGI IMG/M metagenome (GOLD analysis project Ga0180008, IMG submission 121121) | Groundwater microbial communities from the Aspo Hard Rock Laboratory (HRL) deep subsurface site, Sweden - MM_PW_MetaG | ecosystem: Environmental > Aquatic > Deep subsurface > Groundwater... | reverse complement strand
GATTATCGGGCCCGCATCATGGCTGCCCGCCCACAGCTGCCCTTCGATATAGACGGTCTGGTTATAAAAGCCCGCCAGGTAGATACCGGTGACATGCGCCGCACCCGGCCGGAACGCCAGATTGCCTTTAAATTTGCCCTCGAAGAAGCTGTCAGTACCCTGCTGGCAGTGGAGTGGAGCGAGAGCGGCGCTACCTTTACGCCCATCGGGCTGATCGAGCCGGTACGACTGGCCGGAACCACCGTAAAACGGGCAAACCTGAACAATACCAATACCATTAACGGCATGGGGCTTAAAATCGGTTCCAAGGTTATTGTGGTAAAACGCGGCGAAATTATACCTAAAATAGAGGGTTTGGTGGAGAACCCGCCCGAGGCAAGCGCTATTTCAGTGCCGGAAAGCTGTTCTTGTGGGAGTGCTCTGGTGGATGAAGGCACCCGGCTATTGTGTCCAAATCCGGCCTGCCCCAAGAAAATACGCCATCGGGTGGAGAAATGGCTGGATGTGCTGGATGTGCGCGCCTTTGGTCCGGTTATTACCGGAAAATTGTGCGAAAGCGGCCGGGTACGCAGCATAGCTGATCTGTATACCCTTACGGTGGACGAGCTGCAGGAGTATGACCGCATGGGGCCGGCTCTGGCGGCCAAGATTTTACAAAATCTGCGTGCCGCTGCGGAAATCAGCCTGGCTGATTTTATAGCCGGTTTCGATATAGAGGGTATAGGCCCCGGCATGGCCGAGAAGGCGGTTGCCGCCGGTTTTGATACCATGGAAAAACTGCGCGCCGCTACAGCTGAGCAGCTGGCCGCCATCGACGGTTTTGCTGAAATCAGTGCCAAAATACTGTACGACGGCTTGCGGCAGCTGGCCGCCGATATGGATGCGCTTTTGCAGTCCGGGGCCCTGCGTATTGCCGCCGCGGCCGCCGAGGGCCGGCTGTCCGGTCTGTCCTTCTGTTTTACCGGTGAACTGCGCAGCATGAAACGGGCCCGGGCCGAGGCCATTGCCAAAAGCCTGGGAGCGCTTATAAAGAGCAGTGTGGGTAAAGACCTGTCGTATCTGGTTACCAATGATCCGGAATCCGGCTCTTCCAAGAACAAGAATGCGCTCAAGTTTGGCGTGCCCATAATAGACGAAGATGACTTCCTGAAGCTGGCCGGACTGGCTCCGGGCGACGGGACGACGGCGGAAGGAGCCTGAGATGAAAGCGTTTTTGCTGAAACTGCTGCTGGTGCTGGTACTGGCGGCCGGTACGGTTGCGGTGGTGCTGTATCTGACCGGCGACTGGCAGGAAAAGAAGATCGTCTCGCTGGAGACGGCCATCGCCGGCTTGCAGGAAGAATACGTGCCGCTGCGTTTTATGGTAGTCTCGCGCGATCCGGCCAGTATTACGCTGCGTGTGCGGCTGTATAACCTGGCCGGTACCGAACTGGGCATGGTGGAAACCAGTCTGCCCGGCAAAGAGCTTTCCATCGATTTTCTGGTCGTACCGCTTCATCAGAGTTGGGCAGTGTTTCCGGTGCGTATTTTTACTGATGCCATGGCGGCGGAAACCGGCATAACACTGGATTCTATCGTAGCGCCAGCCGGCTTGCCGTTGACTTATGCCGGCGGGTCTTTTGATGAGGAGCAGCTGGCTGAGTTGGGCAAGCTGTACACTTCGCTCTTGGCCGGTGAAAATGTTCCCGGTGCATATGGCAACGCCGTGCATGATGTTAAGGAACTCAGGCGCTTCGAGCTGGGCCAGGTGTATCGTATCGTTGTTCGCAAGAAAGGCGGCATCGAAATACTGGAAGACAGCTGAGTGCAGGCGGCCATGGAGGCTCGTATGGATGGGGGAATTTTTAAAGAAGGGCTGTTGGCCTATGCCGCTGCCTTGCGCTTTCTGTTGACTACACTGCCCGGCCTACTGCTGCTTGGTGCAATACTGACCTTACTATTCGGGTTCAGACTGTGGAGCGTCGCCAGGCAGCGCCAATTAGCCTGCCAGGCTGCCGGTCAGACCTTGCGCTGGCCGGAGCGGCTGGCGCTGCTATTCAAGGAAGTTTCGGCTATGGGGGCGGCGCTGGTGGCCGGCCTACCGGCCATCTTGGCGGTGCTAGCAATATCGGGAACCGTATATGCGGTGGCCGATTCGCTGGAGCGCTTCGACCGTATTCAGGAAAATGCCCGGCGTATCAGTGAACTGACCACCGTGCTGCGTAATCTGGAGCAGCGACACCGGGTGGCCGAGGTGCAGGTACGCTCAGCCGCTAACGGCCTGGTCAAACTGGACCTTAACTACTTCCTGCCCGGAGACAGCTCCACTGTGGCCGGGCATCAGTATATCGAAATCGCCGGTACTACGATATATTTCGATGCCATTGTCTGTAATTTTGACTACACCGAAATAGCCGCCGGACGCCGGGTAAATCTGGCCATACCCTATCGGGTGTTTTCCGACCGGGTACCGCAAATTCAGGGCATATCGCTGGCTTTGCGCGACAGTGCTGGTGTGCCTTACATGTATAAGCAAGCTGATGACCAGATCTATGGTCTTACGCCGGAGATCTATCATGCCCGCCTGGCCGAGCTAATGCAGCTGCTGGACAATGAGCCAGCTGCCCGTCTGAACGGCATTGTACGCAGTGTCTACGGTAGTGCCGTGCATCGGCGGGTGCAGAGCGGCGACCGCTTTACCATTTGGGTAGAACAGAGCGGTGGTCTGGTTATAAAAACTCCGGCCGATTTTTAATAGCAGCGTAATGGCTTTTCCTTTCACTCCGGCGTAGTCCGGGGCAGCTTACCGGTGTCGGTTGCTGGTGCATTGCCACCGGCCGGCTTTTTACGCTACACTGCCGTATCCGGCTGCTCTGGCGGATGAATACCACCTGCACCCAGCTTCCTGCCGTTTCGACGGCCGCGCCGGGTTCAGGCAAGGAGCTGTGTATGACAGACGTTCAAAAGATGCTCAGCGAGGCTTTCTCGCGGGCGATCCGGGAAAGCCTAGGCGAAGAGTTCGCTGCGGTGGATCCGGTCATCCGTGCCTCGACCGATCCGGCTCACGGCGACTGGCAGGCCAATTTTGCCATGAGTCTGGCCAAGCGTATCGGCAAGCCGCCGCGTGTTGTCGCCGAGACTGTGTTAAGCGCTCTCAGGCTGGACGGCATTGCCGCCTCCACCGAAATTGCCGGACCTGGCTTTGTAAATATCCGTCTGGATGACGCACTGCTCGCGCGTCTGCTCTCCGAGCTTTCTGCTGATCCGCGTTGTGGCGTGGCCACTGCTGACAAGCACGATGTTGTAGCAATTGATTACTCGGCTCCCAATGTAGCCAAAGAAATGCATGTGGGGCATATCCGCAGTACCATAATCGGCGATGCCATTACCCGCATTCTTGAATTTCTTGGGCATACTGTGTTGCGGCGCAATCATCTGGGCGACTGGGGAACCCAGTTCGGCATGCTCATCGAACACGTGCGCGACCTGGGCTGGAATCCGGCCGAGGATCATGAAATAAGTGACCTTACTTCGCTGTACAAGCAGGCTAAAGCCCGCTTTGATGCCGAGCCGGAGTTTGCTGAGCGTGCCCGCAACCGGGTAGTGGCTCTGCAGGCTGGTGATACTGAAACTGTGGCCTTCTGGAAGCAGCTGATCGAAGAATCCAAAAAGCATTTCGGCCGCATCTATCAGCAGCTCGGCGTAAAACTGACTGACGATGATTATTTCGGCGAGAGTTATTATAATGACATGCTGGCACCAGTAGCCGAAGAGCTGATGGCCAGCGGCGTTGCTGTGAAGTCCGAAGGCGCGCTTTGTGTATTCCCGCCCGGGTTCAAGGGTAGGGACGGTGAGCCGGTTCCGCTTATCGTTAAGAAGACCGACGGCGGTTATGGTTACGATGCCACCGATCTGGCCGCTTTGCGCCACCGCATCAAGGATCTTGACTCAACCCGCTTGGTGTATGTAGTCGGTGCGCCGCAGAAACAGCATTTCGACATGATTTTCGCCGCCTCCAGATTGGCCGGCTGGTTGACTGACGGTATTGTAGCCGAACACGTGCCCTTCGGGTCAATCTTGGGCGAAGACGGCAAGATGTTCAAAACCCGATCTGGCGACACCATCAGCCTGAATGTGCTGATCGACGAAGCGCTTAAGCGGGCCTACGACATCGTAGCCGCCAAATCGCCCAATCTGAGCGAGGAAGACAAACAGAAGGTAGCCCGGGCCATTGGTATCGGCGCTATCAAGTATGTCGACCTGTGCAACGACCGCATCAAAGACTACGTCTTCAGCTGGGAGCGTATGCTGGCCTTCGAAGGCAATACTGCTCCGTATCTGCAGAACGCGTATGTACGTATCTGCGGTATTTTCCGCAAAGCTGCCGAGGCTGGCGTTGTTTGGGAAGGCAGCGCAGTCCAGCTCAGTGCCCCGGAGGAGCGTGCTCTGGTCATGGAGATGCTTAAATTCAGCGATGTACTGGGCCAGGTTTCGCGCAGTCTGGAACCGCACCGCTTATGTACCTATATCTACGGTCTGGCTTCGATGTTCCACAGCTTTTATGAAAAGTGTCCGGTTATGACCGCCCCGAGTGACCAGCTCAAGCGCAGCCGTCTGGTGCTGTGCCAACAAGTGGCCCGGGTGCTGCAACTTGGTCTGTCGCTGCTGGGAATCGAAACTGTCGAGCAGATGTAAATAGCGCTTCCGCTTCAGTGCTCTTCGGCTGTAGCGGAAGCGGCTTCGGCCGGATCTGTTCCGATCTTTCGCTTGGCCCGCGTGCAAGCCCCCGCTGCCCGGGCGGAGCGCCAACGGCGGGGAGCCGCCAGCCATGCTGGCATCCCTCCACCCGGTAGACAGAATATTGGACCGGAACCATGGCTGCTGCCGCTGCCCAGGTTGACACTCCGGCCGCTTTTATAGTATAAAATCGCGCCGGGCTTCTTATTGTACCAGGAAGAAACTGCTATATTCAGGCTGTGCCTGTAGGTATATATCAGATTCCGGATCGGCAGGACCATCTGCCGCCAGCTATATGAAACACAAGAGGTTTACAAGATGTACGCAGTCGTTGAAATTAAAGGCAAACAATACCGCGCCGAAAAGGGTGCCGCCCTGCGCGTTGACCGCATGGAGGGTGAGACCGGCAGTGCCGTTACCCTGGATTCTGTTCTGATGCTTTCCGGTGACAAAGTCAGCGTTGGCGCTCCGTACGTAAAGGGTGCCAGTGTAAAAGCTGTTATCCAGGAACACAACAAAGGTGACAAAATCATCGTGTTCAAGTACAAGTCCAAGAAAAACTACCGCCGTACCCAGGGCCATCGCCAGTGCTACACGGTGCTCAAAATCGAGGATGTGGTTGGGGCCTGATCCCGACCTTGTTCATATTTATGTCAGTCTGGACGGGGAGGGCGTTGTCCGCCGGGTCCGGGCTGAAGGCCATGCCGGGAGCACTGCTGCCGGCGGCAATCTGATTTGTGCGGCAGTAACGGTTTTGTTGCGCAGTCTGTTCGAGAGCTGGTTCCGCTATCCGCGGCTGGTACTGGAAGGGCAAGCGCCGGAATCCGGAGTGCTAGGCTTCGATCTGAAGCAGTATGAGGCAGCACAGACCACAGCCCTGCGGGCTTCCGGCGATGTTCTGTTAACAGGACTGGCCGGACTGCAGCGCGAGTATCCGGATGCACTCGATCTGGTAATAGAAAGCAAGGGAGGCACATATGCCACATAAAGGCGTTAATGGACGGGATTCCAATCCCCAGCATTTAGGTATCAAGTCATTCGGTAATCAGATTATCCGGGCTGGAACCATCATCGTTCGCCAGCGCGGTACAAAAATTCATCCCGGCCTCAATGTAGGCTGCGGTAAAGACTATACCCTTTTCGCCCTCAAGGACGGTAAGGTAGCATTCAAAGTACAGCGCGGCCGAAAATTCGCCGTAATCGAACCGGTAGAAGCCTGATCACTGCCGGTATCGGCTGCTGTGTCCTGGTGGCGCGGCATTGCCGGATATCAGTATTGACAGGAACGAGAGCCGCCGCAACAGCCATCCCGGCCGTTGGGCGGTTTTTTTTTGGAGTGACACAGCATGATCAATTTTGCCGATGAGGCAGTCATCACAGTAAGTTCGGGCAAGGGCGGCAATGGCTGCATTGCTTTCCGTCGCGAGAAGTATGTAGAGTTCGGCGGCCCTGCCGGTGGTGACGGCGGAAGGGGCGGAGATGTGATATTCGTGGTCAAGCGAAATTTGCGAACCCTGGCCCATCTTCGCTATACCCATACCTATAAGGCCCGCAACGGCCAGGACGGCATGGGCAAAAACTGTTACGGCCAGGATGGCGAAGATGTCATCATACCTGTGCCGCCAGGAACCGTCATCCGCCATAATGGTGAGACCGAGATACTGCACGAATTCCTGTCCGATCACGAAGAACCCTGGGTTTTCCTGCGCGGCGGCAATGGCGGCTGGGGCAACACACATTTTAAGTCCAGTGTCAAACAGGCCCCGCGCATTGCCTATTCCGGGAAAAATGGTGAAACGATCGAGTTGAAAGTAGAGTTGCAGCTGATGGCCGATATCGGTTTTGTCGGCTTTCCCAATGCCGGTAAATCCAGTCTGCTGGATCGCTTTACCAATGCCCGGCCTAAAATTGCTCCCTATCCATTTACCACCAAGATTCCTAACCTGGGTGTACTTACCGTGGCGGACCGGGACATAATCCTGGCGGACATCCCCGGCATTATTGAAGGTGCTCATGATGGTCTTGGTCTGGGCATTCGCTTCCTTAAGCATATCGCCCGCAGTGCCGCACTGGCCTTCCTTATCGACCTATCCGATGACAATTATCTGGAGGCCTTTGCCATTTTGCTCGATGAGCTGCAAAGCTTCTCCCCGGATTTGGCCGCCAAACCGCGGCTGGTAATCGGAACCAAGCTGGACCTTCCTGAAACCGAAGGCCGCCTGGATGAACTTAAGGCGGCCCTGCCTTCAGAGCGGGTTTTTGGCCTTTCGGTGTTTTCCGGCCTCGGGCTCACGGAGCTTTCAGCGGCCTTCCTGGCCTTTGTCCGAGCTGGAGAGAAGCCGGAAATCGATGAAGGTTGGGGCCAGTCCCGTCCGGATATTAAAGATTGACCAGGCTGTTCAAGCGCGAGGATCTGGAACAGTTTTTACTGGAACGTTGGTCGCAACAGCAAATTACTGCTGATCGCGACCTGCCGCGTTCAGCGCTTAATGCCGTACTGGAGCAGGCCGCCGCCGCTTTTACTTCAGCGTTACGCTGCAGCCACGCCAAGGCTGCTGCCGACCTGGGGGCAAAACTTGCTGCTGCCTACAGTCTTCCGGCAGCCGATGTATACTGTGCCGGTATAGCCCATGACCTATGTAAAGAACTGGTTTCTGCCGATCAGCAGGTTTTGGCCAGAGTCTGTCCGATACCCTGCCCTCCGGAGGTATTAAGTAATCATCGCTTTACTCATGGTCCGGCTGCTGCCGCCTTGCTGTTCCGTACCGGACTGTGTACCGATCTCCGTATCCTGCAGGCAGTGGCCTGGCATACCGTCGGTTCACCGGAAATGGACACGCTTGCCCTGCTGGTGTTCTGTGCCGACAAAATTGAGCCGGGACGGGGTGGTTTTTCCGAAGAGCTGCGTGCCGCTTGGTTGTCCGGTGCCTTCCCGGGAGAAGCCGGACTGCTGCAGCTGGCCGGCACTATTCTGGATAGAATTACGGCACACTGCCGGATAGAGGGGCATCCGATTGCCGATACTACGCCGGTTTTGTATAATGCCCTGCAGCAGCGTCTTCAGCATCTGACAGGCACTGCCGGCAGACCGTCAAAAGCCCTGCCGCAATAAGGAGCCAGCAGTCAATGACCAGGATATCGATAGATAAAAGCCTTATCGTCCTAGCCTCAATTATTATTCTTATTGTGGTGTTTACTTTGGTTATGGTTACCAGTCTGCGGACAGACCCCTTTATCGAAGCGGTAAAGGACGAATTGGCCATAAACATGCTGCTGATTATTGAACAGGATGGCAAACCGCTGGCTACCGAGATTTTCATGTTTTATCCGGCTAACCGCAGAGGCGCCTTGCTCGATATCCCGCCGGAAACCGGCCTGATCATCCGTTCGCTTAATCGGATGGACCGCATAGATGCACTGTACGACAGAGAAGATCCTGTCCCCTACATGAAGGAGATCGAGAAGCTTACCGGAGCAGTGCTCAACTGGTATATCCGCATTGACGAGCAGTCGATGATTGATCTTGTAGACCTGCTGGACGGTTTTCCGCTTTTTATACCAAATACGATCAAGATGACCCAGGGTGAGCTTCCGGCCTTTGTTCCGGCTGGAGCCCGGGTGCTTGATGGGGGCAAAATATGGTTGTACTTAAACCATATCGAGCCGGATCGGCCGGAAGTGGAGCTGGTTACTCGTCGGCAGAATGTGTTCCAGGCATTGCTGAAGCAATTGAAGCAAAAGTCAGCCTATGTACTGCATGAAGACGTATTTCCCTATTTCTCAGCGCGCATGTCCACCAATTTGAGTGACGAGGCACTGCGCTATCTGTACTCGCAGCTGGCTGATATGGATACCGAGCGCCTGGTGTTTCAGCGACTTACCGGCAACCACCGTGTTGTAGACGGTATTCCGGTGTTGTTCCCGCATTATGATGGTGAACTGGTGCGTGATATTGTCAAGCAGACGCTGAATGCCCTGCTTGCTGAGGATGTTTTTGTAGTGGAAGACAAGGTTTTTACCCTGGAGATACTAAACGGCACCCAGACTCGTGGAATGGCTCAGCAGACCGCTGATATTTTCCGCAGTTTCGGTTACGATGTGGTCTCGGTGGCCAATGCGCCTTCTCAGACTGTGGAGAAAACCATTGTGATCAGCCGCAATGCTGATTCGGTGGCCGCGGAGACTATCGCACGGGTAATTCGTTGCCAAAATATTGAATATGAAAGCACCACCGGATCAGCCACTCTTATGGCGGATTTTGTGGTGGTAATAGGTAGTGATTTTAACGGGAGGTATTGTGATAACTGATCTTAAGGAAAAAGTGCGGGCCTGTGCCGCTGTGCTGGCCGATAGCCGGGCCATCAATACAACCATCATCGATCTTACAGCTATGGGCAGCTGGACCGATTATTTCATTGTCGCCTCAGCCACCAGTTCGACTCACATGCGTGGTCTCTGGCGCAATCTGGAGGAATATACCGACCAGCAGGATCTGGCTCCCCTGCGCAAGCCTTCACTGGTTGAGGATGATGATTGGTGTCTGATCGATTTTGGTGACTTTCTGGTGCATATCATGAGTGATGCCGCCAGAGAATTCTATGACCTGGAATCTTTATGGCATGAAGGTGTAATAGAACGGGTTGAAGCAAAGAATCCGGCAGAGCAGGCCTGAACAGCTTCCGGCCTGTACCTCAAAATAATACAGGCCGGAGCAAAAAAAAACGGCATTGCTCGATGCAATGCCGACACCCGAATAAAGGGACCGTCCTTACTCAGTCTTCGAAATCGTTGTAGTCTACATCATCCTCGAAATCATAGTCATCTTCTTCTTCGAAGTCATCATCATCTTCGTCTTCGAAATCATCTTCAAAGTCATCATCGTCGGAAAAATCGTCGAAATCGTCCTCGTCCTCAAAATCGTCCTCATCCTCAAAATCATCATCGAAATCATCTTCATAGTCACTGAAGAGGATGGACGGTGTTTGGGGCGTCTGGACGAAACTGCTTACCGGCATGAGTGTTAATTCCACCGCGCTGTCCGGCAAGGCTGCAGATTGGATTGGGTTCATTATCGTCCTCCCTTTTGGGTATGTAGTCATATAAAAGCCGCAGGGCTTCGTGGTAATAGCTGTATCCATCGTACATGAAATCTAAAAGAGTCTTTGATACTCTGTCAACCATATAATCGACATATTTCAGCTTTTTTTTCTTGCACGGCTCTGTCTGACCCATTATCATTGTCTATAGCATCCTTAGTTTTCGCAAGGAGTGATATCGATGACCATTTCTGAAATCAGGATTCGTCGCGTCAGCAGTGAAGGCAAGCTTAGAGCCTACGTAACGGTCACCTTCGACAATTGCTTCGTGATTCATAATGTAAAAATTATTGAAGGTAAAACCGGAGTATTTATTGCCATGCCCAGCCGAAAAACCAAAACCGGCGAATATAAGGATATTGCGCATCCAATCTGCCCTGATTTCCGGACGGAACTGCAGAATGCCATCATTGCTGCCTACGAACGCAATGATCCTTCTGACGAAACTGTCCCGATAGACTGAATAAGCGCATCCGGATATCTTTATTATCATATTTTCTCGGTCTAAAAAAGCCCTAAGGGCTTTAATTAGAAAAAAAATACGTTTCGATGCATATTTCAGACTTACCCCCGTGACAAAACAAGGCAAAATAGGGTATAAAGTGTAGCCGCAGGCTATATTGCCTGTCTGTGTATATTGGGACGTAGACAAGTGGTAAGTCAGCGGTTTTTGGTTCCGCCATTCGCAGGTTCGAGTCCTGCCGTCCCAAAGCTTATAATGGAAGCAAGTGATGCTCTCATTATTACACTGAAATGACCTTCCAGTGAAAACGGCAGAGCGCCGGATGCACATACCCAAGGAAAGTAAAGGGAGAATATATATGACCAACCAACCAGTTCTCAATGCCCAGGGCCGAACCCTGACCACTAAAGGCGCTCTGAATGAGCTGCGCCGCAACGGCAAGATTCCCGCTGTGATGTACAACCGTCACGGCACTTCTACCGTGATTACAATTGATGGCGATGAATTCCGCAAGGTTACCAAGGGTGTTTCCGAGAGTACCATCATCAAGCTTCTGGTAGACGGCAAAGAAGCTGAATGCTTTATCAAAGATCGCCAGATCGACTGGCTGCACAGCAAACTACTGCATATCGACTTCTTTCAGGTCGAACGTGGTGTAGCCATCCGGGTTAAAGTGCCAGTACATGTTTTCGGTTCTTCTATCGGCGTGCGCGAGGGCGGTATCCTCGAAAATCCGGTTCACGAGCTGGAAGTTGAATGTATGCCGAAAGACGTTCCGGAACGCTTCGAGATCGACATCAGCGACCTTAAAGCCAACCATTCTATCCATGTGCGCGACCTTAAACTGGCCGAAGGTGTTAAGGTGCTCAATGCATCCGAGCAGGTCATCGTATTGGTCAAGTATGCCAAGGGTGAAGCAGCCGCTGCCGAAGCCGCTGCTGAACCGGCTGCTGAATAACATATTGCAGATGAGTTATCATGAAGACCGTCCAGTTATGGGCGGTCTTTATGCATTTGACCAGGGCTGCCGAAATGGCTGAAGCAGATACCCCGCTAGCTGTGCTGGATGCTTTTCTGGCGGCGCATCCGGCACTTACCAGTCTGCTGCTGGCTTTTTCTGCCGGACCGGACTCCTGTGCCTTGCTGTATGCAGCTGCAAGTCTGCGTCCGAAACGGCACCTGCAGCTTAGCGCCTGCTGGATACATCATGGGCTTCGTCCGGAACAGGAAATGGCCACCGAAGAAGTATTAGCCAAATGCCTGTGCCAGGAAGCCGGTATACCTTTGATCATCCGGCGTGCGGCAGCGGGCAGCCTGGAAGCAGCCGCCAGGCAATGCATAGACGGCGGGGTGGAGGCTGCAGCCCGCCGTTTTCGCTATACAGAGCTAACCAAAGTCGGGCAGGAACTTCAGGCTGACGCAATTCTTACCGCCCATACAGCCGACGATACTATGGAAACCATGATCATGCGTTTTTTTACCGGCTCAGGCGCTGGTGGTCTGCTGGGGATTCCGGAACAGTATAATGGAGTGTACCGGCCGTTTTTATCACTCAAAAAGCAGGACTTGTTAGCCTTTGTGCATGAACGGGGTATCCAGTACAGTACAGATTCCACAAATCTTACTGAAGCCTATCTGCGGAATAAAGTACGTAATTTGCTTATTCCGGAAATTTCGGGTATTTTCCCACATTTCCAAAAAGCGCTTGCAACTACTGCAGATAAATTGCGCCTGGACGATGAGGCGCTTAACAGCTATGCCGATACACTATTGTGCAGTGACGAAGGCCGCATCTGTATCTCCCGCCGCCTTTATGAAACCGTACCGGCGGCTGTACGGTTTCGGGCCCTGTACCGGCTTGCCTCCCCGCTGGCTGATCGCCTGCCCTGGCATTTTCTGCACAAAGCGCTTTTTTCAGAAAAGCATGATTCCGTACTGGTCGAAGGGCATGGAATTTCTATATATTGTAGCGGAGAGTACATTAAAGTTGCTAAAGTGTCTGAACCAGAAACAGCATGTACTGTTTATGGTGATGTTTCATACAGTGTGCTTGTCGATGCTCCGGGAGTGTTTACCGTCGGTTTCGGCCTGGAGCTACTGGTTCGGCAGAACCGGGACGGACTAGGCATTCGAGCTGATGCTTTTGGTCTGCCTTGTATCGTGCGCAGTCGCCGGCCTGGTGACCAGATCGCGCTTAAACATGGCCGGATAAGGCTCGACAAATGGCTGTCAGAATCCGGAGTCCCCGGAACTTTGCGTTCTCTGGTTCCTGTTCTCGAGGATGGTAACGGAATAGCCGCAGTGTTTGCGGTTCGTTTCGGGGCACGTGATTTGTATAGATACAATGACGCCCTGCGGCAGACAAAGAGCGAGGCGTTTTTTTCGATAGAACTGAAAGGAGTTGTATCCAACCATGCAATTTGATGATGACGACAATGGAAAGCCGACAAAAAAGCCGGAGGGTACACCACCCAAGCCAGGGCGTGTATCCCTCCTGATATTTGTAGGTTTGGTGGCCATAACTTCCCTGTACCTGATGATGGATGGGCGTGCTCCCAAGAATCAGATGCCATACTCCACATTTCTTACCCATCTGGACGAAGGCACGGTGCATTCAGTAAAAATTGTGGACCAGCTTACTATTCAGGGTACACTTAAGAGCAAATCCGGTGAAGTGCAGGATTTTGTAACACAGATACCGTATGTAGATTTAACCCTGCTCGATGATTTGCGGGAGCGTGGTGTGCAGATCGAGGGGACCCTCAGTTCAGCCAGCCCGCTGCGCATTATACTGGAGCTGCTGCCCTGGGTTCTGGGATTTTTCCTGTTTTTTATGCTGTTCCGGCAGTTTCAGGGAAACAACAAGGCTTTCAGCTTCGGTCGCAGCAAGGCTAAACGCTATCAAATAGACGGCCGCAAAATAACCTTTGCCGATGTGGCTGGCCAAGTAGAAGCCAAATACGAATTGACCGAGGTTGTGGATTATCTTAAGAATCCGCAGAAATTTGTCAAAATAGGCGCACGTATACCCAAGGGTGTTCTGCTGGTGGGTATGCCGGGTACCGGAAAAACCTTGTTGGCCAAAGCGGTCGCCGGCGAGGCTGATGTACCGTTTTTTCACATGTCCGGATCGGATTTTGTGGAAATGTTTGTTGGTGTCGGTGCCAGCCGGGTTCGCGACTTGTTTGAACAGGGGCGCAAAAGCGCACCATGCATTCTGTTCATTGACGAGCTTGATGCTGTTGGCCGTACCCGTGGTGCCGGTTATGGCGGCGGGCACGATGAGCGAGAGCAGACCCTGAACCAGATGCTGGTGGAGATGGACGGTTTTGACACCAAGGATGGCGTGATCATCCTGGCCGCTACCAACCGCCCTGATGTGCTAGATCCGGCTTTGCTGCGGCCGGGCCGTTTTGACCGGCAGGTTGTAGTAGCCATGCCCGATGTAAAAGAGCGCGAAGATATACTTAAAATTCACATGGCCAAGGTTCCGGTGCATGCTGACATCGACGCTACCCGTATCGCCCGGGCTACCGCCGGCATGAGCGGTGCCGATCTGGCAAATTTGGTAAACGAAGCCGCCTTGTTTGCGGTACGTCGTGGTCGCGATATTGTAGAAATGCTTGATTTTGAAGATGCCCGCGACAAGATTCTGATGGGCATTGCCCGCACTTCGATGGTCATTACCGAGGATGAGAAGAAAGCCACCGCCTATCACGAAGCCGGTCACGCATTGCTTCATTATTACCTGGATAATGCCGATCCTTTACACAAGGTAACCATCGTGCCGCGCGGGCGTGCTCTTGGTATGGCATTCTCCCTTCCAGAGCGGGATGTGTATTCAAGAGGCCGTGGCTGGTTACGCGACCGGATCGTTATTTCCTATGGCGGATTTGCCGCGGAAAGCATCATTTTTAATGAGACCACGACCGGCACAGCCAATGACATCAAGCAAGCCACCGATATGGCACACAAAATGGCTTGCGAATGGGGCATGGATGACGAGCTTGGACCTGTTGCGTATGGTCAGGAAGATGAACCCATATTCCTGGGCAAAGAAATTGCCCGCCATAAAGATTACTCTGAAGAAACTGCTAAAAAGATCGATAAAGCGGTGCACCGTATACTCGAAGAAGGCCGTAAAGCTGCCTTCGAAATACTTACCCGCCAGCGCGATCAACTGGAGCGCCTTGCCCAGGAGCTTATCAAGAAAGAGACACTCGAAGATGCTGAGATCAGATCGCTGTTCGGGTTCCCCAACCGGGTTTCCTTCGAGGTTTAAGGCAACTCTTCGTCCTACTATCGCACTCTGGCTGACTGTCGCGCTCTTGTTCGCGACAGTCAGCTTTTTTCCTGTTTCTGTACAAGCACAATCCCTGAATCAGCGTTTTTCCGATAATTATGTGGAGCAGGCCCGGCAGGCCATGCAGGACGGCCGTATGGACGATGCCCTGTTTTTGCTGGACGAGGCGCTGCTTTTTGTACCCGGGCATGCCGATGCCGCCTATCTTCGGGCTTTTTGCGGCTGGCTGGAAAAGCAGGGCATGGATACCATCCTGCCATATCTGGAAACTGCTCTAGCCGGAGAGCGTTTTTTTTACTACAGTCGTGATGATGCAGCCTGGCTCTATGCCTATTTTCTGATTCAGATCGGACAATATGCCAGCGGAATACGTTTTCTTGATTCGCTGTATCCGGAACCCAGGGTGCTCCTCGCCAGAATAGAAGCCTTGCGACTGAGTGCCAGATATGAAGAAATGTACAGGAATATTCATAGCGTACTGGACCGGTACCCGGATCAATTGGCCGGACTGCTTCCCTGGATACACACAATTGATGAACATGAACGTCAGCCGGCCGATTTCGCGTTGGTACAGCGTATGCTGCCCCTGCTGGACCATCTGCGAGACAGTCATCCAGATTTAGTACCAGCCTTGCTTCCCTTTATTCCTGATTTGGGCCGGCAAAAAACTCTGTTGTCCGCTTATCGCGAGGCTGGACATTCTTCTGCCCGGTCTACCCGCCTGGCCTTGCAGCTTGGTCTTATTGACGATTTTAGTGCGGCTGATGAATTGTTTTCCGGTGCCTATCCGCTATTTGATGATCAGTTCAGGCTGATCTACAGTTTACTGGGTTCTGAAGCTGGTCGGGCATATTTTGCCTCCCGGTTTGCTGCCTATACCGGAACCGTATTGCATGATGCCAATACCGACGGAATAGCCGAACAGACCGTCAGCTATGTTGCCGGCCAGCCGGAGTCCCTTGTTCTGGACAATAACCAGGATGGCCTGGCCGAGGCGGTTCTGAGCCTGCGTGCCGGCAAGCCGACGCATATCAATATTTCCTGGCCGACACGTACCATGCGGCTGCAATACAATCCTTGGCCCTGGGTCAGCGAGGCTTTGATTCAGGATACTGGCGCTTCCAGACGCTATCAATTGCCCCTGCGTTCACGGATGGTACCGCTGCTGGAAACAGAAAAAATCGCCAGCGGAAATTTCGGGTCAATAGAGCTTATCCGACTTGATCTTTTTCAGCTTCCGCCCGAACGCAGCTTTTTGCAGGAGGCTGTTTTGCTCGAGGAACAGACTGCACGCTATAATCAAACGGTGCATTTATACCACGGGCTGCCGCTGCAATCACTCTATAGTGACATTAACGGCATGGTTAGCCGGGCTGTGCATGACGATACTGGATTCGCCCGGGTAGAACATGTTGATCTGAATGGAGACGGTATCTTTAATGCCAGACGGGTATGGCGTATTATGCCCGACGGAACAGCGCTGCCGGAATATATTGATGTTGATTCTACCGGAGACGGCTACTTTGAATATCGCGAAGCTTTACTGCCTCCTTATACCAGGCACTGGGATTTGGACAAGGATGGCCGCTTCGATCTGACGGTAAGTACCTATGATGCAAATGTTCAGCATTATGAGTTCAGCAGCCGGGCCGATGGAGTGTTTGATATACAGGTTGACTATGTAAATGGCATTCCCGGTCGCTTCCTGCGCGATGGAGTGCAGCAGTCATTGTTACCGGACCGAAACCAGAAGGTTTTCTGGATAAGTCGGAAGTTGTTTGATTTCGGGACAGCTGCACCCGCAGAGGGCTGGGCTGTACATTCCGGTAAACGATATTATGTGATGAAAATCGGCGATCTTTATTTTGCCGAAATTTTGCCTTAGTTTTAATATCTCCGGCATATATCGTAACCGGTTCTTAAAAAAACAGTAGCATTCCTTGCAAAACCTCCAATCCTCACTTAGACTATACTCAGTTAGAATGACCTCATGACTGCTTTCAGGCGTTGTGATGTCGCGTATGTAAGTATCTGGAGGCTTTATAATGAAGGATACAAGCAGGCTTGTTTTCAGCGGGGCCTTGACCATAGAAAAGGCTGCAGACATTGCCGGACAGTTAAAAAAGGCGCTTGCCGCTTCAGCTCAGTTGAGTGTGGATGTCAGTGAGGTTACTGATCTGGATCTTCCGGTACTGCAGGTACTGTACGCGGCCGCGCGCAGTGCGGAAAAACTCGGCGGTTCTCTAGTGTTTGAGGGACGATTGCAGGACGATACCTGTCGTAAACTGGCTACCAGTGGATTCGTCCGGGAAAAAATAACTGTTGCGGATCAACTCATTAAACAGCTGCCGGATTTTCCGGTATCTGGCCAGGCATCATGAAGGAGTTTTTCCATGATTGACAAATTTAAAAACGCTTTCCGAGAGGAAGCGGAAGAACTCTTAGCACAGTTGGAAGGTTTGCTGCTGGAGCTTGAAGAAAATCCAAGCGATCTGGAACTGCTTAACGCAACCTTCCGGGCGGTACATACAATAAAAGGTTCTGCTGGAATGTTCGGTTTTGAGCGTATCAGTCGCTTTGTGCATGATTTTGAAACCGTTCTGGATTTTTGTCGGTCGAAACGATTGACCGCCGATAAGCATATTGTCGACTTGTTTCTGGAATCCCGTGATATCGTGAAAACGATGTTGGCCGAGGACAATGAAAAGGCTCCGTTCAGCCAGGAAGCTTTACGCATCATCGGTGAGTTCAAGCATATTGTGGACCTTCAGGAAGATCCCGCTGCGTCTGTTGTGCCGTCCCCTGCGGCCGAAAAAGAACCAACAGAACCGCCTCCCGCTACGGTCAAAGCTGGATCGGAGCTTGCCGCTGACCAGAGCGCTCCGGACTCCGCTTCCACACGGCTGGCCCCATTGGAGGAGCAGCTGGAGTGTTTCAGGATTTTCCTTAAGCCAGGTAAAGAAATTTTCTTCTCCGGTACCAGAGTGCTGAAGCTGGTGGCAGAGTTGAGCGAACTTGGAGAAATGCAGGCATATCCACGAACTAAAGACATCCCGAGCCTGGAGGAGTTGAACCCGGAGCATTGTTATGTAGCCTGGGACATCGTTCTTACTACCAGCAAAGGCATCAACTCGATCCGCGATGTCTTTATTTTTGTTGAAGATGCGATTGAGTTGAAAATCGAAAAACTGGATGTACCTGATGCAGGCAGTTCTGCCGGCAATAAAAAACTCGGCGAGATTCTTATCGAACGTGGTATTGTAAAAGCCGAAGCCCTGGGAGACGCCCTGAAATCGCAGCGGCGGCTGGGTGAAGTACTCATCGAGAGCAAGCTGGTTACGCAAGCCGAATTGAATGCCGCGCTGGCCGAGCAGTCGCAGTTGCGCAAGGTGCAGGAGAAGACCACCGAAAGCGTTGCCTCTATCCGGGTTGCCAGCGAAAAGCTGGACTTTCTGGTGGATCTGGTTGGCGAGTTGGTTACCCTTCAGGCCCGGTTGGCTCAAACCTCAGGGCAGCTTGCCGACAGCTCGCTGGCTGCTATCTCTGAGCAATTGGAGCGTCTGGTTGCCCAGCTGCGCGATAATGCCATGAGCATTCGTATGCTGCCCATCGGGTCTACTTTTAATAAGTTCAAGCGGGTTGTTCGTGACCTGTCCTCCGAACTGGGCAAAGACGTCGAACTGCTTACCGAAGGTGCCGAGACTGAACTGGACAAGACTGTACTGGAGCGGCTGAATGATCCCCTGGTTCATATTATCCGGAATGCGCTTGATCATGGCCTGGAAACTCCGGATGACCGCCGGGCCGCGAACAAGCCGCCCCGGGGTGTGCTTAAGCTGAGCGCGGAGCACTCCGGTGCCCATGTAGTTATATCCATCAGTGATGATGGGCATGGCATGGACATGAAGGCGATTCATGCCAAGGCGGTTGAACGAGGGCTGATTGGTGCCGGCGAGGTTTTGTCGGAGGACGATGCTTTCATGCTTATTTTCCGGCCAGGCTTTAGTACCGCCAAGAGTCTCAGTTCGGTTTCCGGCCGCGGTGTGGGTATGGATGTGGTAAAACGCGAGATTGATGCCTTGGGTGGCTCGGTACATGTTAAGTCGACTCAGGGAGCTGGAACGACCATCAATCTAAAAATTCCGCTTACCCTGGCCATTATCGAGGGATTGCTCGTACGCATAAGTCAGGAATACTATGTTCTGCCGCTTTCTTCAGTAGAAGCCTGTATAGAATTGACTAAAACCAGAGACGAAAATGAAAATGAAGGCCGCCTGATGCAGTATCGTGGTGATTTGCTGCCGTATATCGATCTGCGCGAGTTTTTTGCCGTTCCCGGTGACGCGCCGGAAGTCAGGCAGGTAGTGGTGGTCAATACCCAGAATGAGAAATTGGGCATGGTGGTGGATAATGTTATCGGCGACTATCAAACGGTGATAAAGCCGCTGGGGCGCATGTTGCGAAATACAAACGGTCTGTCCGGTGCCACCATTCTGGGCGACGGCACTGTGGCTTTGATAGTCGATTTTGCCAGAATCGCCATCAGCGCACGCAATACTTTTGCAAGGAAAGCAGGATGAGTGTGGCATATGTAGATCCGGCCGGTGCAAAAGGCCTGTCTCCCAAAGCTTTTGCTCGTCTCTCCGCTTTTATTGAAGAACGCCTGGGTATACGCATGCCGGAGACTAAAAAAATCATGCTGGAAAGCCGGCTTAACAAGCGTCTGCGGGTTTTAGGCATGCAGGATTATGACCAGTATCTTGATTTTGTTTTTACCAACGACACAGAGGGATCTGAACTGATTCACATGATCGATGCGGTAACTACTAATAAAACCGATTTTTTTCGCGAACCTGATCATTTCGAATTGCTAAGCGGGAAATTGCTGCCCCAACTGCTGAACGGCCGGCCATCAAATTCCACCCTGAATTTCTGGTCGGCAGGTTGTTCTACCGGGGAGGAACCCTACACTTTGGCCATCGTGCTTGAAGAGTTCAGGGAAAAACATCCTGGATTCAATTACTTTATTACTGCTTCGGATATTTCCACACAGGCCCTGAGCAAGGCGGTAAATGCCGTATATGATGCCGAGCGGGTTGCCATGATACCTGCCAGCATCAAGAAAAAATATTTGCTGCGGGCAAAAACCAGCGATAAAAATGAGATCCGTATAAAAAAGGAATTGCGCCAGAAGATCCAGTTCATCCGGCTGAATTTTATGGATCATTCATATCCTTTTGACGGGCAGTTTGATGTGGTTTTCTGCCGAAATGTTATTATTTATTTTGACCGACCTACACAGGAAAAAATACTAGGCCGGATGTGCCGCTACCTGCAGCCGGGCGGATTCTTTCTGCTGGGTCATTCTGAAACTCTTACGGGCATGAATCTGCCCCTTAAGTCACTTGCGCCTACTGTCTATGAAAAAATCTGAGCGGGGAGGTAAGCGGTGAGCCAGATTAAAGTCATGGTAGTTGACGATTCAGCGCTGGTACGGCAGACCTTAAAAGATATTCTCGATTCAGATCCGCAGATAGATGTGATTTCGGTTGCCTCCGATCCGCTATTTGCGTTGAAGAAACTTGAGGTGGAAAAGCCGGACGTAATTGTTTCCGATGTGGAAATGCCGCGGATGGACGGCCTTACCTTTCTGCGGAAAATCCGCGAGACCAGCGACATTCCGGTTGTTATTTGCTCCAGCAAGGCGGAGGAGGGGTCTGATAACGCGTTCAAGGCTATGGAATATGGCGCTGTTGATATTATCCAGAAACCAAAACTTGGTACTAAACAATTTCTGGAAGAATCCAAGGTGTCTATCTGTGATGTTGTAAAAGCCGCACATCTAAGCCGTCATCGTCGGCGTCCACTGCCGCCCATTCGTGAGGTTGCGCCAAAACTTAATGCCGATGCCATGCTGCCACGTGCGAGCGGTAACAATATCATTGAAACTACTGAAAAAATTGTAGTTATCGGTGCTTCCACCGGCGGAACAGAAGCGCTGCGGGAGCTGCTGGAGCAGCTGCCAGAGAACGCGCCGGGTATTGTGATTGTTCAGCATATGCCTGAGCATTTTACCGCTGCTTTCGCCAGACGCCTGGATTCGCTGTGCCGCGTAAGCGTAAAAGAGGCAGCCGACAACGATACCGTAATACGCGGTCGCGCGTTAATTGCCCCGGGGAATAAACACACCCTGCTAAAACGATCTGGCGCTCGCTATTATGTTGAGGTTAAAGATGGCCCTCTGGTCTGCCGGCATCGTCCCAGTGTTGATGTACTGTTCCGCTCGGCCGCCCGCTATGCCGGTAAGAATGCTGTAGGCATAATTATGACCGGCATGGGCGATGATGGAGCCCGCGGCATGAAAGAGATGCACGAAACCGGCGCTTATACGATAGCCCAGGATGAGTCCAGTTGTGTGGTATTCGGCATGCCCAATGAGGCCATAAAACTCGGAGGCGTGCATCAGATAGTTTCCTTGGAGAAAATACCGGCAGAACTGCTAAAAGCTGCCCGATGATAGTGGATTTATATGGTATACTATAGGCAGCGACTGTTGCCTGAAAATAGTGTGGAAATTGCGACCAGCTGGTTGCATAGTCAAGGAGGGGATGTATGGCTAAGCAAATTTTGGTGATTGATGACTCGGCGGCTATTCGTCAGAGTATTACCTATATCTTAAATCAGGAAGGCTATGAGACCACAGAGGCGGTAGACGGCCAGGATGGTCTGTCCAAGCTGGAGGCGAGTGCACATTTGGATTGTGTTATTACCGATGTAAACATGCCGAACATGGATGGCATAACATTTATACGCAAGGCCAGAGAAAATCCGAAATTTAAATTTACTCCGATATTGGTTCTTACCACTGAATCCCAGGGTGCTAAAATGAATGAAGGCAAGGAAGCCGGCGCAACCGGCTGGATTGTAAAACCTTTCAGTGCCGACAAATTGCTGGCAGTAGTCAAAAAAGTCGTCGAATGAGCATTGCTGACGGGAAAAAACTGGGCGGGCGCTATCTTAGCTTTGTGCTGGGGGAAAATACCTATGCAATCCCGGTAGGTAAAGTCGAGGTAGTGCTGGAGATGCAGCCTATTACCCGTGTGCCCAATGCCCAGAAAAATATTTGCGGAGTTATCAATCATCGTGGTTCGGTGGTTCCGGTAATAGATTTGCGGGTCACTTTTGCTGCAGAAAGTAAGGACAGCATAGAGTCAGTTTCCATTGTTGTTCTGCAGGTAGAATTTGAAGGTACCCTGATGTCCTTTGGCATGTTGGCCGATGGTGTACGCGAGGTCATAGATCTGGACGATACCACTATTGAATCCATTCCGGAGATCGCAAAAGGCAAGCGCAAACAGGACGGAGAGGGAAGTGATCGCTTCGTTCAGGCCATTGCCCGCCTAGCAGATGAATTCATAATTTTAGTTGATATGGATGCGGTGTTTCAGGAAGTTTCCGCATGAGCAGCAGTGCCGACTGATGATTCAGCGAGCCAAGCGGAGCGTGTATGCATGAGGCTAAGGTCCGGAAAGCTGTAATTCTCATAGTTGAGGACGAGACTATCGTTGCGCTGGATATGCGTCTGCGTTTGGAGAAGCTTGAATATGTTGTATGCGCAGTTGCCGGTTCCGCACAGGCAGCAATAGAAAAAAATCGCGAATGCCAGCCTGATCTGATCTTGATGGATATCAAGCTTAAAGGCGATCAGGACGGTATTGAAGCAGCTATCCATATCCAGGCAGAAAGCGGCACCCCGGTTATTTTTGTTACAGCCTTCACCGATGATGCCACAATAGCCAGAGTGCGCGAAGCCAGCCCCTTCGGGTATATAGTAAAACCATTTCATGAACGTGAAGTATCCATTGCCATCGAACTGGCTCTTGCCAAACATGCCTATCAGAAATCGCTGGAGCAGGCAAAACAGCTGGCCGAGGAAAGTAATAGGGCAAAGAGCAGTTTTCTCTCCAACATCAGTCATGAGCTGAAAACTCCACTCAATTCGATCATCGGGTTTGTAGACCTGGCCTTTCAGCTTGCGGAAGGTGATGATCTGCGTGAGTATCTGCTCTTTGCCGGCAGAGGAGCGCGACGCCTGGAGGCGTCCATCAATGCAATTCTTGATTATACCAAGCTTGAAAATAATGCGCTGGCACCGATCAGCTCAGAATTCTATATTGAGGATTTATTAATCCGGGTATGGGAACCCTACGCTCCTGATGCCTATGCCAAGGGTTTGGCTATTTCATTGTATATCGATCCCGCACTTCCGGAAAGTATGAGTGGAGATGCCAATAAAATCGCCACCATATTAAAAAATCTGGTAGAAAATGCCGTAAAATTTACCACCAGCGGCCATGTCCGCCTATTGGCAGAGCTCGAGCAGCAATCAAATAAGAAACGCATGCATATTGTCGTTTCCGACACCGGTACCGGTATCTCAAAAACCAAGCTGCAGAATTTGTTTGATCCTTTCAGCCAGGGTGATGCTTCGTATACCCGTCTTTTTGAAGGCCTCGGGCTCGGGCTGTGTCTGGTCAAAAAGCTGACTGATCTAATGGCCATCGAGCTGAATATTGACGCGCAGGATTCCAATGGTACTACAGTTCATTTATATCTGGATTTGCCGCAGGCTTCCACACCGGCCTATCAGCTGAGCAATCCGGATCATGCCCGGCTCAGTGTGGGCGGATACGGGCTGGTACCGGTTATTGCCGAAGACCTGGGGCGTACTGTGAACATGCTGGGCGCTAAGTACATAAACCTATCCGAGCAAGAGTATACTCCGACTGAACTCGATCTTCTGTATATCGAACTGGCGGCCTGGTCACGGGCACCTAATGAAGTAAAAGAAGCATTGTTTGAAAGTGTGCATTGTATTTCTGACCGGTTGATTATTTTAGGCTCTCCTACCGACCCGTATTGCTACGAAAAGCGGTCGGAAAGCTACTTCCGCAGACCGTTTCCTATTCAGCTTTCGCTTGTATATGATGATATTGTTAAGTGCAGTCATTTTAATCCGGATTCAGACACGATCAGCCATTCCGGTATCGCTCAGGCCTGCGATCCTGCTGTGCATACAGCCAATGCGGCTGCATTGTATGAGGCTGAACCCGGAAAGCTTTCCCGCTCCGGATCTGCCTACACCGCTCTAACCCGCGAGGCATTGCTAGAAGCTTTTGCTGATGAACAGATGAAGCTGCATCTGCTGGGGCTGTGGACCGATCTGCGGATCGCTTTTGATGCACAGGATTTTTCTATCATCGAACGTACCACGAAGCGCTACTATGATGAATTCAGCCGCGACGATGCCAAAGCCTGTGCACGTCTGACGCTTTCACTATTGATGGATATACGCAAAGGGCCCGGTCCCTGGATCCATGATATGCAGAATATGTTGCACAAGGAAATTGCGCAGTTGATCGATACTCTGAAAATCCGTCAGGGAGGATTTATATGACTCGGATACTAGTTGTTGAAGATGATTTTGGCAGTCGCCGCATGATGCAGAAACTGCTGGAAGAATATGGTAGCGTAGATGCTGTGGTGGATGGTGAGGAAGCCGTACAGGCTTTCAGTTTGGCAGCATCCGAGAAGCGACAATATGATGTTATTTTTCTCGACATTATGATGCCCAGGATGGACGGCCAGGAAGCCCTCCGGAGAATTCGACAACTTGAAAAAGATGCGGGTATTGATCCGCTCAACGAAGTGCGGGTTGTTATGACCACAGTCCTGGAAGACCCGCATAACGTGGTAAGTGCCTATTTTAAAGGCGGTGCTACAGCCTATATTGTCAAACCGGTTGATCGTCTTAAGATAAAAACCGAAATGACCAAATTCGGATTATTGCCAAAGGCGTAAGGGTATAATCTGATGGAAGAAGCAGTGCCCAGAAAAATTTTCATCTGTGAAGACGAGACAATCGTTGCTCTGGATATTCAGCGTTTTTTGAAACGCAACTCCTACGATGTGACGGGCGTCTTCAGTCGTGCAGAAGATTTACTGGCCGCACTTGAAACTGAGAGACCAGATCTGGTTTTACTGGATATTCATCTGGCCGGAGCAATGGATGGCTTGGAAGCAGCCGGAATATTGTATGAAAAATTCAGTATCCCGGTAATTCTGCTTACAGCCTATGCTGACAGTGCGACGATAGAACGGGCCAAGAAGACTCAGCCTTATGCCTATGTACTCAAGCCCTTTAATGAACGTGAACTGCGAACTGCCATGGAACTGGCCTTATATCGGGCTACCATGGAAGCTCTTATCAAGGTCAGCGAACAGCGCTATCGATCGCTTTTTTCGTTCGGCCTGTCTCCGCAGTGTATTATTAATCCGGATGGACTTGTGTTGGAGGCCAACCCGGCTTTTCTGGCCATGCTTGGAGTTCAGTCCTTCTCTGGCCAAGTTCTGGATCTCTTTGACTCGGCAGAAGAGCGTAAGCCCGTTCAGGAATCCCTGCAATCAGGGATCGAATTACTTAACCGTGAACTGCATCCGGTGGTTCTGGACGGCAGCCGAAAGACCGTGCTCGTCTGTCTTGCTCCCTTTTTTATTGAAGCAGGTAAGCAGATTTTTCTTTTCCAGGCGATGGACATTACCGAGAAGCAGGAATTGTCCGACAAGCTGGTACAGACCCAAAAACTGGATGCGCTCGGTAAGTTGTCCAGCTCGGTTGCCCATGAATTCAATAATATCCTTACCGCCATTCTGGGTTTTTCCAGGATGCTCGAAACCGAGATCAGTGACCAGCCGGAAGCTATGGCCGAGCTTGAAGGCATTATCCGTTCGACCGAACGGGCCTCGGGCCTGACCCGGCAGCTGCTTATGTTTGCCCGTAATGATCCACTGCACGCAGAATATCTTCAGGCATCCGAAGTTTGTGTCGAAATCGAGAAACTGCTGTCGCGGCTGGTTGGCCAGATGACCAGGATTGTTTCGAGCCATGAAGAAACCGATCTCTGTATTTATGCTGATAAAGTCCGTTTGCAGCAGGCAGTAATGAATTTGTGCATAAACGCCAGAGATGCCATGGCCGCTGGTGGCGAAATCCGTATACAGAGCGGCGTGGTACATCTGGATCAAGTGCGCAAAAACCGCCTGCGAGATATTCCAGCCGGAGCTTGGGTCTTTATCAGCGTACGTGACCAGGGTGAGGGGATCCCGGATTCCTTGATGACCAAGATCTTTGAGCCCTTTTATACCACCAAGACAGCCGGCAAGGGCACGGGGTTGGGATTGTCTACAGTATTGGGAATTGTTCAAAGTGCTTCAGGCTATATCGGCATCGAATCTACTCCCGGATCCGGGAGCTGCTTTACGGTGTATCTGCCGCCGTACCCGCCCCGACCGCCTCAGGATAAGATCGAAGCGTAAAGGCGGGCTTCCAGTTCTGCGGCTTGCGGGCTGGAAAAGCGACGGCTGTCTTCCGGTAATTCTACCGTAAATTCATCACGCACCTTGGACGGTTTGGGCGATAAAGTTGTTATAGTGTCGGCCAGGTAAATTGCCTCGCGCACATCGTGGGTAACCAATATTGTAGTGTGGCCATGTTCTGCATGCAGTGCTTTAAAACTGTCCATTACGCTTATGCGCGTTTTCAGGTCCAGCGCGCTGAAAGGTTCGTCCATCAGCATCAACTGGGCTGGATAGGCAAAGGCGCGGGCCAGAGCCACCCTGCGACACATGCCGCCGGACAGGGTTGCCGGCACTTGGTGCAATACGCCAGCCAGGCCAAGCGATTCCAGCATTCCAGTGGCTATAGTGCGGGCATTTTTGCGTTCATAAGCCGATTCGAGAGCAAACATCACGTTTTCAACGATGCTTAGCCAGGGCAGCAGGCGGTCTTCCTGAAACACATAACTGACAGCTAGCTTGCCCAACTCGCCGACAGACCCGCTGTAGGCTGAGTCCAGTCCGGCCAGAATTTGCAGTAGTGTGGTTTTGCCACAGCCGGAAGGGCCGAGTACTACATTAACGGCTGAACTCCGGACAGAAAAATCTACATGATCCAGGACCAGCAATTCGTCATAACGCTTGCTAAGTTTTTGAATTTCGTAGGTCATCCTGTGACCTTCTTTCTGCGGAAGGCCAGGGCCAGGAGGTCGAAGATGCCGTCGCTGAGGGCACAGAGCAGTATGCCGGCGGCTGCCCAGGCGAACACCTCGCTGGTTTCCAGCATTATTCTGGCATTCTGCATACCGGTTCCGAGAGCGTGCAGCGGTTGACTAAGCACCTCACCGGCAACCACTACTTTCCACGACAGCCCAAGCGCGTTGCGGGCGGCAGCCAGAATATGCGGTGCCGCTGCCGGGATGCGAATATGCAGGGTGGTGTGCAGCCAGGCCACCCTGAACAACTTGGCCATCTCAACCAAGCGGCGGTCTACCGAACGTACCCCGGCGCTGATTTCGGTAGCCACAATCGGGTATGACATTATTACTGCCGAAAAAACCGGAACCAGTGTAGACGGAAACCAGATCATGGCCAGTAATACTATGGCCAGAACCGGAGTAGCCTTGATGACCTGCAAGGACGGTTGCAGCCAGCGCTGCAGCCGTGGCGACAAGCCGGCCAGGAAGCCGGTCAACGAGCCTAGTGTCAGCGCTATGGTAAAAGCCAGCAAGCCGCGTGCGGCGGTGGCGGCTAGTGCCGTCAAAAAGCGTGCAGACTGCAAGAGTCCCCAGAATACCTGAAACACCCGCTCAGGTGCCGGCAGAATAATTTCCCGGTCTACATAGAGGGCTCCGAGTTTCCAGATGGCCAACAGCACGGCGATGGCCAGCAGACTGTCGGCAGTGGCCGGCAGTCGAGGCCGGGTGGTTTTGGGTGGCTCCTCGACCTTGCTCTGACCGGGTTGTGGTATCATTGCTGAGCGTTGATATCCAGATAGAAGCTGGCAGCCGGCAGCGAGCCTCCGACTGAAGCCGGAGCTGCAGCCAGGAAGAGCTTCAGCAGTGCCTCGATGGAGGCCCTGGCTTCGGGAGCTTCTATATAAACGTAATTGGATCGGGGTATAGCTGCTTCGGCAATTCCGGCCTTAAGGCCCATGTCGTATTTTTCCACCAATATGCCGGCAGCTGCAGGCTCGGCCAGTACTTTACTGATCGATTCTTTATACGCTTGCATAAAGGCGCTTATCGCCTGAGGCCGTTCCCTGGCAAGGCTGGCGCGTACCACCAGCACGCTCATGGGATAGTCATCCAGTCCGGAGAGGGCGGTCCAGAGCGGAGCCAACGGAAAGGCCTGGCGCAATGCCGGGTTGCCCTTAAGGACCATCGTGGCAAAGGGTTCCGGCAGAATTGCCGTTTCGATGCGGCCGGCAATAAGGCTGGCCGCAATTTCCGGAATGGGCAGCTGGTAGCTGAGGGTTAGATCGCTGGTCGGGTCAATATTCTGGGCTTGCAGTAGGCTTCGTAGAAGAAAATCGGGGGTAGCGGACTGTCCGGCAACATAGACCGTACGGCCCTGCAGTTCTTCCAGTTTATTAAGTCCCGGATCGGCACTGATTACCTGTACCATGCCGTTGCCAACGACCGCCGCCATAACCAGGTCGAGCCCGGCATTATATAACTTTGCCGCCATATTGACCGGCAGCACGGCAATATCCAGCTCGCCGCTCATCAGCTTGGCGGCCATTATGTCTGCGGCCGGAACAGCAACGCTCTGAACACTAGTCTGTTGCGGCAGAACCGGCGGATTTTCAAACAAGTAGATCATACCAATACCGGTCGGTCCCTTGAGTGCTCCCGCTTTTATAATATAGTCAGGCAAGCGGCTCTCTGTTTCGGCTGCGCTAAGCGACTCTTTTGTAATAGCAGCTTCCTTGGAGCCCAGTGCATAAACCTGCAGGGTAAAAAATACCAGCAATAGTATGGACACAGATCGTTTCATAGGATTCCCCTTTGTTATCAGAATAACAAATAATGGAAGTATAGACAATTGATATAAAAAGTATTGATTACCCTTGTGTTTGTGCAGACCTTCACTTGCACAAAATGCTGTGATTCCTTCCAAAAAAACCGTAAATTTACTATACTTGGTATTATGGAATGGCGAACAGGAGCGATAGTGTGAGCGACACAGTGCAATGCTCAGAGTGTGGTTTGAGCGCAGATGAATTGCAAAGGACAGCGGCAATCCGTTGTCCGGCCTGCGTGCGAACCTTTCGAACAGAATTATTTCTGCTCCGGCGGCGCATGGGGGTGCAGGGTGTATATGCCGGCCGTATACCCGGCGAACGCGGCACTGAACATGCCAGTCTGCATGAAGAACTTTCTCTGGCTATTGACCGTGACGATTTTGAACAGGCTGTAGTTATTCGCGAGAAACTGAAGCTGTTGAACAGCCGGAGCAATTCATGAGTCTCGAATGTGCGGCAGTACGGCCGGTATCAGTTAAGGCGGATTCGGACTTTGATGTTGTTATCCGCTGCCGCATCAACCTTGATCGCAATCTGGCGGGTTATCGTTTTCCCGGTGCACTTTCCGAGGCCGAACGTTTGGAGCTGATGCAGCGCATGAAGCCAGCGCTGCTGGCCGCCGGGATGCCGCTCCTGCAGATCAGGGAAGTACCGCTGCCTCTGCGCTCGTCGCTGGTAGAGCGGGAACTGCTTTCGCGCTCCTATGCAGTTGATGAAGAGCATTTTATTGCATTGCATCCGCAAAAAGCACTCTGGGCTGTTTTTATGCAGCGCGAACATGTCGGGCTGGTCGGTCAGCGCTATGGCTTGGCCCTTAAGGAATGTTGTGAGGAGCTTTTTGCCCTGGATGAAGCGATGAACAGAGTCCATCCCTGGGCCTTCGACCATGATTTTGGCTATATCTGCAGCGATGTTGACCGCTTCGGTACCGGATTGGGTGCAAGCCTGGTTCTGCATCTGCCGGCTCTGGAGCTGACCGGCTTTATAGAGATGGCCCTGAAACAAGCCATGGATGCCGGTTTTGTGCTTGGCGGAGTATATGGTAGTGGTCGCGGACCTGCCGGAGCACTGTATGAATTGTCTTTGCCGACTATTTTTGCTGAATCTGAGGATATAGCTATTGAGCGTCTGAAACGGGCAGCCGGTGCGTTAACCGTTTATGAGCGGAGCAGCCGGCAACAGCTTCTGCAAGCAAATACCTGGGAAATTCTGGATTTGATAGGTAGAGCCTGCGGGCGGGCCCAAATGGCCCATAGTGTCGGCTGGGATGAATGTACGGAAATTATTTCCGGTTTACGGCTTGGCCTGGCCTGCGGGGTGCTGGAAGGCATGAGTTTGGCCGAGGCTAGTGAATTATGGTATACTGTACGGGTAGGCAAAGCCGCATCAGGCAGTACTGTTTCTGACCATGTAACCCGCGCCGCTGCACTTCGTGCAGTGGCCAGCAAATTGCGTTTCAGTGAGAGGTATCGGAATGTTTAAGGGACTTACCAAAAGAGCACAATATATTCTCACTACGCTGGCTCAGGAAGAGGCCCGTCAGTTTCATTCGACCGAATTGAATCCCGAGCATGTTCTGCTGGCAATACTGCGCTCAGGTGAGGGCGGCGGTTATGCGCTGGTCATGACCTTGAAAATTGACCTGGCGGAGTTCAAGATCGAGATGGAACGGGTTGCTATGGGCCGAAAAAGCGGCTTTTTGCTAGGTGACGCCCCGCTTTCGCGCAGACTGAAGAGTATGCTTGAAACCGCGGCTGAAGAAGCGCGGCTGATGAATGGTGAGTATATCGGAACCGAACATCTGGTTTTGGCGGCAATGCGTGAACAAGGTTCGTGTTTTGAACGCTTTCTCAGTCGTTATGCGCTGAGTCTGGAAAATCTGCGCAATGCTGTGCGTCTGAGCGGACTGGACTCCCACCGTGGGCCGCAGCGCCAAACCAATCAGAGCAGCCAGAAAACTGCCATCCCGCCTCGGAAATTTACAGTGGTCGGCAATACACCACTCTTGGACGAGCATTCCCGCGATCTTACCGCCAAAGCTAGAGAGGATCAACTTGATCCGGTGCTGGGGCGCGAGAAGGAAACCAACCGTGTTATACGCATTCTTTCGCGTCGAACAAAAAATAACCCCGTGCTGCTCGGGGAGCCTGGCGTTGGCAAAACCGCTATCGTAGAAGGTTTAGCTCTGCGGATTGCACGGGCGGATGTTCCGGAAGGCCTGCTTAACAAACGACTGGTTGTTCTGGATATGGCTTCGATTGTGGCCGGTACCAAATATCGCGGAGAGTTCGAAGAGCGGCTGAAGCGCATCATGAAAGAAATAAATGCGGCTGGTAATATCATGCTCTTTATTGATGAGCTGCATACCCTGATCGGAGCCGGCAGTGCTGAAGGCACCATTGATGCTTCAAATATGCTTAAACCGGCCCTTTCGCGCGGCGAACTGCAATGTATCGGCGCAACCACCATAGACGAATACCGCCGCTTTTTTGAAAAAGATACGGCACTTGAGCGGCGTTTTCAGACGGTGCTGGTTGAAGAGCCGGATACACAGCAGACTATCGCAATACTCAACGGCATTAAGGAGCGCTACGAACGCTTCCATGGAGTGCATTATTCATCCGATGCGGTTAGAGCCTGCGCTGTGTATGCCCAGCGCTATATCAGCGAGCGGGCCATGCCGGATAAAGCAATTGATGTGTTGGACGAGGCAGGTGCGCGCAAGAAAATCGGCCATGTTACCGAGGTGCCCGAGCTGAGCGCCATCGAAGATGAAATCCGCAGCCTTACCGAAGAAAAACTTGCCCTGGTATCCATGCAAAATTACGAAAAGGCCGCGGATATCCGTGACCAGGTTCGCCAATTGCGTGAAGAACTGGAGCAGATGAAGGAACGTCAGCTTAGTGCCCAAGGCAAATCTGCTCCTCAGGTGCAATATGACGATATCCGTACCGTTGTAGCCGAGATAACCGGCATACCGCTGGAACGCATAGAAGAAGGTGAAACCGGTCGGCTTCTTAATTTGGAAGATGCCTTGCACGCCCGGGTGGTCGGTCAGGATAATGCCATTAAACGTCTTGCCTCATCAGTGCGCAGGGCCCGGGCCGGCATTTCTGATCCGCGTCGTCCGATGGGCTCCTTTATTTTCCTTGGTCCGACTGGTGTCGGAAAAACCTTGCTTGCCAAGACCTTGGCAGAAAATCTTTTCGGCTCGCAGGATGCCTTGTTCCGGGTGGACATGAGCGATTTTATGGAGAAGCATAACGCAGCCCGGCTGGTAGGCGCACCTCCCGGCTACGTAGGCTACGATCAGGGCGGCATGCTTACCGAACGCATCCGGCGTAAACCCTACAGCGTCATCCTGTTCGACGAGATCGAAAAAGCCCACCCTGATGTATTTAACCTTCTGCTGCAGCTTCTGGAAGAAGGCGAACTGCGCGACAACCTTGGTCACACTGTGTCTTTCCGGAATTGTGTAATTATTATGACCAGCAATGCCGGTACCAGAGATATCGCCCGTGGCACCAAGCTCGGCTTCGGCAGCGAAGAACAGCGCTTCGATTATAAAACCGTAGAGGCCGCAGCCATGACCGAGCTTAAGAAGCTTTTTAATCCGGAGTTCATAAACCGTATCGATGACCTGATCGTGTTTCATCCCCTGGACCGCAGGCAGGTCGCAGCAATCTTCGAGCTGGAACTCGACAGCCTGCGCCTTCGCCTGGCGGAGCGGGGGCTTTCCTTGGAGCTGGACAGCAAGGCAACTGAATACTTCGTTGAGCATGGCTACGATATCGTATACGGTGCCCGGCCGATGCGGCGTCTGATTACCCGCGAGATAGAAGATTCACTGGCGGCCAGCATAATAAGCGGGGAGTGTCCTCCCGGATCGATTGTTCGCCTGCGCTGCAAAGACGGAGCTATACAGCTGAAGATTCAGGCCGCTAAGGGACGCTCCAGGGATTCCGTGCTGGAACCGGAACGGGTATAGTACGAATCAAATGCCATGCATGATTCCGTGACTTCCATAGCACCGGATTGCCTTCCGGAAAATCAGGATTATCTTTCGCGCCAGCTGATAACCTACATTGGCAACAAGCGGAATCTGCTCGAGCTTATCGGGCAGGGCTTGGCCGTGGCCAGCAGGCGGCTTCGCCGATCGCGTTTGCGTGTATTTGATGTGTTCAGCGGTTCTGGCGTCGTTGCCCGCTACTGCAAGCGTTATGCCTCCAGCCTGGTGGTGAACGATCTGGAACTGTATTCCAGCATAATTAATCAATGCTATCTGGCCAACAAATCCGAGCTGGATATGCCGGCACTCATTGCCACCCACCAGGAGCTGCGCACTCGTCTGCAGAATGAAGAACCTCGCCCGGGATTTATTCAGGAATTGTACGCGCCACAGGACGATGCGCATATCCAGCCTGGTGAGCGAGTTTTTTATACCAGAGAAAATGCCCTTTTTCTGGACAGTGCGCGCCAATATATTGCTGAACTGCCCACTGCTTTACAAGCGTTTTTTCTGGCCCCCCTGCTTTCGGAAGCTTCGATACATGCCAACACTGCCGGTGTTTTTAAAGGCTTTTACAAAGATCGAAAAAGTGGAATCGGCGAGTTTGGCGGCTGCAAACAGGATGCCCTGTCGCGCATAAAAGGCCGGATAGATCTGCCCCTGCCGCTTTTCAGCCGCTTCGAAGCACCGGTAGAAATATTACAGCAAGAGGCCAGACAGGCGGCCTCGCTGGTCAAGCAGCTTGATGTAGCCTATCTTGATCCGCCTTATAATCAGCATCCTTATGGATCAAACTATTTTATGCTTAACCTGCTGGCGGAATACCGGAGGCCGCAGGAGATAAGCCAGGTGTCGGGCATTCCGGT
>Ga0180008_1000478_pt1 | contig 33416 bp, 31 predicted proteins | sample MM_PW_MetaG_FD_121121 | JGI IMG/M metagenome (GOLD analysis project Ga0180008, IMG submission 121121) | Groundwater microbial communities from the Aspo Hard Rock Laboratory (HRL) deep subsurface site, Sweden - MM_PW_MetaG | ecosystem: Environmental > Aquatic > Deep subsurface > Groundwater... | reverse complement strand
GCCCCGATGGCAGCGAACACCCCAGCGGTGCCCACGAGCTGCACACCGACAAGATGGGCCGCGTGAAGGTGCGTTTCCACTGGCAAAGCATCGACTCGCCGCAAAGACGCCAGAGCGAGCACAGCTGCTGGCTGCGCGTGGTCCAGCGCCTGTCGGGCCCGGGCATGGGCCACCAGTTCATCCCGCGCATCGGGCAAGAGGTGCTGGTCACCTTCCTGGGCAGGGACATCGACCGCCCGGTGGTCATGGCCGCGCTCTACAACGGCCAGGGCGAGTCGGGCATCGCGCCCACGCCCGGAGGCGCCAGCGCAGAATCCACCCTCGACGCGCTGGCCCAGTCCACCGACCACACGCCTGCCTCACAAGGCAACCTGATCGGCTCGGGCGCAGGCGGCCACAGCCCCGCCTGGCACGGCGCGGCCAGCGCAGCGGCCACGCCCGGCGCACAAGGCCAGGCCAACGCGGCAGCGCTCAGCGGCATCAAGAGCAAGGAGTTCGGCGGCAGCGGCCACAACCAGCTGGTGTGGGACGACACGCCTGAGCAACTGCGCACCCAGCTGCACACCACCCAGGCCCAGACCTGGCTGCAAATGGGGCACCTGCTGCACCAGGCCGACAACCACCGGGGCAGCTTCCGGGGCCTGGGCTTTGAGCTGCGATCCGATGCCTGGGGCGGTGTGCGCGCTGCACGGGGCGTGATGCTCAGCACCTTCAGCCTGGGCAACGGCCTGGGCGATGGACGCGGCAGCCTGCGGCCCACGGCCGAGCCTGCAGGCGACAACGCAGCCGGCATCGCCCTGGCGCGCCAGATGCAGCAACTGGCCGAGACCTTCCACCAAGCCGCCACGACCCACCAGACGGTGGGCCTGGCCACGGCCGCTGGCAGCCGCGCGGCAAAACAAAGCACGCTGGACGACACGCTGGCACCGGCCGCCGCGCTCACCAAAAGCCTGATGGGCACCGTCAGCACCACGAGCCTGCCCAACGCGATGGCCGACGCGGCAGACAAGGCCACGGCAGCCGGCGCCAACAAGCTGCCGCACATGGCCGACCCCAACATCGCCCTGGTGGGCAAGGCCGGCATCGGCATCACGGCAGGGCAAGACTTGCACCTCAGCAGCCAGGACACCACCCAGATCGCCAGCGGGCAAGACAGCCACTGGGCCGTGGGTGGGCAGGTGCGGGTGCAGACCGCTCAGGGCATCGGCGTGCTGGCTGGGGCCATTCAGCCGGGCAGCGAATCGGCAGGCAAAGGCATCACCGTGATCGCGGCGCAAGGGCCGATCGACCTGCAAGCGCAAGCAGGCCCGGCGCAGATCGCGGCCAAGCAGACGCTGGAGCTCAAGACGGCCAGTGGGGTGGTCAACATCGCAGCGGCCAAGCGCGTGGTGATGGCAGTCACCGGCGGGGCGAGCGTCATCATCGAGGGCGACAACGTCATCTTTGAGTGCCCGGGCAAGATCACGGTCAAGGCGGGGCAGAAGTCGATGGTGGGGCCAGGCACGCAAGACCTGGTGCTGCCGCAGATGCCCAATAGCATCTGCGTCTCATGCCTGCTTGCTGCGCGATCCAGCGGCAGCGCTTTCGCCAAGGAATGAGCGTGACCGACCTCGTCCCACACCAAGCGTGGCCAGCAGATTGGCTCGGCCAACAGGCGTTGTCTGGTCGTCATGTCTGGGCCATCGTGGACGCATCGGCCAGCGAGGCCATCGCACACGTGCGCAAGCTTGAGGCCAGCCACGACTGCACCAACCTGCTCGACCACATCACCAGCGATCCATCCGCCCTGGCTGTGGCCCCCCGCGTCGTTCCGGTCAGCCCTGAAGGCCGCTCATCGGCGCTGCGCGCCATCTGGCAATCGCAGGAAACCGATGAGCCCATGCTGTTCTTCATCGCCAGCGCCTGGTCGCCGCAGATGTGGGTGCCAGCGATGCGCCGGCGCATGCGGGCCCGCTTCACCGATGGCGAGCACATGCTGTTTCGCTGGTGGGACGCCCGCATCTGGTGGGCCCTGCACGAGCCTGAACTCCATCAAAACGCCGATGTGCAGGCCTTCCTGGCAGCAGAAGCAGCCAGCGCCTGGCCAGGCCGCGATGGCCAGCTTGAGACTGCGGAGAATCCTGCGGCGGACAGCGACCCCTCCGCGCACGAAACCGCCTGGGCGCTCAGCGACCCGACGTTCGCGGGGCTGTTGAAACTGGGACATGCCGATGCGGTGCTGGGGCTCTGCCGATCTGAATACCCCAGCGCCTTGAGCCTGGTGCCGCCCGCCCATAGGCATGCGCTGGCTTGCGATCAAGTGAGCTGGGCGCAAGGCCTCGGGTTTGAATCCGCCGACGACCACGCACTCGCTGTTCGCATCGCGGCAGAGGTGTGCCCCGACTGGGCAGGTCAACCCGAATGGGCCGAGGTCGTGTCGCAAGCTGTTGCGTCCGGCCAGACGCTCCGCTCAACCCTGGCTCAAGCGTGATGCGACACCACAACGAACACAATGCGCCCATGAGAAAAATGCTCTTAGCCGCCATGGCCGCATTGGCCCTCAACGCCTGCGAGAAGTCTCCCAAAGAGGAGCCCAAGATGCTTGGCATCACGGGCTACAACTACACCGACCGCTACATCGATGGTTTCAGCGTGAACGGCCAAGGCGGCACCAACATGGGCGCCCACACGAATGGCTCGGGCGAGGCCTGCTGCATCGTGTGGCGCCCCGGTACCTCGCTGCCGGTTGCGATGTTTGTGGAGTGGACTTACGGCGAGAACCAGGATTTGCGAACGGGGCAAATCTACAAGCCCCGAGAAACCCATCGCGTCGAAGTTGAACTTAAGGGCCCCGTTCCACAGAACCCGACCGTCTTTGCCGTCCACTTCTACCCCGACAACACCGTGCAGGTCGAAGTCGCTGCGGATTACCCCGAGCCTCGCATCAAGAGATCAGACCCGGCCAAGGAGGCTCAATCATGAGCGGAGCCCGACTCACGAATTCGTCGGTTGACCTCGTGAAGAAAATGCTGACGGTAGCCCTTGCCACGCTGAGCCTCGCGGCTTGCCAAAAAGCACCTGAGGAAGAGCCCAAAATGCTAGCCATCACCGGCTACAACTACACCGACCGTTACATCGACGGGTTCAGTGTGAATGGCCAAGGGGGCAGCAATGTCCTCCTGAGCGATGACGCTGATGGCGGAGGAAAGACCGCCTGTTGCATCGTATGGCGCCCCGGCACTGCGTTGCCCGTGACGATGTTCGTTGAGTGGACATACGGAATCGAGGGCAATTTGCAAACGGGCGAGGTTTATCGAGAACCAGAGACCCTCCGCGCCGAGGTGGAACTGACTGGCCCCGTTCCGGAGCACCCAACCGTTTTCGTCGTTCACTTCTACCCGAACAATACCGTTCAGCTTGAAGTGGCCGAGGACTATCCAAAGCCACGACTCAAACGATCTGAACTGGAACAAGGGGCCAAACCATGAGCGAATCAATCGCCCAAAGTTCACCGATGTTCCCACCGGTCAACACTTGTCAGGCTTCCGCTGCGAACGGCGCATACACCCCGCTGCAATCCATCAAGAACGATGCGCAAAGAGCGATCAATCGAAGTGCGGCGAAGGAAGACGCCAAGGCTTCACCCGTTGCAGATTGCCAGCAAGAGCCCTGGCTGACGTTCTACTTCGATGGCACAGGGAACAACGAGAAGATCGATAGACCCACGCGTGAGCACAGCAATGTGGCCAGACTGTATCGCGCCATGCAAAAAGATCAGTTGGAAATCGGGCGTGTGACGTTCTACATCCCAGGCATCGGCACCCCGTTCCGCGAAATCGGAGACAAGGGTGGCGATTGGAAATCTGCCGTCGCCTGGGGCGGTCAAGCTCGGCTGGATTGGGCTTGGGGCATGTTTCAGACCCAGGTCAAGAAAGCCGCAGCTCGCGCCAACAACCCCGTCAACAAGATCCGCATGATCCACGTGGCGGTGTTTGGCTTCTCTCGTGGAGCCGCCCTGGCGCGCGCTTTCGCCGTGAAGCTGCAGCAGCACTGTGACCCCGTTGGCGCAGGTTGGGTCACCAAGCAGGGGCGCCACCCCATCCGCCTCTACTTCATGGGCTTGTTTGACACCGTTGCTTCGGTGGGTGTGCCCACCGCCGCACGCAAATACCAGGCAGAAGCGGCAGCTCTGTTCAGGGTGTCGCCCTGGCTGGCTGCGGTGCCTGTTTGGGTCGCCAGCACCGCAGACGGTCACGCGTCGTGGGCGGGTGATTTGCGCATCCCTGCCATGTCGCTGCGTTGCGTGCACCACATCGCCGCCCATGAGATCCGCAACTCATTTCCGCTGGACACCTTGCTGGAGGGCGGTCGCTACCCGTCAAACACGGTGGAGGTGGTCTACCCCGGCGTGCATTCAAACGTGGGCGGAGGCTACCGGCCTGGTGAAGGCGGGCGTTTGTCCAGCCCCTTCGGCATGCTGAGCGCGATCCCGTTGCAGGCGATGTATGACGAGGCTTACAAAGCCGGTGTGCCTTTGCGGCCCCTTCAGCTCCTGCGTCAAACCAACCGGCCTGATGATTTGGCCGTCTACCTGGACTTTCATCCTGCCAAGCCCGAAGACCAAACCACCCGCCAAACCCTCATCCGCCGCTTCAACCACTACATGAAAGCCGTCGGCCAAGGCGCCGCCCCCGTCGGCCAGATGGTCGCGGCACACATGAAGCTGTACTTCCGCTGGCGCATCATCGACGTGGGCCGCAAGCGCCTTGCCGCGCAAAAGGGTGAGCAAGATCAGACCGCAAAACGCCTGTCCGCCAGCGAAGCCAAGTGGAGCCAGGAGCGGGCTGCAAAGCAATCTTCGCTGGACAAGGTCGAGTACGAAGCACTGGGGCTGGAGCTCAAGGCGCACATGCTGAACCTGACCGCATCGGGCATGTTCCCCGGTGAGCAGCAGCACGAATTTCTGCGCGAAGCGCAAAAGTGTCGCCAACGCGCCGCGACCCTGCGAGAGCAGGCTGTTCCGATTCAAGCTTCGCTCAACACCATGCCGTCCTCCGATGGCAGCCTGCTGAAGAACATGGCGCAGTACGACCGCGAGTTCATGCAGGAAAGCCAGCGAGTGCTCAAGGCCCGCAAAGACAGCCTGACGGGTTTTGACCGGCTGCTGAGAGAGGCCTGGGACGAACCGGTTCTCAGGGACCTGGACGTGATCGCCTTCTTCGACGACCACGTGATCGACTCCCTGGCCAGTTTCGCCATGGACCGCACCCGAGCAACAGAGGCCCGCGTGCTTTATCAGGGGCGAGATGACCGGGTTCGCTACGCACGCGCGAGCCAGTCTTCGGATGAAGCGAGAGCAGTCACATGACGGCAGCCACGACCTCGCCTTCACCGCTCGAGCAAGACGGAGCCAGCGACTTGCCCGTCGAAGACCTCACTTGCATCCGATTTCACGAGCAGCCTGGCTTGGGTTACTGGCACGTCTGCGTCTTGCGCCAAGGCAATTCACACGCCAAAGGGTTTCCTGTGTTGCGGCATGGCTCGGTGGAGGCTGCCAAGCTGGCAGCCATCGCCTGGCGCGATGAGGTCTTTGCGATGCACCCGCTTCCCTCGCGCCAGGAAGTGGTTCAACGGCATCGCCGCAACAACACCAGCGGCGCCCCCGGGGTCTTTCGCAATTGCTCCAGGCGCACACGATCCAACGGTTCGGTGGCTGTCTACTGGCACTGGGAAGCGCGAACCCCCGAGGGTGTCCGGCCAGCAAAGAAGAGAGCCTTTTCCATTGCCCGTTATGGTGAGGCCCTCGCTTTCGAGTTGGCGGTGCGAGCTCGCCATGAGTTTGTGAGCGCGTTGGAGGAACAGGCCCCGCAACCTGGGCATCCCACATCTGCTGACTGAGCAGCCGATTCTGTCAGCCCAAGAAAAAGCCCGCGTCAACGGCGTTGCGCGGGCTTTGTCGTGTCCGGGGCTCGTCAGCCCCGTTTGCCGTCAGGCGACAGATCAGGCGGCGATGGCCTTGATCTTGGCCGACAGGCGGCTCTTGTGGCGAGCGGCCTTGTTCTTGTGGAAGATGCCCTTGTCGGCGATCGAGTCGATCACGGATTGAGCGGTCTTGAAGGCGGCAGCGGCCTGGGTCTTGTCGCCGGCCTTGACGGCCTTGAGCACGCCCTTGATGGCGGTGCGGAACTTCGAGCGCAGGGCCGAGTTGGCGGCGTTCAGCTTGACGTCCTGGCGAACGCGCTTGCGACCGGAGGCGATGCGGACGGTCTTCTTGGCTTTGGATGCAGATGCCATGGTGAGCTCATTGCGCTGGTGAACCAGCGCGCAACACTTTTGTGGATGCCCGAGGCGGCCAAACCATTCGGCTGTCTCGATTCGCACCCGCGCAAAAGCGGCAGGTTTAAAGAACCGATGAGTCTACCACGGCTGGGTCAGGGCGACAAGTTGTGCCGGGGGCGCTTCCTATAATGGGCCATGAGCCTGCTGAAATCCGCCTCCATCGTCTCCCTGCTGACCCTGGCGTCGCGCATCACCGGCCTGGTTCGCGAGCAGCTCTTTGCCTCGTACTTCGGGGCCAGCGCCACCACCGACGCCTTCCAGGTGGCCTTTCGCATTCCCAACCTGCTGCGCCGGCTGTTCGCAGAAGGCGCGTTTTCGCAGGCTTTCGTGCCGATCCTGGGTGAAACGCGCGTCAAACAAGGCGAAGAGGCCACCAAAGGCTTGATCGACGCCGTGGCCACGGTGCTGTTCTGGGCCTTGCTGGTGGTGTCGGTGCTGGGTGTGATCGGCGCGCCCGTGCTGGTCTGGCTCATGGCCTCGGGCCTGCAGGAAAGTGGCGGCTTCGACATGGCCGTGCTGATGACGCGCTGGATGTTTCCGTACATCGGCTTCATGTCGCTGGTGGCTTTGAGCGCCGGCATCCTCAACACCTGGGGGCACTTCGCCGTGCCGGCGGCCACGCCCGTGCTGCTCAACGTCTCTGTCATCACCGCGACGGTGCTGGGGGCGCCGCTGTTTCGCCAGTGGGGGTTCGATCCGGTGCTGGCGGTCGCCATCGGCGTGATGCTGGGCGGGGTGCTGCAGTTGGGCATCCAAGTGCCAGCGCTGCGCCGCCGGGGCGTGTTGCCACGCATCGGCTTTGGCTTGGGCAGCCTGCGCAAAGCTTGGCACCACGATGGGGTTCACCGCATCCTGCGGCAGATGGCGCCGGCGCTGCTGGGCGTGTCGGTGGCGCAGGTGTCGCTGCTGGTCAACACGCAGATTGCCTCGCACCTGGGGGCCGGGGCCGTGTCCTGGCTGACCTTTGCCGACCGATTGATGGAGTTCCCCACCGCGATGCTGGGCGTGGCCCTGGGCGTGGTGCTGCTGCCGCAGCTCTCGCGGGCGCAGGCGGGGGGCGACACGAAGCAGTTCTCGGCCCTGCTGGACTGGGGACTGCGCCTGGTGGTGATGCTGGCCTTGCCGTGCGCCGTGGCGCTGCTCGTCTTTCCGACGCCGCTGGTGGCGGTGCTCTACCACTATGGGGCCTTCCAGGATGCCGACGTCGCGCAGACGGTGCGGGCGCTGATGGGTTATGGCGTGGGCCTGATGGGCCTGGTGTCGATCAAGATCCTGGCGCCGGGCTTTTACGCCGCGCAGGACATCCGCACGCCGGTGCGCATCGGCATCGCGGTGCTGGTGCTCACGCAGGTGCTCAACGTGGTCTTCGTGCCGATGTTCCAGCAAGCTGGCCTGGCCTTGTCCATCGGCCTGGCTTCGCTGGTCAACGCGGCTTGGCTGTTGCGCGGGCTCAAGAAGTCCGGGCGCTATGACCCGGCGCCTGGCTGGCTGGGTTTTGTCGTGCGGGTGGTGCTGGCCACCGCGCTGCTGGGCGTGGGCATGTGGTGGGCCGCCACGCACATCGACTGGATCGGGCTGCGTGCCCAGCCCTTCGTGCGCATCGGCCTGCTGGCGGCCTGCCTGTCGGTGGCGGCGGTCGTGTACTTCGGTGTGTTGGCAGCCACCGGTTTGAAGCTCAAGCAGATGTTGCGCCGGTGACATGGTGCTGGTGACGTGGCGCCGGTGGCGCGCCGAGGCTGAGGCTGCCCATGCGCGAGCCGGCTGTTGTCACAAGGCCCTTGCGATGTGTGTGCGGTCGTGACAGTTGTCGAGCCGGGGCTCGCCCTCCCAGGGGGAGGCGCGGCTTGCACATGGCGAGACATCGCAGCATGTCGTTACAGGCTGCCAGGAGGCATTCCTAGGATCGCGACTTCGTTTCCAACCCGGAGAGAAGATCCCATGAACGCTCAACACACTGCTCAACGCTTCGCCCTGCGCACCGGCGCTGCCCTGGCCCTGATCGCCTGCTCGCTGTCTGCCCACGCTGGCCAAAAGGTCTGTGTCTTCGACATCGTCGGCGCCACCGGTGACGCCTACAACATGGCCAAGGACTACGCCCTGGCCATGCAGAAGGAGGGCGCCAGCCTGGAGCTCAAGGCCTACAACAACGAAGCCACGGCCACCGCCGACTTCCGCTCGGGCCAGTGTGACGCGCTGATGGCCACGGCCTTCCGCACCCGTGAGTTCAACGGTGTGGCCGCTTCCATCGACACCCTGGGCGCGACCACCGTCATCCGTGACGGCAAGATCGACATGCCCGCCAGCTACGACGTGGTGCGCAAGGTCGTGCAGACCTTCGCTGCGCCTCAAGCCGCCAGCCTGATGACCCAGGGCAGCACGGAAGTCGGTGGCATCTTCCCGTTCGGTGCGGCCTACCCGATGGTGCGCGACCGCAGCGTCAACACCGTCGAGGCCCTGGCTGGCAAGAAGATCGCCGCCTTCGACCACGACAAGGCCCAGTCGTTGATGATTCAGCGCATCAAGGCACAGCCGGTGTCGGCCGACATCAACAACTTCGCCAGTCAGTTCAACGCCGGTGCGCTCGACATGATCGCCGCGCCCACGCTGGCCTACAAGCCGCTGGAGCTGAACAAGGGCCTGGGCGCCAAGGGCGGCATCGCGCGTTTCCCGCTGATGATCCTGACCTACCAGGTGGTGCTCAACCCCGCCAAGTTCCCGGCCGGTTTTGGCGAGAAGTCGCGTGGCTACTGGGCCGGTCAGTTCGACCGCGCCATGGCCCTGATCGGCAATGCCGATGCCAGCATCCCCGGCAGCGCATGGATCGACCTGAGCGCCGACCAGGCCCGCCAGTACAACACCATGCTGCAGGAGTCGCGCCTGGCCATCCTGGGCCAGGGCGTGTACGACAAGCGTGGCCTGTCGGTCATCAAGAAGGTGCGTTGCTCGGTCAACCCGGCTGAAGCCGAGTGCAAGTCGGCCAACGAAGAAGGCTGATCGACCGTGGTGCCGTGCAGGCCAGGGTGGTCTGCACGGGTTCGGGTTGCATGAAGTGGGTTCTTCAGAGCTCACGCACGCGGTCGATCGCTTCTTCGATGCGATCGACCGCGTGAATGGTCAGCCCTTCGATGGGCTTCTTGGGGGCATTGGCCTTGGGCACGATGGCCACCGAGAAGCCCAGCTTGGCGGCTTCCTTCAAGCGCTCTTGCCCGCGCGGGGCGGGGCGCACCTCGCCGGCCAGGCCCACTTCACCGAAGGCGATGAAGCCCTTGGGCAGGGGCTTGCCGCGCAAGCTGCTCTGGATCGCCAGCAGCACGGCCAGGTCGGCCGCCGGCTCGCTGATGCGCACGCCGCCCACCGCGTTGACGAACACGTCCTGATCGAAGCAGGCCATGCCCGCGTGGCGGTGCAGCACGGCCAGCAGCATGGCCAGTCGGTCGCGCTCCAGGCCGACGCTCAGTCGGCGCGGGCTGGGTCCACCGCTGTCGACCAGCGCCTGGATCTCGACCAGCATCGGCCGCGTGCCTTCGAGCGTGACCAGCACGCAAGAGCCCGGCACCGGCTCGCTGTGCGTGGACAAAAAGATGGCGCTCGGGTTGGTCACGCCCTTGAGGCCCTTGTCGGTCATCGCGAAGACGCCGATCTCGTTGACCGCGCCGAAGCGGTTCTTGATGGCGCGCACCAGCCGGAAGCTGCTGTGCGTGTCGCCCTCGAAATACAGCACCGTGTCGACGATGTGCTCGAGCACGCGCGGGCCAGCCAGCGAGCCTTCTTTCGTGACGTGGCCCACCAGCACCACGGTGCAGCCCGATGCCTTGGCCACGCGCGTGAGGTGAGCGGCACATTCGCGCACCTGGGCCACCGAGCCTGGAGCCGAACTCAGCTGGTCCGAGAACAGCGTCTGGATGGAGTCGATCACACAGAACGAGGGCTGTTCGGCCTCCAGCGTGGCGATGATGTTCTCCAGCTGGATCTCGGCCTGCACCCGCACCTTCGAGCCATCGAGCCCGAGGCGGTGAGCGCGCAGTGCCACCTGGGCGCCGCTTTCTTCACCGGTCACATACAGCACCTTCATCTGGCGCGACAAGGCATCGAGCGCCTGCAGCAGCAGGGTCGACTTGCCGATGCCCGGGTCGCCCCCGATCAGCACGACGCCCCCCGCCACGATGCCGCCCCCCAGCACCCGGTCGAGCTCTTCCAGCCCGGTGGGGGTGCGCGAGACTTCGGCCGCTTCGATGTCCGACAGCGTGGTCACGGGCTGCGCGGCGTTGAGGCCGCGCGCCATGGCCTGCATGCGGTTCTTGCCGCCCGTGGGTTCGGCGCGGGCTTCGTCCAGCGTGTTCCAGGCGTTGCAATGCGGGCACTTGCCCAACCACTTGGGGCTGGTGCCGCCGCACTCACGGCAGACGAAGAGGGTCTTGTCTCGCGCCATGCATCAGGCCTGGGTGTCGCCGTCAGCGGCTTGGGTGGAGGACGCGGCCGGGTCGGCGCCACTGCTCTGGATGGCACGAAAGCGCCGGTCGAGTTCCTGGCGCAGTTGGCGACGCAACTTGGCGGCCTCGAAGCGGCGCTTCTCGTCAGGGGTGCTGGGCGTCAGAGGGGTCACGGCCGTGGGGCGCGATTGATCATCGACCGCCACCATGGTGAAAAAGCAGCTCTGGGCGTGGCGCACCACCTGGGTGCGGATGTTCTCGGTCACGACCTTGATGCCGATCTCCATCGAGGAGTTGCCGGTGTAGTTCACCGAGGCCAGGAAAGTCACCAGCTCGCCGACGTGGATGGGTTGGCGGAAGGTCACCTGGTCCACCGACAGGGTCACGACGTAGCAGCCGGCCCAGCGCGCGGCGCAGGCGTAGGCCACCTGGTCCAGCAGCTTGAGGATGGTGCCGCCGTGCACGTTGCCAGAGAAGTTGGCCATGTCCGGCGTCATCAGCACGGTCATGCGCAGTTGGTGGCGTTGGGTGTCGGAGTCCATCATGCGGGGGTCTTCTTGTGTTGGATAGGGCGCCCAGGCATGCAAGGTTCACGCCGCGCCATGGGCGTCGACGGCCTGCACCGGCACCCGTGGCGACAGGGCGCACATCAGCTCATAACCGATGGTGCCGGCGTGTCGCGCGACCTCATCGATCTGCAGTGAGCTGCCGTGCGGGCCACGTCCCCACAGGGTCACTTCGGTGCCGATGGCGGCCTGCGGGATGTGACTGATGTCCACCGTGATCATGTCCATCGACACGCGTCCGACGATGGCGGTCGCCACGCCATCGACCAGCACCGGCGTGCCGTCGGGTGCGTGGCGGGGGTAGCCGTCGGCGTAACCGCAGGCGACCACACCGATGCGCATGTCTTGCTCCGCGGTGAAGCGGCTGCCGTAGCCGATGGTGTCACCAGCGCGCAGGTGCTGCACCCCGATCAGCTTGGAGTGCAGTGTCATGGCCGGCTGCAGGCCCCAGTGATCGGCATCGTGCTCGGGGTGGTCGGGCGAGGCGCCGTAGAGCATCACGCCTGGGCGAACCCAATCGCCCCGGATTTTCGGATCGTGGGCGTGTCGCAGGGTCGCGGCGCTGTTGCACAGGCTGCGCTCGCCGCTGAGATCGGCCGTGTGGTGGTGAAAGACCTCGGCTTGGTGGGCGATGCCCCGAGGCCCGTCGGCATCGGAAAAATGCGTGATGAACGAAACCTCGTCGACCTGGGGCAGGGCGCTCAGGCGCAACCACGCGTTGCGGAAGGCCTGCGGCGTGAAACCCAGGCGGTTCATGCCCGTGTTCATTTTGAGGAAAACGCGCTGGGGCCACTCGGTTTTGTGTTGCGCCAGCCAGTCGATCTGCTGTTCGCAGTGAACCACGTGCCACAGGTCCAGGCGCGAACACCACTCCAGGTCGCGTGCGTCGAACACGCCTTCGAGCAGCAGGATGGGGCCGCGCCAGTCCATCTCGCGCAACTTGCGCGCTTCGGCGATGTCCAGCAGCGCGAAGCCGTCGGCTGCGCGCAGGCCTTCGAAGGCGCGCTCCAGGCCGTGACCGTAGGCGTTGGCCTTGACCACCGCCCAGATTCGCGCATCCGGGGCGCATTCGCGGGTGCGGACGAGGTTGTGCCTGAGGGCATCGAGGTGGATCAGGGCTTCTAGCGGACGCGGCATGGGACGGGATTTTGCCAGCCATGTTCGTGGTGCGTGCCGGGCACCGGTTTTGATCCCTGTTTGACGCCGTTGATGCGCGCGCTCTGCCGTTTGGACCGCCTTGTGCAACAGGCCGGCATGCTATAACCCGCTGCCTTGATCGGACGCGTTGAGAAACCCTCCCTGACCGATCCGGCAGCCGACGTTTGACTGGAACCCTCGTGAACCCCTGACTGCGCGCATGAAAAAAGGCTTCTACACCATCATGGCGGCGCAGTTCTTCAGCTCGCTGGCCGACAACGCCTTGTTCGTCGCGGCGGTGGAATTGCTGAAGTCCAGCGGGGCGCCGGCCTGGCAGCCTGCGGCGCTGGTGCCCATGTTTGCGCTTTTTTACGTGGTGCTGGCCCCCTTCGTGGGCGCTTTCGCCGACGCCCTGCCCAAGGGGCGGGTCATGTTCCTGTCCAACTCCGTCAAGGTGGTGGGTTGCCTGATGATGCTGTTCGGCAGCCACCCGCTCATGGCCTACGCGGTGGTGGGCCTGGGCGCGGCGGCGTACTCGCCCGCCAAGTACGGCATCCTCACCGAGCTGCTGCCCCCCTCTCAGTTGGTCAAAGCCAATGGCTGGATCGAGGGCCTGACGATCACATCCATCATCCTGGGTGTGGTGCTGGGCGGCCAGCTCATGGGTCATCACGTTGCGCCCCACCTGCTGGCCATCGACCTGCCTGGGTTCGACTGCGGCATCGACACGCCGGCCGAGGCGGCCATCTCCACGCTGGTGCTGCTCTACGCGATCGCTGCGTGGTTCAACCTGCGCATCCCGCGCACCGATGCCCCGCTGCAGCCCTTTGCCTCCAACCCGCTGGAGCTGGCTCGCGATTTCTGGGGCTGCAACCGCCGCCTGTGGCAGGACAAGCTCGGTCAGATCTCGCTGGCCACGACGACGCTGTTCTGGGGCGTTTCTGGCAATTTGCGCTACATCGTGCTGGCTTGGGCGGGTGTCGCGCTGCACTACGACACCACCAAGGCTTCTGCCTTGGTCGGCGTGGTGGCCATTGGCACGGCGGTGGGCGCCGTGGTCGCTTCGGTCAAGATGAAGCTGGATAAAGCGACGGCCGTCATCCCGCTGGGGGTGGCGATGGGCGTGCTGGTGCTGGGCATGAATTTCTTGACCGACATCGTCATTGCTGTGCCGTTCCTGATCCTGCTGGGCGGGCTGGGCGGCTTCCTGGTCGTGCCGATGAACGCGTTGCTGCAGCACCGCGGGCACAACCTGATGGGAGCAGGGCGCTCGATCGCCGTGCAGAACTTCAACGAGCAGGCTTGCATCCTGCTGCTGGGGTTCATGTACGCAGCGCTGACCAACTCAGGCTTGTCGGCGTACGGCGCGATTTCTTCCTTCGGGGTCGTGGTGGCGGTGTCGATGCTGGTCATCGGGATGTGGCATCGCATGAACCTGCGTCGGCACCCCGCCGAGGTCGAGCGGCTGTTGGCCATCGCCCGCTCAGATCACCACCATTGAGCGCGGTGGGTGCGTCCTGCGACAGGGCTCGCGCACGGGTGCTCACGTCTGCTCACAAAGGGCGTACACAGCTTTACAAAAGGCTGTCGTCGTCCTGAGGGCGCGGGCCGTTGAGGTCTCACAGGAGACCATCATGCAAACCTCTTCCCTCGTTCGCATCGTTCAACGTGTTGCCGCCCTGGCCGTTCTGGCTGGGGGCGTGTCTGCCGCACAGGCCGGTGGCGTGTACTGGGCAGTCAATGTGGATGCCCCTTCACACGGTGGTGGCCGGGTCGGCACGACCATTTCCAATTCGCCCCGTGGCTTGTACGGCCCTGCGCCCGTGATCATTGCCCCGCCCGTGGTGGTGGCGCCGCAGCCCGTTTACCAGGTGGGGTACCCCGGCTACCACTCGGGGCACCGCCACGCCCGCGACCACCATGGCTGGTGGGCAGGCAAACACCGTTATCACCGTGGCTACCACCATGGGTACCGCGAGGGCTACCGCGATGGACGTGACGACGACCGAGGTTGGGACCGCCGCGGTGGTCGCGATGACGACGACGGCTGGTACGGCCATCGCTGAACCGGACGCAAGCGGGCCGCAAGCATGCTGGCCCACCCCTGGGTGGGGCGTCATTCAGCGACGGCGGCTGCCCCCGAGCAGCGAGCCCAGAACGCCTCGGATGATTTCGCGCCCCACCGTCGAGCCGATGGTGCGGGCGGCCGACTTGGCCACGGTCTCCAGGATGGAGTCTTTGCGGCCACTGCCTTTGAGCATGCCGTCGGCCACATCACCCAGCCAACCGCCGCCGGCCGAGCTGGCCGCGTCGCGGGCGCCCCCTGCGGTGCCACCCTTGACCGCATCGGCCGCTTCTTCGGCCATGCTCCGTTCGCGGCCTGATGCGGCGCCTCGTTCAGCTCCGTTGCCCGCCGGGGCGTTGGCCGACGGAGCCGCGCGGCCCTTGAGCCGCTCGTAGGCCGATTCGCGGTCTTCGGTCTTTTCGTAGACGCCCGCCACCAGGGAGTCGGTCAGGAGCTTGGTGCGTTGCTCGGACGTGATCGGGCCGATCTGGCTGCCCGGTGGCAGCACGAACACGCGCTGGGTCACCGCTGGGCGGCCCTTGTCATCCAACAGGCTGACCAAGGCTTCGCCCACACCCAGCTCGGTGATGGCCGTGGCGATGTCCAGGCCCGGGTTGGCGCGCATGGTTTCGGCGGCGCTCTTGACGGCCTTCTGGTCGCGCGGGGTGAAGGCGCGCAGCGCGTGCTGCACGCGGTTGCCCAATTGGCCCAACACGGTTTCGGGCACGTCCAGCGGGTTCTGCGTCACGAAATAGACGCCCACGCCTTTGGAGCGCACCAGGCGCACCACCAGCTCGATGCGCTCGATCAGCGCCGAGGGCGCGTCCTTGAACAGCAGGTGGGCCTCGTCGAAGAAGAACACGAGCTTGGGTTTGTCCAGGTCGCCCACCTCGGGCAAGGTCTCGAACAGCTCGGACAGCATCCACAGCAGGAAGGTGGCGTACAGGCGCGGCGCGTTCATGAGCTTGTCGGCCGCCAGGATGTTGATGACGCCCTTGCCGCGAACGGTTTGCATGAAGTCGGCGATGTCGAGCATGGGCTCGCCGAAGAATCGGTCGCCGCCTTGCTCCTCGACCTGCAGCAGGCCGCGCTGGATGGCGCCCACACTGGCCGGGCTGATGTTGCCGTACTCGGTGGTGAAGGTCTTGGCGTTGTCCCCGACGTGCTGCAGCATGGCGCGCAGGTCTTTGAGGTCGAGCAACAGCAGGCCGTTGTCGTCGGCGATCTTGAAGACCAGTTGCAGCACGCCCTGCTGCGTATCGTTGAGGTCGAGCATGCGGCCCAGGAGCAGCGGGCCCATGTCGGAGATGGTGGCGCGCACGGGGTGGCCCTGCTCGCCGAAGACGTCCCACAGGGTGGTGGGGCAGGCGGTGGGTTCGGGCTCGGCCAGGCCGCGCTCTTGCAGGATGCCGGCCACCTTGGGGCTGAGCTTGCCCGTTTGCGAGATGCCCGTCAGGTCTCCCTTGATGTCGGCCATGAACACGGGCACGCCGATGGCGCTGAAGCCCTCGGCCAGTTTCTGCAGGGTGATGGTCTTGCCTGTGCCCGTGGCGCCGGTGATCAGGCCGTGGCGGTTGGCCAGGGCGGGCAGCAGGTGGCACTGGGTTTCGCCGTGGGCGGCGACGAGGATGGGGTCGGACATGGCGGTTCCGTCGCGCGAAGGTAAAATCCAAGTATCGCCCAGGAAAACCTGGACAAACTTGGACCAAGACGCGCGCCTGAGCACCCGCCGGCGTGCGTTTTGTCGTTGACACCCCGATCCACATCAATTCCGGAGCACCGCACCATGGCCGGTCATTCCAAATGGGCCAACATCCAGCATCGCAAGGGCCGTCAGGACGAGAAGCGCGGCAAGATCTGGACCCGTCTTACCCGTGAAATCATCGTGGCGGCCCGAGCCGGTGGCGCCGACGTCAACATGAACCCGCGCCTGCGCCTGGCCATCGAAAAAGCCAAGGCGGCGAACATGCCGGCCGACAACATCAAGCGCAACGTGGACAAGGCCACGGGCAACCTCGATGGCGTCACTTACGAAGAAATCCGCTACGAGGGCTACGGCATCGGCGGCGCGGCCATCATGATCGACACCATGACCGACAACCGCGTGCGCACGGTGGCGGAGGTGCGGCACGCCTTCAGCAAGTACGGCGGCAACATGGGCACCGACGGCTCGGTGTCCTTCCAGTTCAAGCACTGCGGGCAGTTCCTGTTCGCCCCGGGTGCCAGCGAAGACAAGATCATGGAAGTGGCGCTCGAAGCCGGTGCCGAAGACGTGATCACCCACGAAGACGGCTCGATCGAGGTGCTCAGCGCCCCGGCCGATTTCGAAGCCGTGCAAAAGGCCCTCGAAGGCGCGGGCCTGAAGGCCGAGCTGGCCGAAGTCACCATGCGCGCCGACACGCCCGTGGCGCTCAGCGGCGACGACGCCGCCCGCATGCAGAAGCTGCTCGATGTGCTGGAAGACCTGGACGACGTCCAGGAGGTCTATCACAACGCCGAACTGAACTGATCTCCTGAACCCGACACCACCATGAACATCCTCGTCATCGGCTCCGGCGGCCGCGAACACGCCATCGCCTGGAAGCTGGCCCAGTCGCCCAAGGCCCAGAAGGTCTACGTGGCCCCGGGCAACGGCGGCACCGCACGTGATGCCCGCCTGGTCAACGTGCCCCTCACCGACGTCAAGGCCCTGGCCGACTTCGCCGAAGCCAACAAGATCACCCTGACCGTGGTCGGCCCCGAAGCGCCGCTGGCCGCCGGCGTGGTCGATGAGTTCCGCGCCCGTGGTCTGCGCATCTTCGGCCCCACGAAGAAGGCAGCCCAGCTCGAGAGTTCCAAGGCCTTCGCCAAGGGCTTCATGAAGCGCCATGGCATCCCCACGGCCTTCTACGAGACCTTCACCGACGCCACCCCTGCGCACGCTTACGTGGACAAGCATGGCGCACCCATCGTCATCAAGGCCGACGGCCTGGCGGCCGGCAAGGGCGTGGTCGTGGCCATGAGCCTGCAGGAAGCGCATGAAGCGATCGACTTCATGCTGCTGGACAACAAGCTGGGCGTGCAGCACAACGAGGGTGGCGCGCGTGTCGTCATCGAAGAGTTCCTGGCCGGCGAAGAAGCCAGCTTCATCGTCATGGCCGACGGCAAGAACGTGGCCGTGATGGCCACCAGCCAGGACCACAAGCGCCTGCTCGATGCCGACGAAGGCCCGAACACCGGTGGCATGGGTGCCTACTCGCCCGCGCCCGTGGTCACGCCCAATGTGTACGCCAAAGCCATGCAGGACATCATCCAGCCGACGCTGGCGGGCATGGCCAAGGACGGCATCCCCTTCACCGGCTTCCTGTACGCCGGCCTGATGATCGACGCGCAAGGCAACCCCAAGACGCTGGAGTTCAACACCCGCATGGGTGACCCCGAAACCCAGCCGATCATGATGCGCCTCAAGAGCGACCTCATCGACGTCATGCTGCATGCCACGGACGGCACGCTCGACCAGATCGAGCTGCAGTGGGACCGTCGCTTTGCTCTCGGCGTGGTCATCGCGGCTGGCGGCTACCCGCTCAACCCGGAAAAGGGGCAGGCCATCACCGACCTGCCGGCCGACGCCGAAGACGCGATGGTCTTCCATGCCGGCACCACGATGGGCGAAGACGGCGTGCTGCGCACCAGCGGTGGCCGCGTGCTGTGCGTGACCGCACTGGGCGACTCGGCCAAGCTGGCCCAGCAGCGTGCCTACGAGTACCTGCATGGCATCCAGTTCGAGGGCATGCAGTTCCGCACTGACATCGGCTGGCGCGCCATCAAGCGCTGACCCGATCGGAGGCCTGCCTTGAGCCAAACCACCCAGCACACCGACGCCGTTCGCGCCTACCTGCTTGACCTGCAGGACCGCATCATCTCCGCCTTCGAGGCAGAGGATGGCAAGCCCTTCGTGCGCGACGCTTGGGTGCGAGGCCCTGACGAGCGCTTGCAGGGAGACGGGTGCTCGCGCCTGGTCGAAGAGGGCAACGTGCTGGAGCGCGGCGGCTGCAACTTCTCGCACGTCAAGGGACCGAAGCTGCCTCCTTCGGCCACGCAGCACCGGCCCGAGCTGGCCGGCTGCCCATTCGAGGCCATGGGCGTGTCGCTGGTGTTTCACCCGCGTAACCCACACGTGCCGACGGTCCACATGAACGTGCGCATGCTGGCCGCCCACCGTCCTGACGGCACGGTGGTGGCCTGGTACGGCGGTGGCATGGATCTCACGCCGTACTACGGCCGCGAAGAAGACGCGCGGCACTTTCACCAGGCCTGCAAAGACGCGCTCGCGCCGTTCGGACCCGAGCTGCACCCGCGCTACAAGGCCTGGTGCGACGAGTACTTTTTTCTCAAGCACCGCAACGAGGCGCGCGGCGTGGGTGGCATCTTCTTCGATGACGTCTCCGAGCTGGGCGAGCAGGGCGGCTTCGACCTGATCCGCTCGGTGGGTGATGCCTTTGTCAAAGCCTACCTGCCCATCCTCCAGCGCCGCCGGGGCGAGCCCTTCACCCAGGCCGAGCGCGACTTCCAGGCCTATCGCCGGGGCCGCTACGTCGAGTTCAACCTGGTCTGGGACCGCGGCACCCTGTTCGGCCTGCAGTCCGGCGGGCGCACCGAGAGCATCCTGATGTCGATGCCGCCGGTGGTGAACTGGCGCTACAACTGGCAACCCGAGCCCGGCACGCCAGAGGCGCGCCTCTACACCGACTTCCTGCCACCACGGGATTGGGTTTGAGCGACTTGTCCGCCGCGAACCCTTCTTCGATGCCTTCGGCGACGTCATCTGCCCCGGCGGGTGCCCCGCTGACTGCTGCCGGGCAGGGCCCCGGGGCTGCACCAGGCCTTGCTGGCCGACGCGTGGGCATCATGGGCGGCAGCTTCGACCCCGTGCACGTGGCCCACGTCGCGCTGGCCGAATCGGCCCTGATCGCATTGCGCCTCGACGAGGTGCGCTGGGTCCCTGTGGGGCAGCCTTGGCAGAAGGCGCGCCGGCTCGCAACCGCCGAGCACCGTGTTGCCATGGTTGAGCGCGCGGTGGCGCACGAGCCGCGCTTCACGGTCGACCGCATCGAAGTGGACCGCGAAGGGCCGTCTTTCACGCTCGACACCGTGCGGGCCCTGCAAGCCGCTCACCCGGATGTCACCGAGTGGTGCCTCATCATCGGGCTGGACCAGTACCTGAACCTGCCGACATGGCAGGGCTGGACCGAATTGCTGGCGCGCGTCACACTGGCCGTGGCCACGCGCGAGGGAGCGAATCCCGGTTCGCAGCCCGCCTGCCCGCCCGAGTTGGCCGCGCAGCCGCACCGCATGCATCCTTTGCCGATGGCGCCGCATGCGGTGTCCTCGACCGACATCCGCACCCGGCTGACCCGGGGGGAAACACCTGAATCGCTGGTGCCCACGCTGCTTTCCGAAGGCGTGGCGCGCTATATTGCCAACCATCAACTCTACGCCCCGGGCGACCCACGCTGAATGGACATCCGCAAACTGCAACGCGTCATCGTCGACGGTCTCGAAGACGTCAAGGCACAAGACATCGCCGTCTTCAACACCGAGCACCTCTCGCCGCTGTTCGAGCGCGTGGTCATCGCCTCCGGCTCGTCCAACCGCCAGACCAAGGCGCTGGCCTCCAGCGTCCGGGTGGCGGTCAAGGCCGCCGGCTTCCAGGTGATGCGCACCGAGGGCGAAGAGAACGGCGAATGGATCATCGTCGACTGCGGTGCGGCCGTGGTCCACATCATGCAGCCGGCCATCCGCCAGTACTACCAACTCGAAGAGATCTGGGGCGACAAACCCGTGGCCCTCAAGGCCAAGGCGACCCGATCCGGCCTGGTCAAGGCCTCCGAGCCGATGGAAGAAGCCGATGAGGCGCCGGTCAAGCCCAAGAAGGCCTCCGGCAAGACCACCTCCGCGCGCAAGGCCGCCACCACCAAGCCGGAGCCCGCCAAGAAGCCTGCTGCCAAGAAGGTCGCCGCCAAGAAGGCTGCACCGGCTCCGAAGGCCGCCCCCAAGGCTGCATCCAAGCCCGTCGCCAAGAAGGCTGCCACCAAGGTTGCAGCCAAGAAAGTGGTCGCCAAGAAGGTGGCAGCCAAGAAGGTCGCCACCAAGCTGGTGGTCAACGCCCCGACAGCCAAGAAGCCCGCGGCCAAGGCACCCGCCCGCAAGGTCGTGGCTCGCAAGGTGGCAGGCACCAAGGCGCCCGCCATCAAAAAGGTCGCCGCGAAAAAGGTGGCGGCCAAGAAGGCCCCCGCTCGCAAGACCGCACGCTGAGCGGTCCACCGAGCCCATTGCCTTGACGAGTGTTGACGCCTGAGCAGGTCCCAAGCCCATGAAGTGCACCGTGCTGACCATCGGCCAGCGCCTGCCCGACTGGGCACAGGAGGCCTGCGAGGACTACCTCAAGCGCTTCCCGCCCGATTGGCGGGTCGAGGTCAAGGCCGTCAAGGCCGAGCCACGTGAGGGCAAGCCCGTGGCCGCCATCATGCAGGCCGAGGCCGCCCGCATGGAGGCGGCCCTGCCCAAAGGCACGCGGCGCGTCATCCTCGACGAGCGCGGCACGCGCCTGACCAGCGTGCAACTCGCCCAGCGCACAGAGGCCTGGGAGCACGACGGCCGCGACGTCGCCCTCATCATCGGCGGTGCTGACGGCATCGACCCGGCTTTCAAGCAAACGGCCGATGAAGCCATTCGCCTCTCCGACATGACCCTGCCGCACGCTTTGGCGCGTGTGCTGTTGCTCGAACAGGTCTACCGCGCCTGGTCGCTGCGCCACAACCATCCTTATCACCGCGCCTGAATGCCGCGCCCGGGCTGGGCTTGCCTGCCTGGGCGAGCCAGCGAGCGGTTGTCGCAGCTCAACGGGCGCAAAACGAGCACGCACATGAGCCCATCTTCTCCAACCGCCGCCGAACTCGCCCGCGAAGGTGGCCCCTGGCTCTACTTGGCGTCGCAAAGCCCGCGCCGACGCCAGCTGCTGGACCAGCTCGGCGTGCGCCACACCTTGCTCCTGCCCGATGCCGACGAAGACGCAGAGGCCCTGGAGGCGGAGCAGGCGGGCGAATCCCCCGAGGACTACGTGCAACGCGTGACCCGCGCCAAATGGCAGGCGGCGATGGCGCGCCTGCAGGCCCGCTTCTGTCGCGACCCGCAGGCGTGGCCGCTCGGCCCCGTTCTGTGTGCCGACACCACGGTGGCCCTGGGCAACACCATCCTGGGCAAGCCCGCAGATGCCGCCGACGCCATGCGCATGCTGCGCAGCCTTTCGGGCTGCCGACACCGCGTGCTGACTTCCGTGTGCGTGCACGGGCGCCTGATGCTCAGCACCTCGCACGTGACGTGGCGTGAGCTCGACGACGCCGAGATCGAGCGCTACGTGGCGGGAGGCGAGCCGTTCGGCAAGGCCGGCGCCTACGCCATCCAGGGCCGCTCGGGCGCCTGGACGAAACACATCGATGGCAGCCACAGTGGCATCATGGGCCTGCCGCTGTATGAGACGGCCGAGCTGCTCAAGCCCATGGGCTGGGACTTCTGAGCGGGCTGCCTGCAAGACCACGCAAAAGGAGCCTGCCATGAGCGAATCCCCCGCCATCGGTGCCCTGGGCACCGTGTTGATCGCAGGTGCGACCGGACTGGTCGGGCGTGAAGCCGTCAAAGCCTGCCTGCAGGACGAAGGCGTCACCGGGGTCCGCGCCCTGGTGCGCCGCCCCCTGACGCTGGACGCCATGCTCGGCGGCCTGGCTGCCGAGGCGCCCGCCATCAGCCCGTCGCAACGCTCTCGCTTTCAAACCGTCCAAGCCGACTTCCAGCGGCTTGATCGGGAGCCAGCCACTTTCCAGGTCGACACCGTTTTCTGCGCCTTGGGCACCACCATCCGCCAAGCCGGTTCGCAAGCGGCTTTCCGCCAGGTCGATTTCGAAGCGCCGCTGCAGATCGCGCGCATGGCGCACGCGCAAGGCGCGAAACGCTTCCTGCTGGTCAGTGCGCTCGGCGCGTCGTCCTCGTCGCGCGTGTTCTACAACCGCGTCAAAGGTGAGCTGGAAGATGCCGTTTCGGCGATCGGCTTCGAACAGCTGCTCATCGCGCGACCTTCTTTGCTCGACGGCGATCGCCTTGAATCTCGCCCGGCAGAGCGCATCGGGTTGATGCTGGCCAAGGCCCTGGGCTTTCTGATCCCCGAGAGTCATCGACCCGTGCACGTGAGGCAGGTGGCGAGGGCCTTGTTGCACGAAGCCCGAGAGGGTGGGGCAGGGCGTCGGGTGCTCACCAACGCGCAGATGCGGGCCATGCGGTAAATTGCCCGCATGCCCCATTCCCAAGACATCCTCATCAACTGGACCCCCCAGGAAACCCGCGTCGCCATCATCGAGAGCGGCGCCGTGCAGGAGTTGCACGTCGAGCGCACGCTCGAGCGCGGCCTGGTGGGCAACATCTACGCCGGCAAGGTGGTGCGCGTGCTGCCGGGCATGCAGTCGGCTTTCATCGACATCGGCCTGGAACGCGCGGCCTTCCTGCACGTGGCCGACCTGCACCGCGAGGACGGCGGCCCCAAGCACGCCCGCCCGGGTGAGGTGCAGGTGCCCATCGAAAAGCGCGTGCACGAGGGCCAGACCCTCATGGTCCAGGTCATCAAGGACCCGATCGGCACCAAGGGCGCGCGCCTGTCCACCCAGATCAGCGTGGCCGGTCGCCTGCTCGTTTTCCTGCCGCAGGACGACCACCTGGGCATTTCGCAAAAAATCGGCTCGCCCGAGCAGCGCGAACAGCTGCGCGAGCGCATGCAGCGCCTGATCGCCGAAGCCAATGTGCGCGAAGGCCGCACTCGCTCGGGCGGCTTCATCCTGCGCACCAACGCCGAAGACGCGACCGACGAAGAGCTCGCGCTCGACATCGCCTACCTGCGCAAGACCTGGGGCACCGTGCGCGAGCAGGGCATGAAGGCGCCTCCAGGCACGCTGCTTTACCAGGAGCTCAACCTGGCCCAGCGCGTGCTGCGCGACCTGGTCACCGAACAGGTGCAGACCATCCGCATCGACTCGATGATCCAGTTCGATGCGCTCAAGGCCTTTGGCGCCGAGTTCACCCCCACTGCGGTCGACAAACTGGCCCACTACAAGGGCGAGCGACCCATCTTCGACCTCTACAACATCGACACGGAAATCGAGCGCGCGCTGGCCCGCCGCGTCGAGCTCAAGTCGGGCGGCTACCTCATCGTCGACCAGACCGAGGCGCTGACCACCGTCGACGTCAACACCGGTGGCTACGTGGGCGCGCGCAACTTCGACGACACCATTTTCAAGACCAACCTGGAAGCGGCGCAGGCGATCGCGCGTCAGCTGCGCCTGCGCAACCTGGGCGGCATCATCATCATCGACTTCATCGACATGCTGCGCGAGGACCACCGCGACAACGTGCTGGCCGAGTTCCGCAAGCAGCTCGGGCGCGACCGCACCAAGGTCACGGTCAGCGGGTTCTCGCCGCTGGGCCTGGTCGAGATGACGCGCAAGCGCACCCGCGAGTCGCTGGCCCACATGCTGTGCGAACCTTGCCCGACCTGCGAGGGCAGGGGCCAGGTCAAGACCGCGCGCACCGTCTGCTATAACATCCTGCGCGAGATCCTGCGCGAGGCCCGGCAGTTCAACCCCAAGGAGTTCCGCGTTGTGGCCAGCGCCGCCGTGGTGGAGATGCTGCTCGACGAAGAAAGCGCCCACCTGGCGGGCCTGAGCGACTTCATCGGCAAGCCCGTGTCCTTGCGCACCGAGCCCTCGATGTCGCCTGAGCAGTACGACATCGTGCTGCTTTGACGTCTGCCTTGGCTGCCAGGCTTTACAGAAGTTGACCCGAAACGCATCCGGTCACCAGGCCAGCCAAGCGAAGACACCGCCAAGCCACGGCACAATCGAGGGTGCTCCATCTCTGTGATCCCCAGGATCCGCTCCGCTGTTTTGATTCGCCCCATGACCATTTCCGATTCGCCTGATTCGCCAGATTCACGACGTTCGGCCTGTCTGCGTCTGCTCGGGGGCTCGGCCCTGCTGGCCATGGGTGCCGGCGCACCGGTGGCCTCGGCCCTGGCTCAGTTTCGCGTCGAGATCTCCGGCGTCGGCGCCACCCAGCTCCCGATCGCCATCGCCCGCTTCCGCGACGAGGGGCGTTGTCCGGTCGCCTTGTCTGCCGTGATCCAGGCCGACCTTGAGCGCAGTGGGCTGTTCAAGGCCACAGACGCTGGGTCCACCCAGCTTGACGACGCCAGCAAGCCAGTCCTGTCGGACTGGAAGGGGCGTGGTGTCGATGCCCTGGTGGCTGGCTCCGTGGCCCAGTTGGCCGATGGTCGCTGGGACGTGCGTTACCGGCTCTGGGACGCCCTCAAGGGCAAGGACCTGGGAGGTCTGTCGCAGGCCGTGCACCCTGGTGACCTGCGCCTGATGGCCCACCGCATCGCCGACGACATCTTCGAGAAACTCACCGGTGACCGCGGCGCGTTTGCCACCCGCATCGCCTATGTCAGCAAGGTGGGCAAGCAGCATCAGCTCATCGTGGCCGACGCCGATGGCGAGGGGGCGCAGGTGCCGCTGGCCAGCAGCCAACCCATCATCTCGCCGGCCTGGTCGCCCGATGGCCGCAACCTGGCCTATGTTTCGTTCGAGACAGGCAAGCCCGTGGTCATCGTGCACGATGTGGCCTCGGGCCGCCGACGCGTGGTGGCCGGCTTCAAAGGCAGCAACAGCGCGCCGGCCTGGTCGCCCGATGGCCGCCAGCTCGCCGTCACGCTCAGCCGCGATGGCGGCTCGCAGATCCACATCCTCGACATTGACGGGGGCGGCACCCGGCGCCTGACACAAAGCAGCGCCATCGACACCGAGGCCGCCTGGTCACCTGACGGCGCCACGCTCTACTTCGTCAGCGACCGCGGCGGCAGCCCCCAGATCTACCGCGTGCCGGTGGCCGGTGGCAGCGCTCAGCGCGTCACCTTCTCGGGGGCGTACAACATCAGCCCGGCCATCAGCCCTGATGGGCGCTGGCTGGCCTACGTGGGCCAGGTCGAGCGCGGCTACAAGGTCCACGTGATGGACCTCTCCAGTGGCCAGGTCAAGGCCATCACCGAGACCCGCGACGACGAAAGCCCCGGCTTCGCGCCCAACAGCAGGCAACTGATTTACGCCACCCGGCTGCAAGGCCGGGAAGTCCTCATGACCAGAACGCTCGATGGCCGCATCAAGGCCAAGCTGACCACCCAGGTCGCCGATGTGCGCGAGCCGGTCTGGGGGCCTTACCTCACCCAACGACGCTGACCTCGTCTTTCCAGGAGAAACCCATGCAACACACCGCTCGCCCCTTCCTGTCTCGCTTCGCCCTGCTGGGCACCGCTCTCGCCGCTGCAGCCTTGCTCGGCGCCTGCGGCTCCAACGTCAAGCTCGACGAAAACGCTGGCAAGGCAGCACCCATCGAAGACGCCAGCAAGGGCCTCAACGATGGCCGTGGCACCGCCGCCAGCAACATCACCCCGGTGGTGGTCGACCCGACTGCCAACGACGCTGCTTTCGGCAACCTGCCCAGGGTCGTCTACTTCGACTTCGACAGCTTCATCGTCAAGGACGAGTTCCGCGACGGCATCGCCGGTCACGCCAAGCGCCTGAACGCCAACAAGGCCAAGAAGATCATCGTCGAAGGCCACACCGACGAGCGCGGTGGCCGCGAGTACAACCTGGCCCTGGGCCAAAAGCGCGCCGAAGCCGTGCAGAAGTCCCTGACCCTGCTGGGCGTTTCGGCCGACCAGATCGAGGCCGTGAGCTTCGGCGAAGAGCGTCCTGCCGCCCAAGGTGGCACCGAAGAGGCGTGGGCCCAGAACCGCCGCGCTGAAATCAAGGACCGCTGATGAACTTCGCGCCCCTCACCATCCGCATGGGGCGCTGGCGCGGCCTGGCCCTGTGCCAGGCTGTGTGCCTGGCTGCCTTGATCGCGCCCCTGACGTCGCACGCGGGCATCTTCGATGACGACGAAGCTCGCCGTGCCATCCTGGAAATGCGCCAGCAGCGCAAGCAGGATGCGGAGTCTGCTGACGCCCGCTTGCAGGCCTTGTCCGCCCAAGTGGAGCAATTGCGCCGCAGCTTGCTTGACATGAATGCCCAGATCGAGCTGCTGCGTGGCGAAGTGGCCAGCCAGCGAGGCAGCGTCGAGGTGCTGCAGCGCGACGCCTCCGAGTTGCAACGCAAGCAGAAAGACGCTCAGTCCGCTTTCGACGAGCGCGTGCGCAAGCTCGAGCCTCAATCGATGACCGTCGATGGCAAAACCTTCCTGGCCGACGCCGACGAAAAACGCGCCTTCGATGACGCCATCGCGCGCTTGCGTGCCGCCGACTTTGCGGGTGGTGCCGCAGCCCTGAATGCATTCCTCAAGCGCTACCCCCAGACCGGGTACGCCGAGTCGGCCCAGTATTGGCTGGGCAATGCCCACTACGGCCTGCGTGACCACAAGGAAGCCATCAAGGCTTTCCGTGCTTTGGTGGAGCGCGCCCCGGATCACCTGCGTGCCCCCGAGGCCATGCTCTCCATCGCCAACTGCCAGTCCGAGCTCAAGGACAACGAGGCGGCCCGTCGCACGCTCGAGCAACTGGTTCGTCAGCATCCGCAGACCGAGGCCGCGCAGGCCGCACGCGATCGCCTGCTGCTGCTCGCGCCCGCCAAGGCTCCGGCGCGCAAGGGCAAATGAGCGTGCCGTGGAGTCAGGTTGCCGGCGTGCAGGACGTCGCCATGCCGCAACGGCCGAGAACGGCCCTGGGTGACGCATGAGCAACAAAACCCAGGCAGAGCTGCTTGCCCAGGCCAGTCGCCCTGACCCGGATCGACGCTTTGGCGGCCTGCGTCGCTTGCACGGCCCGACAGGCTACGAGCGCTTGCGCGGTGCGCGCATCGCGGTCGTGGGCGTCGGTGGCGTGGGCTCGTGGACGGCCGAGGCCCTGGCGCGCAGCGGCGTGGCCGAGCTCACCTTGATCGACCTCGACCAAGTGGCCGAGTCCAACATCAACCGCCAGGTGCACGCCTTGGAGGACACGCTGGGGCAGGCCAAGGTGCACGCCCTGCGCGACCGCATTGCCCAGATCCACCCAGATTGCGTGGTGCACGCGGTCGAGGAGTTCATCGACGAGGACAACGTTTCTCAGTTGCTGCAGGCCGACCGGCTCGACGGCGTCATCGACTGCTGCGATCAGGTGCGCGCCAAGGCCGCCATCGCAGCCTGGGCGCTGGCTCACCGCTGCGCCATGGTCTGCGTGGGGGCTGCGGGCGGCAAGGTGCAGCCGCACCAGGTGGAGGTGGCCGATCTGGCCGATGTCACGCATGACCCCTTGCTGGCCAGCCTTCGTCAGCGCCTGAGACAGAGGCACGGCGCGGCGCGCAAGGGGCGCATGGGCGTGACGTGCGTGTTCTCGCGTGAAGCTGTGCGCCCCCCACAAGACCGCTGCGAGCTCGGCGACGTCGATGCGGCCGGGGCCGTGGATGGCTCGCTGAACTGTGCAGGCTATGGCTCCAGCGTCACCGTGACAGCCACCTTTGGCATGGTGGCCGCTGCACTGCTGATCGAGCGAGTCGTGATCGCAACGCCGCAGCGTTGAGTTCGCGGCCCGGCTGGACTTGCAGTGAAAACCTGGGCTACAATCGCAGGCTTTGCTGGGGGTCGGTAGCTCAGTCGGTAGAGCAGCGGACTTTTAATCCGTTGGTCGCGAGTTCGAGTCTCGCCCGACCCACCAAAAGCTAAAAAAGCGAAAGGCGAGAGCCGATCGCAAAAAGCCTTTCGGGCTCATCAAGCCCGGCAGCGTGAAGGAAGTGTTGAAAAACATTCACAGCGCTGGACAGTGGCTCAAAAAATTGTCTATAATCTAAGTCTTCGTTGATCGCTGGCTTGCGCAGCAAGCGGGCGATAAAAACGATGCAAACGGGCTCTTAGCTCAGTTGGTAGAGCAGCGGACTCTTAATCCGTTGGTCGTAGGTTCGAATCCTACAGGGCCCACCAAAAATTCCCAATGAAATCAAAGGCTTGCACGAAAGTGCAGGCCTTTTTTCTTTCCGGAATCGGCTCATTCGCGGACATTGGCACAAAAGTGGCACAGTCCGAGACTCCGCGACCAACGGTACACACCGAAAGGTCGCTGCATGGCAAGCATCACGAAGCGGGGCGCGTACTGGCGGGTTCAGATCCGCCGCAAGGGCTACCCGCCCCAGGCCCACACGTTCGACACCAAACACAAAGCTGAGGCATGGGCTCGCATGGTCGAGCGGGACATGGACTCAGGCGCGTTCGTCATTCCGGACGAGTCTGACCACACCACCTTGGCCGAAGCGCTGGAACGCTACTGGGAAGACATCGCGTCCAAGAAGCGCCATCCCAGCCAGGAACGCCAGCGCATCAACCACTGGTTGCGCCAACCCCTGTCTGCGTCGTTCCTGCGCAACTTACGCGGCGCGGACTTCGCCAAGTACCGGGATGCCAGGCGCGCGGCGGGCAGGGCGGAGAACACCATCCGCCTGGAGCTTGCACTGGTCTCCCACTTGTTCGAGATCGCCCGCAAGGAATGGGGCATGGAAACCTTGCTCAACCCGCTGAAGAACATCCGCAAGCCCTCAGGCTCCAATGAGCGTGACCGGCGGCTTCGCCCAGGGGAGTACGAGCGAATCAAGCGCGCGCTGCTGGACAGCGACAACCCGTGGGCGGCGCCAGCTTTTGATCTGGCCATTGAGACATCCCTGCGGCAGGGGATGTTGTTCAAGCTGCAATGGGAGTGGGTTGACCTCAACAGGCGGGTGGTGCGCATCCCGGTCGAATACCGTGGCACCGGCAACAAGGGTGTGCCGGCCTACCTGCCGTTGTCAGGCAAGGCAGTGGAAGTGCTCAGAGAGATGAGGCCCAGACCGTGTGGCCCGATTCTGCCGACCAGCCAGAACGCAGTGGCTTGCGTATGGAAGCGCACGGTGCTGAAGCTTGGCATCGATGACTTGCGGTGGCATGACCTCCGGCATGAGGCTGCATCACGGCTGTTCGAGAAAGGGTTGCATCCGATGGAAGTCGCATCCATCACTGGACACAAGTCCCTGAACATGCTCAGGCGGTACACGCACTTGCGGCCGGAAGACCTGGCGATGAAGCTGGCGTGACCGCCGTGTGGCACTGCGTGAACGGTCTGGCCGTTCACGCGCCGCGCTTACAGGCTGTCAGCCTGCCCGGCCAGGAACTCGTCCCAAGCGTCTTCAAGCGCTTTCAGCTCGTAGCTCTGCCGGCCCAACCGGCTGTAGTGGTCAATCAGCAGTGGCAATGACTTCGGTCTGGTGGGTAAACCGCGACGCGACACCAACCCAATTGCCATGAAGGCGATGTTGTCCCGACGTTCCCCCGTCCGCATGCGTCTGCCTTGCTCGCGCAACCAGTCACTGAATGCCGGGCGGAGTGCCTGGTATTCGGCGCGAGCAGCGAGCGCGGGCTCCCGAAGCACATTGACGGCATCGTCAGCGCGACGCCAGTTCATCTGCGAATGACCATCGCGCTTGTTCCATCGCTCCAGCCTTTGGAGGAGGCTCTCGCCAGTGTGCCGCCCGTGGGTGGCGAAGTGCTGAGCCTCGAAGAACACATCGCACTGTGCGCAGTAATAGCGAGATGGGTCATCTTCCATCTGGTCACCATGCAGGTAGTACCGGCGACGAGGGTCTGTAGAAGCAGCGCTGGGAGATGGTGGTGGCGTCGTTGCCCCCGATGATTCTGGTCCGGCCTTGGATGGCTTGGATGTGTGCCTGGAGAGCAGCGACCAGTTTCTGAACCCTTGCTGTACAGCCATGCGATCAAGCGCTTCGCTGTGCGGTATGGAAAGGGTGCGGGCCAGACGCTTGGCGTTACGACGCAATTGCTCGATCTGAGCGGCAGAGAGAGGAGTAGACATGGCGATGGTTTCCTCGGCCACCTCAACAACGATGCGCCCACACATCGAGCCATAGGTGACCATGAAAGACCAAACCAAGACTCGTTCACTCTCTCGCTGCCGGAACCAGCTTCGCCACGTGGGCGGGCAAGCCTGCGAATAGGCTCAAATCATATTTTGGCACGTGTCACCGCCCTGGTAAACCAATACAGGCACATGGTGCCCGGTCGATTTCGAACGCAACCGCGTTCATTCGCGGCTATGTGCAGCCGCACTCAGCTTGGGAAAACTGAGGCCATCACGACTCGACCAAGGTCAGGCACAGATGGACCCGGTGACAAAGCTCAAGTTAATCAGCGACGACCAGGTCGTTGGCGTGGCCGAAGTGGCCGCACTTCTCGGAACCACGGAGGGGCAGGTTTACAAGCTCAGCTCCCAGCAGCCGCAGTGTTTGCCTCCCCGGCTCAAGGTGTTCGGCCGTCGTTTGGCGTGGCGCATGGGGACATGCCGCGAGTGGGTGCGCAATCTCGAACAGGTGACCGATCTGCCTGACCCTCAGGAGCAGCGGCAGTCGGTGCGCTTCGGGCGGCCTCGCAAATCCTTGTGATCGCACCTTGGGTTCCACATGGATTGGCGCACGGACCTCGGGCCAACGGGTTCCCGTCCATTCTTTGTGGCTGACCTGGTAGATGTCCCGCTCAAGGCGGATCTGCTGTCGCTGGAGCACCCGCTGTTCGCGCTGTCGCCTAGCCATCGTGTCCGCAGCTATGAGCACAATGGCGTTACCGTCGTTGTCAAGCCCGGCATCGATGGCGCTGCTTTGATGAGTGATCGAGATGTCTGGATCTATTGCACATCGCAGCTGGTTGAGGCCATGAATCGAGGGCGTGCCGATGTGGCGCCCACCGTTAGGCTGGTTGCGTACGATCTGCTTCGCTGCATGCAGCGCGAGGTCAGCGGTGAAGGCTACCGAGGCCTACAAGAGGCGCTGCGCAGGCTCAAAGGGACTGTGATCGAGACCAGTCTTCAATCTGGTGGTAAGGCAGAGCGAGCAGGCTTTGGATTGCTTGAAGAGTGGCGTGTCGTTGAGTGGCCCGGTAGTCAGCGAATGGCAGCCGTTGAGGTGACGTTGCCAGACTGGTTGTTCAGGTCGATTTCTGGCCTCAGCGTATTGAGCTTGGACCAAGGCTACACCAGCATCAAGAGGCCTCTTGAGCGTCGTGTCTACGAGTTGGCGCGTAAGCACTGTGGGCGGCAGCCGAGCTGGCAGATCGGCCTGTCCACCCTGCACCGAAAAGTTGGGTCGACCGATGTGCTGAAGAACTTTCGGATCAGCATCAGGGGGCTGTGCACGCGTGATCAGCTTCCGGGCTACAAGATCCGATTCGATGCTGGTAGCGACCTTATCCGCGTCTACAACCGGAGCCGGGCGGGTGACAAGGCATTGCTGGCGCATCTGTCCCAGTCTATGCGACTGGGGCTGCGGGACTGAAGGTTGCCTCGGGTGAGTGTGATCTGTGGAAAACGTTGTTCACACGTTGTGACCCAGCACGTCATTTCGGCTGCCCATAAATGTGGGTCGACACGTCACCTTGGCTGCGCGGCTTTCGTCATCCTGGCTGCCGTGACCATGCTGCTCTCCCAGCGAAACCAGTCCAGCGGGCGCGCCGTAACACGCGCGCGCGGTTCTTTAACTTTTCTATGAATACATGGTAAACACTGCGCGGGGAGGTGGCACCTCCCCCCATCCTCCGCTCCTCGCCCCCGTTGGGGGCTGCGGTGCTCGCGCAGTCGCCCCCCTCCGTGGGCCTGCGGCCCCCCACCGCTTGGCGGTGGCGCCCCCCGCTGATGTCTTGAGGGGAAAGTGTGCGTGGGGTAGAGCCGCGCGGCTTGCGACATGCTCACGCGTCGCAGAGGTTGGGTCAAGGGCGGGCGAATGCCCGGCTTGCGGACCCTTGACGCGACCTCTGCGGCGCCAAGCCTGCAGGGCTTGGGGCCGGCACTGCATGGGGCCGGCCCCCGAGCCCGCCCGGCGGCGAGGGCACCAGAGGTTTGGGCGGTTGAGTGATCGGGTGCGTCCTCCGATCCACATTCGGACCGGAACCCGTTCATTCGCGGCCATGTCCGAGTCTTGGCCCGATCAGTACGCTTCTTTCCATCCACCTGCGGAGGCTGCTGATCCATGTCGGACGTTGAAACATCCCTTGTCGCTGGCCCTCAGGCCAGGCTTGTACATCGTCAAAAAGTCGCGAAGGTACTTGGCTTTCTTCATAAGGTCCATGTCGGCACGACCTCAGTTGTCGCCAGACTTCTTGGCGCGACCTCATCGAATTCGAACAGGCTGGTTCAGCAAATGGTCGACGCTGGGTTGCTGCGGCAAGTTGAGATCCGACATGCCGCTCAAGCGCCGCGCGGTAAGGGCTATCTCCTGACGCCTCTCGGCCTCTCTGCGGCCTGTGCCAAGCTCTCAGAAAAGGCCCACGACTACGACTGTCGGCCGGAATCGATTCGCCATGCGCAGATCGATCACGACCTGTTCCTGGCTGAGTTCGCAGCCACATGGGTTCGCTACGGGGGCGAGCTGCTGGAAACCGACTACACGCAGCGTGGGCGGGAGCGCGAAGGCAAGATTCCTGACCTGGTACTGCGGTACGAGAAGCGCCGAGTGGCAGTAGAGTTCGAGCGCCTGGTCAAGAAGCGAAGGGAACTCGACATCGCGATTCATTCTGCTTTCGAGTCGCACTCTTTGCCGACGATCTGGCTTTCACCAAATGCGTGCGATGTCCAGTACCTGAAGTACACGGTTCACGCGGAGCAGATGGTCGACAGGTGGACCTTGAACAAGTCCAACAAGTCCCCGGCGGCCACCCAAACTGCCCCACTTATGGCCACCCAAACTGCTCCACCTGGCCGGGGTGAGTTGACCCATTGATTTTGGTGAGTCAGGCGCCTCAGCTCTGACGTGCAGGACGTAACTT
>Ga0180008_1000476_pt1 | contig 33618 bp, 25 predicted proteins | sample MM_PW_MetaG_FD_121121 | JGI IMG/M metagenome (GOLD analysis project Ga0180008, IMG submission 121121) | Groundwater microbial communities from the Aspo Hard Rock Laboratory (HRL) deep subsurface site, Sweden - MM_PW_MetaG | ecosystem: Environmental > Aquatic > Deep subsurface > Groundwater... | reverse complement strand
CTCCTTCGGGTGATTCGCCGCCGGCCCCCGGCGCGCGGGCGCCGGGGCTGCCGAACCGGGAGCCGGCCGGCTCGGCGGCGAACAGCTCGCCCTGCGCCGGGAACCCGCCCCCCGGCGCGGACGAGCCGCCTACCGGGCGTCGGGCCCCGCCGTCCTCGCAGGCCGAGAGGAGGCGCATGAGCTTCCCGGCCCGGGATAGCATAGGCGACAGGGAGTCCAGGGCGCCCGCGCCGGCCAGGGCCTCGGCGTCGACGCGGTCCATGCGGACGCGCCTCGCCAGGTCGTCTATATCGAGGTACGGCCCCCGCGCGCGGCGCTCGTCGACTATGGCCTTGGCCCTCGCCTCGCCGAGGGAGCCTATCATGCCCAGCCCGAAGCGTAGCTCCCGGCCTCGGCCTCGGCATCGAAGCGCGCTCTCGCCGACGTCGGGAGGCAGGACGGAGAGCCCCATGCGCCTCGCCTCGCTCGCATAGGCGAGCGTTGAATAATAGCCGCCGCGGTTCGAGATGACGGCGGCCATGAATTCGGCCGGCCGATGGCGCCGGAGGTAGGCGGACCGGAACGAGAGCATCGCGTAGCTCGCGGAGTGCGCCTTCACGAACGAGTATCCGGAGAACGACTCTATCATCGCCCATACCTCGCCTATCGTCGCGTCGGGAACCCCCTTGCCGCGGGCGCCCGAGTAGAATTTCTCCCTATAAGAGACGAGGCGCTCGGCGAAGTCGCGTTTGGAGAGTATCTTGCGTATCTTGTCGGCCTCCGACGGGGTGAAGCCGGCGAGGGCGACGGCTACCTTGCAGACGTCCTCCTGGTAGCACATGATGCCGTAGCTCTCGGCGAGGATATCCCCTATGAGAGGGTGTAGCGGCTCGTATTCCTTGCCGCCCAGGCGGTCGATGTACTCGTTAATATAGCGATTCGCCGCCGGCCTGATGATCGACGAGTGTATGACCAGGTGCTCGAAGTCGCCGCGGCGCGTCTTCCTCTGCAGGAGCCGCATCGCGGGAGACTCCACGTAGAAGACGCCCATGGTGTCGCCCTCGGCCAGGAGCCGGACCGTGGCGGGGTCGTCCAAGGGACGCCAGGAACGCTCGTCCACGGGCTCGCCGTTATCCGAGGCGTTGGCGAGCGCGTCCCTGACGACCGCGAGCGACCGGTTCCCGAGCAGGTCTATCTTGACGAGGCCGGCCGCCTCCACGCCGTCCTTCTCCCAGGCCGTCACGCGGATGCCCGAGCCGCTCCGCTCTATGGGCACCCTGTCCGTTATGTCGCCAGGCACGAGTATGACGCCGCCCGAGTGCACCCCGAGGTGGCGGGGAATCCCGGCGAGCCGCGGGGCGAGCCTGGCTATCTCTCTCCAGTCGTCGTCGGGCTCATCGGCTCCTGAATCGCCGACGGCTCCTGAATCGCCGACGGTTCCTGAATCGCCGACGGCTCCCGCGGCTTCGGGCTTCCCGCGGGAGGCCAGGCGCCGCTCGTAGGCGGATATCTCGCCGTCCGGTATGCCGAAGGCCCGGGCCGTCTCGCGGAGGGCCGAGCGCTCCTGGAAGCAGACGTGGTTGGATACCCGGGCGGCCCTCGCCTCGCCGTAGTCCGCTATCACCGAGGCCAGGAGGTCGTCGCGCTCGTCCCAGGCGAAGTCCACGTCTATGTCGGGCGGATCCTCCCTGCCCGGGTTGAGGAAACGGTCGAAGTAGAGGCCGTGGCGTATGGGATCGACGTCGGTGATGCCGAGGGCGTAGGACACGACGCTCGCGGCCGCGCTGCCCCGCCCGCAGGTCCGCGAGGCCTTGCGGACTATGTCGCGCACGACCAGGAAATAGTCGCAGAACCCCTTGGACTCGATGATCCCGAGCTCGCGCTCTATGCGCCCGCGGACCGGCGCGTCCAGGCCGTCGCCGTACCGTCCCGCGGCGCCCTCGTATACGAGGCGCCTGAGCGCGGCGGCCGAGCTCTCTCCCGGCGCTCCGCTATAGCGCGGGAAGACGAAGCCCGTGAACGGCGTACGGAACGACACGCGGCCGGCGAGGGCCAGGTTCTCGGCGACGGCGGAGGGCGCCGCCGAGTAGGCGGCCTCGAAGGCGGCTGGATCCGAGAGGACGGCGTCGGGGCCGGAAAGCTCGCCCTCGCCGACCTCGGCGACCGTCTTGCCGCTCCCGATGGCGATGAGGAGCCTCTGCAGCGCGCGGTCCTCCGGCCCGAGGAAGCGGACCTCCCCGACGGCGAGCGGCCGCCTGCCGGACCTGAGGAGACCGCGCCACAGCGGACGGTTGCACGGGGAAAGGAGGGCGTAGAAACCCTCGGAGCCGGCGGCGGCCAGCAGGACGGGATCGTCCGTCGCCACGGAGAGGCCGCGGGAGTCCCGCGACAGCTCGGCCCGCGCGTCGAAGCCGGGGTCCGATCGGGCGGAGAGGATGCGGCATATGCGGGAGAAGCCGCTCTCGTCCATGGCGACGAGGAGGGCGCGCCCGCCGGGTGCCACGGCCGCCGCGTCCGCGCCCGGACCGTAGACGAGCTCGGTACCGACGATAGGCGAGAGGCCCTCGGCCGAGCAGGCCTCCAGGAAGGCCGGGATCCCGTAGAGCCCGTTGCGGTCGGAGAGGCCCAGGGCCTCGTAGCCGAGCGACTTGGCGCGGCGCGCGAGCGCCTTGGGCGAGGCGGCGCCGAAATGGAACGAGTAGGTAGACGTTACGAGCAGCGGCGCTATCATCGAGCGATCCCGTGCGCGGCCCCGTGCGCGGCCCCGTGCGCGGCCCCGAGGGCGAGCATCGCGCAGGGCTCTATGGCCGCGCCGCCGTAGCGGCCGCGTATCGCGTCGAGGGCCGCCTGGAGCCTGACCAGCCGCAGGTCCTCGGGCTCGAAGAGGTCTAGCTCCGGCCCGGCAGCCTCTATGCCCGACAGGGACAGGACGACGCGCCTGACGCGGACGCGCCGACCCCTGGCGCGCTCGAAGGCCGCCAGCGCGAGGCCCAGGGCCTCGTCGTCCCGGCACAGCGTCCTGGCGGAGCGCGCCGAGCCGGGGCTCGATAGCCCGTCGGTATACCACAGCGATAGCTCGGCGCGGCGGAAGGCGCGCCCGTCCTTGCGGAGGGAGAAGGCGAGCTCGGCGGCGAGCGCCGCTAGCCTGAGGCGTATGGTATCGGGGTCGGTCGTGTCGGGCTCGAAGACGGCCTCCCCGGAGACCGAGCGCCGCTCCCGCGGCCGGGGGTCGACCGGAGAGTCGTCCCGGCAGCGCGCCCGCGATACCAGCTCCGGCCCCTTGGGGCCGATGGCCCTGGCCTCCCTATCGCTCAGGTCGGCGATGCCGCCTATGTCGTCTATCTCCAGGAGCGCGAGCCTGCCCAGGAGGACCGGCCCGACGCCGGGCAGGAGGGACGCGGGCTGCCGCCTGACGAGGAGGCCCTCCTCCCCCGGCGACAGCGCCACGAAGCCGCCAGGCCTGAAGACCCGCGTGGCCACCTTGCTCGCCGTCTTCGTGGACGACAGGGCGAGGGCCGGCTTGAGGCCCGTATCCGCGAGGACGCGCGAGCGGAAGCGCTGGGTGGCGTCGGCGGCCGAGCCGTACAGCCGCCCCGTCCCCGCGAGGTCGACGAAGAGGTGGCCCGGCCCCGCCCGCTCGACGAGCGGCGTGTACTCGAGGGCCAGTCGCCAGAGCCGGTCCTCGGCGCCGCGGTACAGCTCGAGCCGCGGGGCGACGATGGCAACGCCCGGCAGGAAGGCCCGCGCCGCGGACAGCGGCATGCCCCGGCGCAGGCCCTCCCGGTGCGCGGCGCCCGACACGTCGAGGACCACGGCCCGGGCCCCGCCCTCGTTGGCCACGACGAAGGGGCGCCCCCGGAGGGACGCGTCGAGGCCCTCCTCGATGGAGGCCATGAGGCCGACGGCGTTCACGTGCAGGACGGTGCCCGAGCCCATCGCGGGGTCCCGCTACAGGAGCTTCGCGGCCCTGGCGAGGCCCAGCAGGGCCTTCGCGTCGGCCGGCGCGTTGCCGCGGCGGTGGTTATTGAAGAACACCCGGAGCCGCTTGGCCTCGACGCTCATCGCCTCGAGCCTCGGCAGCCACGACGACAGCTCCTCGGCCGAGTATCGGTACTCGTAGCGGGAGCCCGAGTCCCCCGTCCACCAGGCCTCGCCGTTACGCCCGTGGAACCGCACGTAGGCGAGGTCGGAGGTGACGAGGTCGGACACGGGCGGCAGGCCGTCCAGCCTCGGGAGGTCCACGGCGCACAGCCCTACCCCGCGCGCCTTCAGGCCCTCGATGACGCGGGAGCTGAACCAATCGGCGTTGCGGAACTCGACGACGAGGGGGAACGAGGAGAGCTCCTTGAGCAGCCTGTCCAGGTAGCGCCGCTCGTCGTCCCGGTACCTGAACGAGAACGGGAACCCGACGAGCACGGCGCAGAGCCGCCCTTCCTCCGCGAGCGGCGCGACGCCCGACGCGAATTCCGCCGCGGCCGCCTTCCAGCCCGCGGGGTCTATCCTATGGGTCAGCGCCTGGTTGGCCTTGACGGAGAAGTCTATGGGGCGCCTCGTCCGCGCGGCCATCGCGCGCATGGCCGCGGGCTTGGGCATGCCGTAGTACGAGAAGTTGAGCTCGAGCGTCTCGAAGGCCTCGCTATACGCGCCCAGGTACTCCGAGCGCCCGAGCCCGCGGGGATAGAGCGATCCCTCCCACTCGGGATAGTCGTATCCCGAGGTGCCTACTCGGATATCGCATCGTGAATCGGGCGTCTCGTCCATACTCAAGTTTTACTACACATGCGTATAGTATTCAAGCGCCCTCGGCGGCCGCGTCCGCCGTCGCGCACTATACAGCCTGGCGCGTCTCCTGGTATTGTTGTACCACACAAACAGGGGACGCATGAACGAACTCGACGAGCAGCTACGCAGGCGACTGACCTTCGCCATCATATCCCACCCGGACTCGGGCAAGACGACCATAACCGAGAAGCTCCTCCTCTTCGGCGGGGCCATACACATAGCCGGCGCGGTCAAGAGCGGCAAGACCACCCGCGCCTCGGTCTCCGACTTCATGGCGATGGAGAAGGAACGCGGCATATCCATAAGCACCTCCGTGATGGGCTTCGAGTACGCGGGCCGCAAGATCAACATCCTCGACACGCCGGGCCACGCCGACTTCTCCGAGGATACCTACCGGGGCCTCTCGGCCGTCGACAGCGCCCTCCTCGTCATAGACTCGGTCAAGGGCGTGGAGGAGCGCACCCGCAAGCTATGCGAGGTATGCCGGATGCGGCATACGCCCATAGCGACGTTCATGAACAAGCTCGACCGCGAGGGCAAGGACCCGATAGAGCTCCTCGACGAGACCGAGCGCGAGCTGGCCATAGGCGTACGGCCGGTCACCTGGCCGATAGGCCAGGGCAAGAGCTTCAAGGGCGTCTACGACCTCGTGCAGAAGCGCCTCCTCCTATTCTTCCCGGGGGAAGTGCAGCGCCCGTCCGACATCGTGACGATACGGGACCTCTCCGACCCGCTCCTGGAGCAGAAGGTGGGAGAGTCGCTGGCGGCCAAGCTGCGCGACGACGTGGACCTCCTTTCCGGCGTCTACCCCCCCTTCGACGCGGCCGAGTACCTCGCGGGCAAGGCCACGCCGGTGTTCTTCGGCTCCGCCATCAATAACTTCGGCATTCGGGAGCTGCTCGACGCCATGGCCTCGCTCGCGCCGGCGCCCACGCCCAAGCACAGCGAGGAGAGGGTCGTTCAGCCCGGCGAGGACAAATTCTCCGGCTTCGTCTTCAAGATCCACGCCAACATGAACCCCAAGCACAGGGACCGCGTCGCCTTCCTCCGCGTCTGCTCCGGCATATTCGAGCGAAACAAGACGTACTACCACGTTCGCTCGGGCAAGCCGTTCAGGACGGCCAATCCCACGGCCTTCATGGCCCAGGATAGCGAGATCGTCAACCAGGCCTGGCCGGGCGACATCGTGGGCATCCACGACACGGGCACCTTCAAGATAGGCGACACCGTCACCGAGGGCGAGTCGATCAATTTCAAGGGCATCCCTAGCTTCGCCCCGCAGATATTCCGCTATATAGTCAACGCCGATCCCCTCAAGGAGAAGCAGTACCACAAGGGCCTCGACCAATTGGCCGAGGAAGGCGTCGTGCAGATATTCTCGAAGCCCCATCAGCCCAACGTACGCGTGCTCGGCGTCGTCGGGCAGCTCCAGCTCGAGGTCCTGCAGTATCGGATGGAGCACGAGTACGGGGCCAAGTGCGCGTACAGGCCAATAGACCTGAGCATCGCCCACTGGATAGCGTCGGACGACGCCAAGGCGCTCAAGGAGTTCATCGACGAGCACTCCAGGCGCGTCCTCGTAGACATTCGGGGTACCAATATCTTCATGTCCGAGTCGTCGTGGCAATTCGAGCGGATCAAGTCGAATAACTCCGCAATACGGTTCTATTCTACCTCCGAGATGGTCGAGGACCGGGACCCGTAGCTAGAAAGGGCCTCCGGGCCCGCTCGTAGACGGGCGTCTACGTCAGAATGCTCCCTTGTAGACAAATGTCTACGTCAAAAAACCCCTTTGTAGACAAATGTCTACAAGGAAAAGGGGCCTTTCCGATTGCGTTCCCCGGTTCCCCCCGATACGATCTAGTTATTAAGAATAATGTAATAACTAATTTCGATTTCCGGAGGAGGGGGCGCAATGGGTAACGAACGTGCGAAATCAGTGCTCATCGTAGCCGCGGATACGATCGCGGCCGCGGCCAAGGGAGCGACGCTCCAGGAATTCGGATACTCGACCCTCATGGCCGCCGGGGCGGAGGAAGCCTTGTACCTCCTTAAGTACGCGCCGTCAGTCGACCTGGTCCTCATGGATACCGACGCCGGCGTAGACGGCGTCGACGGCATCGACGCGGCGATGGCGCTGCAACGCGAACGCCGCGTCCCGGTCGTTTTCCAATCGGATTCGAGCGATCGCGGCCTCCTTGAGAGGATGGCCTCGGTGGACTCCTTCGGCTTCGTCGACAAGGACGCGAGCGACGAGGCCCTGGCGGCCACGATATATATCGCCTTCCAGCGACAGAGCGCCGAGCGGAAGGCCCGCGAAGATTGCCTCAGGAAAATGCTCGCCGCCATTCCAGACATCATTTCGATCAACAATCCCGAGGCCGTCTACGCATTCTAGGCGCTAGGCCGTTCATCGCCCAGGCGGAGCCGGCCCGGCCTGACGCCGCCGCCGGCTACCGGTGGCCGCCTCTCCGCCCTCCATGGTATACTCCGCCGCAGATGCATGACGATCCAACGACTATTACGCCCGGCGCCTCGGGCAAGGCCTGCGGCGGGGCGCGGATGCTGACGGAGACGGTGTACGAGCGGATCCGCACCGCCATCCTGAGCGCCGAGCTCCGGCCTAACAGGCGCCTCGTCGAGAGCGACCTAGCCGAAAGCCTCAAGGTCTCGAGGACTCCCGTGAGGGAGGCCCTCCTGAGGCTCGAGCAGGAGGGCTTCGTCAAGCGCAGCCGAGGCTGGGTCGTGCGGGAGTACCAACCATCGGAGATACGGGAGCGGCTCGAATGCAGGCTGGCTATCGAAGGCTATGCCGCCGGGTTAGCGGCCTCGCGGGTCTCCGAGGCCGTCGTCGAGGAGCTCAGGGGCCTAGCGGCCGCCATGGCGGAGCTTCGCGACGACCGCCTCGCCTTCAACGCGCTTAACGATACGTTCCATAGGATAATAACGGACGCCGCCGGGAACCCGACGCTATCGAGTCTCCACGCCCAGACGAAGATGAAATACTGGGACCTCAACGTCCCCGTCACCTTCTCCGCGGAAGAGGACGAGGCCGTCGTCGACCAGCACCGCGGGCTCGTCGAGGCCCTCGAAGCCGGCGACGGAGAGAGGGCGGAGCGCCTCGCCAGGACGCACGTCCAGCTGACGATGGACGTCATCGTCGCGGAGCTGGCGAAGCGCTACGGCGGCCCCCGGCCTACTTCATCATCCGCCTGATCACCGCCTCGCAATCGGCCTTGGACATGAAGCGCGGGACGGGATAGAGGGGATGAGCCTCCCGGAGCGCCCTCTTCACGAGGAGCGGGATATCCTCTTCCTTGATCTGCTCGAATTTATCCGGTATCGCCATGCGGCGGTTCATGTCGCGGATCGCCGCGATGAAGGCGTTGGCCTTGGCCGCCGCGTCCTGCCCCGGCTTGGTCACTCCGGCGATATCGGCCAGGCGCGATAGCGGCTCGTACGCCGACTCGCCGAAGAAGTCCAGGACGTACGGGAGGATGACGGCGTTGGCCAGCCCGTGCGGCAGGCCGTAGAGGCCGCCTAGGTTATGCGCTATGGCGTGCACGTAGCCGACGTAGGCGCGCGTGAACGCGATGCCGGCGTAGTACGACGCGAGCAGCATATTTCCGCGGGCCTCGAGATTCTTGCCGTCCTTGTACACGGTCTCCAGGTTGCCGAATATGAGCGCAACGGCCCGCTCCGACTTCTCTATCGTATTGGCGGTATTGCTCCGGCCTATGTACGCCTCGACCGCGTGGGTAAGCGCGTCCATGCCGGTAGTCGAGGTGATATGAGGAGGCAGGCCCACCGTCAGCTCGGCGTCGAGCACGGCGTAGTCGGGCATGAGCTTGGGGTCGTTGATGGCGTACTTCTCGTGGGTGGACGGATCCGTTATCACGGCGGCTATCGTAGTCTCGGAGCCCGTGCCCGCCGTCGTCGGTACCGCGAACAAGGTCGCGGGGCGCCTCGTAACCTTCAACAGCCCTCTCATGGCGGGCACGGTCTTGCCGGGATTGCCGACGCGCGCCGCGCAGCCCTTGGCGCAATCCATCGCGGAACCGCCGCCGAAGGCGACGATAGCCTGGCAGCCGCCCGAGCGATAGAGCCCGAGCGCGTCCTCGATATTCTGTATTGTCGGATTAGCCTGGGCCCCGTCGAAGAGAGCGTACTCCACGCCGGCCTCGCCCATGCTCTCGAACAGGCCGTCCAGCAGGCGCACGGCCATCAAGCCCTTGTCGGTTATGACGAGCACCTTGCTATATCCCTTGGACTTGATGAACGCGGGCAGGCGCCTCACGCTCCCGGCCCCTTCGATGACTTCCGGCGAATCGAAGTTCAAGAAATAGGACGCGAAGCGCATAATCGCCTGATACGTCCTATACCATCCGGTTTTTAACGACATTTTTCCCCCTCTGGCCTCGTATACGGCCATGGAACTGGTATAGCCAACACGGTACCCTAGCGAGCCTATCGCGTCAAGGAAAAATCACATAGCCATAGCGCGATCTTAGTCGCGGCGGAGAGGAACGCGCCCGCGCCCCCCTACTCCTCCAGCCGTTCCATGCGCCTTCGCGCGATAGCCTCGTCGCCTATCGCCACGGAGCCGTCGCGCACCGATAGCGCGCCGGCCTCCTCGAGCGAGCGGAGCAGGCGGTTGACGTGACGCTCGGTATGGCCGAGGTATTCCGCCAGGTCGCGCTTGGATAGGGGCCGTCCGTCGTCCGGCGCGTCGAGGCGGGCGAACACCGCCTTGAGGAGGCTATACTCCAGCGGGTAGGCGATGCCTTCGGAGAGCCGACGGCTGGAGCGGTAGAGCCGTACCGCCAGCACGCGCGCGAAGGCCAGCGGCAGCCTCGAATCGGCGGCTACCATGCGGTCGAGGGAACGCTCGTCCGCCCAGAGCGTCGACGAGGCCTCCAAGGCCGAGACGCCGCATATGGCGCTCCCGCCCATGCAGTACTCCAAGTCCCCGAGCGTATCGCCCTTGCCGTGGATGCCGATGAGCACCTCTCGGCCGTTCTCGAGCAGGGCCCGAGACGCCACGAGGCCGCTCCTCACGAGATGGACCCCTCCGAGCGCGACGCCGGCGTCGAAGAGCCGTTCGCCCTTCTGGAAGGACCGTTCCCGTAGACGGACCCCGGCCGCGGCCGCCGCGTCGGTAAAGATGATCGATGCATCGCTATCGCCCGCCATGACTTCCTTCCGATGGACAAATGTCCTTTGCCGCGGCGTCTTCTCGGCGTATAACCTTGAGCGTGGTCCCAAGGAGGCTTCGAATGCTCGTATACATCGCCCTGACCGTGGTCATGGGAACGATAATCACGCTCCATATGTCCATGAACGCCTACACGGGCATTCTATCCGGTAATATGAGGATGGCCAACGTCATTTTCTGGTCCATCGGCCTCGTGACGGCGCTTATCGCCGCCTGGAACCAGCGCGACCCGGAGTTTTACCGCAAGCTGTATTCAGTACCGGCATGGCTCCTGCTGGCGGGGGCGATAGGCGCAGGCATATCGATGTTCACGAATCTCGCGGTCCCTAAGATAGGCGCCGTCAACTTGACCATGCTGCTCCTCGTAGGGCAGCTATGCGCGTCGAGCGCCTTCTCCCATTTCGGGATACTAGGATCGCCGCGCGAACCTATCATGTGGTGGAAGGTGACGGGCGTCGCGTTGGCCGCCGGGGGAGCGGCGCTCGCGATATACGGGGGCAGGATATTCCGAGCGGCGTAGCTAGTCCGCTAGCGCGCTAGTAACCGCCTGGGATAGCTGCTCTAGGGTAAACGGCTTGGCGATGGACCCCTTGATACCGAAATGGCCGTTGAAATTCCTGATCGAATCGGCCGCGGTAGACACGCGGCCGGAAATTAGCACGATGGGGGTCGTCGGCCAGCGTTGGTTCAACTCGAGAGCCAGTTCCAGCCCGTTCTTGCCCGGCATCACGACGTCGACCAGCACCAGCCCTACCTGGTTCGCCTCCATCATCGCCAGGCCTTCCTCCGCCGAGGCAGCGCCAAGGCCTTTATATCCGGCTCGCTCGAGCATCAGGATAGTCGTCTCCCTCATCAATGGCTCGTCGTCGATTATCAAGACCGTTTTCATTATGCGACACCCCTGGATTCGACACTTAGGCGGCTTGCGCGCTCCGCATGACGCCTATGACGATCACACACTATACGGCCTTAGGCCCTCGCGATCAAGCGATAAACGCCTACCTTGACGATAGGACGGCGCGCGGCTATCATGCGGCCTGGCGCAGGCTGTAAGCCGCTCATCGGCCGGGGTGGTGGAATGGTAGACACCAGGGACTTAAAATCCCTTGTGCCGTAAGGCGCGTGCGAGTTCAAGTCTCGTCCCCGGCACTCATGAAGATACGTAGGATCGCGGGCATAGGATGCGTCGCCTTCGGCGCCCTCAATATACTCAACTTCTGGGCGCCGGTTCCGGTGCCGACCGTCGGCCCGTCCGCCTTCATCATCGGCGGCCTATTCATAGGCCTCGGCATCTACCTCCAGCTTCCAAGGAGCGCCTCGGGCCGCATCGAATGGCGGCGGCTCGCGAACATCTTCCTGACGGGCAGGCGGGCCGACGGCGCCGCGATAGATCGCACGGAGCCTCCGAGGCTCATCGATCCGATGCTCGCGGTCAGGGTCTTGCGCCTGGCGTCGGAATCCAAAGGCTCGCTGACGGTAGCCCACGCGGCGATTAGCCTGAACGTGTCCTTGGACGACGCCCAGGCGGCGCTGGACGAATGCGTCATGAAGGGCGCGGCTTACATAGAGATCGACGGCGAGACGGGAATCCCGGAATACCGCTTCCCGGAATTCCTGCCTAAGGAATAGAGACTAGCTCCTTCGTCCCGTTATCTCGTCTATCACCGAGCGCACGTCGCGGGTCGAGCGGGAGGGCGCCTCGTGCCTGGGCGCGTCGCGGCGAGCCTCGTCGCGCCTGGGAGGGGATCGCCTCTGCTCGGCGGGGCGCTGCGGGCCGCCGGAGGGCCGCGCCGGGTTTCCGGAGGGCCGAGCGGGGTTTCCGGGGTTAACGGCGGCCTTAGGAGCGTTGCCGTCGCGTCGAGGGGAGTCGCCGTCGGGGCGGCCGGAGGCCGGCCTCGAGGGGCGGCTACCCTGCCTGGCGGGCGAGTCCGGGCGGGGCGACGCGGCGGACGGCCGGCCGCGGCCGTAATCCCTGCCCGGGCCCCTGCCCCGCGACTGCTGGCGCTCCCGCGAGCGCTGCTCGAACATGGCGTCGCGAAGGTCCTCCTCGGTCGGGACCGGGCGGACGCCGGCGTAGGGATGCTGCTTGACGACGGGGATGGCCGTGCCGAGCAGGCGCTCGACCTGCTTGAGGAGACGCTTCTCCTCGGTATCGCAGAACGATACGGCCGTACCCGAGGCGCCGGCGCGGGCCGTGCGGCCGATGCGGTGCACGTAGGTCTCGGGCTCGGTAGGCATGTCGAAGTTGAACACGTGCGAGATATCGTCGACGTCTATGCCGCGGGCGGCCAGGTCGGTGGCGACGAGGACGGGCGTCTCGCCGGCGCGGAAGGCTTCCATGGTCTTGGTGCGGTTGCCCTGGCCCTTGTTGGCGTGGATGACGCCGGCCGGTATGCCGGCCACGTGCAGGGTCTTGGCTATGCGGTCGGCTCCGTGCTTGGTGCGGGAGAAGACGACGGCCCTCGTCACGCCCAGGTCCTTGATGAGGTGCACGAGCAGGTCTCGCTTGCAGCCCTTCTCGACGTAATAGAGGCTCTGGGAAATCAGCTCGACGGCGGGCTTCTCGGGCTCTATGTCGACGCGGACGGGGTCGCTCAGGAGGCTGCGGGCGAGCTCCTCTATCTCGGAGGGCATAGTGGCGGAGAATAGCAGGGTCTGGCGCTTATTGGGCAGGAGCGCGATGATCTTGCGCACGTCGTGGATGAAGCCCATGTCCAGCATGCGGTCGGCCTCGTCGAAGATCACGATCTCGACGGCCGAGAGGTCTATCGCGCCTTCGTTCCTGAGGTCGAGCAAGCGGCCGGGAGTCGCCACGAGGACGTCGACGCCGCGCTCCATCGCCTTGATCTGCGGCACCTTGCCCACGCCTCCGTAGACGCAGGCGCGCTTGATATCGGTCTTCCGGCCGTAGGCGCCGAAGCTGACGTCGATCTGGATGGCCAGCTCCCTCGTGGGCGCTACGACGAGGGCTCGCGCCTTGCGCGGCTGGCGCTTATTCTGGACGGTGGTCAGGCGCTGGATGGTGGGAAGGGCGAACGCGGCGGTCTTGCCGGTGCCCGTCTGGGCGCATCCAAGGAGGTCGCGGCCGGCGAGTAGGGTCGGGATCGTCGCGGACTGGATGGGCGTGGGCTTCTCGTAGCCTTCGTGGCGAAGCGCCTCCAGGCAGGCGGGCATGAGTCCGAGGGATTCGAAGTCTGAATGAAGCATGAGTTTCCTTGGGGCGAGAAAAGAAGTTTGGCCAATCGAGCGGATCGGTACGGCGAGGCCTCCCGATGACTCTATTTAGAATTTAAAGCGGCCGCTCCGCGTACATTCCTTCACGGCGCCGCGGATATTCTCGTCTATACGAATATAGCAGAAAACTCCGCGGCCGGATAGACCCCCCTACTTTACCGTCATCCTGAAGACCCCGTCCCAATCGGCCGGGGGCGGACTCGCCTCGAAAACCTCGATGCGCTTATAGAAGACGTCGCTCGCCTCGTCGCCGTACGCGTCGCGGACCTTGCCGAACAGCTTCTTGGCCGAGGCCCAGCGCTTGGCGCGGTACGCCGCGAGCCCCGCCTCGAAGCCCTCCTTGATCTTGGCGAGCTTCGGCGCCGCCTTGGAAGAGTCCTGGAGCACCTCGAATATACGGGCCGGCATGGTCTTGCCCTTGACGGCGATCAGGTCTATCTCCCTGCAGATGAAGACGTCCTTGACCTTCTCGTAGACGGCCTCGGTGACGAGGGACTTGGTGCCGTAGGTCTTGTTGGCGCCCTCCAGCCTCGCCGCGAGGTTCACCGTATCGCCTATGCTCGTGAAGTCCATGCGCTCCCGCGCCCCGACCGAGCCGAAGACCACGGGCCCCGAGTTGATGCCTATGCCGATGGAGACGATGGCCCCGGACTCGCTCCTCGCCTTCTCCTGCGCCTCGGCCATGGCCTTGCGTATGTCCATGCCGGCGCGGCAGGCCTTGAGCTCCTTGTCGGGGCCGTCGAACACGGCCATCACCTCGTCGCCCACGAATTTGTCTATATCGCCGCCGTTGGCCGTTATAGCCTCGGCCTGGATATCGAGGTAATGGTTGAGCATGGCCACGACGTCCTCGGGGGACAGGCCCTCGCATATGGTCGTGAAGCCACGGATATCGGTAAAGAGGAAGGCCAGGTCGCGGCGCTCCGTAGACGGGACCCCCTTCTCGGAGTGCTTGAGGGTCGACGTGGAGATATAGGGCACGACGCCCCGGATAACCGCGGCCATGTTGCCAATCTCCACGGACAGCTTCTTGATCTCGTCCTTCGTCTCCACCCGGTCGTCGTATCGCAGGTTGTCCGCCGATACGCGGGACTCGCCCTTAACCATGGACGAGAGCCGCGAGGATATCGAGTTGACGCCCATCCGTAGGAACAGTATGGGGAACACGATGCTCCGGCCGAACAGGTAGGTGACGAACACGGAGACGTACAGGAAGAGGAACGAGATGATGGCCGCCTTGACCCGCGTCAGGTAGTACGGGCCGTAGATAGTCTGCCTGTCGTAGACGACCGAGACGAAGCCCAGGTTGACGCCCGAGAGCGTCACCGGCGCCCGGAACTCTATGCTCGACTCTGATTCGAGCATCTCCGCGGCCTCCGATACCGCCGCGGCAGACGCCGCGTCGAGGGCCAGGCCCGCCGAGGCCTCGTCGGTGGACGAGCGGACCGAGAAGGCGCCCGTCTTGGGGTCGCGGCGATAATACGAGACGCTCTGGAACGGGAACGAGGCCTGCTCGTTCTTCTTGGACTCTATGGCCAGGTAATCGTCCAAGGCGATGCGGTCGCTGATATTGGTCTTGACGATGCTCGCCGTCCTGTCGGCCAGGGCGCCCCCGTTATCCATGATGGCCCGCAGGAGCGTCGTCCCGAAGTCGCTGAGCAGCGACGAGGCCAGCACGACGACGATGAGCAGGATGAGCGCGGTGAAGGCGACGGTCAGCTTGCGCTGTATGCCGCGGGCGGCGGCGACGCCGAGCAGGGATTTCTTGCTCTCGGTAGCGCGACGGAATTCGGCGTACTCGCGGTATCCGACGTCGCGCTCGCTCAGGGCCCGTATCAGCGCCGTTATCGAGTAGGCGTTCCACACCAAGGCGGCGGCGGCCATCGCCCAGGTCCACCACGGCAGGCCCGAGAAGTAGGCTCCGCGCACGGCGAAGGCCATGGCGCGCGAGGCCGGGACGATCAGGACGGCCGACGACGAGACGACGTGCAGGGCCGCGGCCGCGGGGCTCGAGGGGTCGGCTATGAACGCGAGCCTGTCCCGGAGGAAGAAGGCCGCTATCTCCCAGAGGGCGATCGCGACGGCGAGCCAGGCGGCTATGCTCGCCGCTATCGCGTAGCCGCCCTGGCCCGCGGCCGCGAGCTCGGGGCCGGCGCCGAAGGCGGTCGGCCCGGGGCCGAACAGGGGGACGACGAGCCAGGCGGCTACGGCCGCGGTCCAGGCCCAACCAGGCGCGAAGGCCTTCAAGGCCGCTATATCGAGCTTCTTCTGCATGTCATCCTCCGCTCATCGCTCTAGTACTGGTCGAGCAGCTTCTGCTTGGCGCGCGCCTTCTCCAGGTAGTCGGCGACGTCCTGGTACGACGGGTCTATCGCCGCGACTACCTCGAAAGCGGCGGCCGCGTCCTTGAATCGCTCCGCGCGGTACGCCTTGACGCCGGCCTCGTAGAGGCTCCCTATCGCGTCGAGCATCGCCTTGCGGCGCTGTTCCAGCGCCCGACGCTGGGCGGAATCGGCGGCCGTCCTCGAGAGGGACGAGAGCAGGCGCTGGGCCCTCAGGTAGTCTTCCTTGGCGATATAGCGGTCCAGGTTCTTGAGCCCCGCGTCGAAGCTGGCGCCCCGCTCCTCGGCGTCCGCGGCGGCGGCGACGCGCTTCTGGAGGGCCGCCGCCTCGGAGCCTTTCTGTATGGCGAGCGCCGCCTTGACCCGAGAGTCGGCCTTGGCCCATTCCTTGCGCGATTCGTGGTACTTGGCCCAGGCTAGGTACAGCCCGTACTCGGCTTTCTGGATATCGGGCTCGAAGGCCCGGCCTATCTTGGAATCGAGCTCCCTGACGAGGGAGACGACGGTCTTGGCCTCGTCGAACTTGGCGCTCGAGGAAAGGGCGCCGACGCCGTCCAGTCGCCGCTTCACGATCGCGGCTATCTCCGTCTTAAGCTCCCGGTACGCCCTGGCGCCCTCCACGTCGCGGGGCTCGACGTCGTTGACCCTCGTGACGATCGTGAACGCCGCTATGTAGGCGCGCTCCTTCGCCGAATCCTTGGCCTCGGGATCGATCGCGCCCTTGATGGCCTCGGCCTCCGCGAGGCGCGCCTTGACGTAGGCCTTGCGCGCGTCCTTGGTGGAATTGAGGAGCTGTATCGCCGAGTCGTCTCCAGGGTAGATATCGAGGGCTCGCCTTACCGATACGAGCATCGCGTACTCGTCGTTAGGATTCCGCGACTCCTTCTTGAGCAGGGCCTCGGCCTGCTTCATGGAGGCGGAGAAGCGGCTGGCCCTATAGTCCTCGACGAGGGCGAGGTAGCGCGTCGCCTCGGCGTTCATGGGATCGTACCTCAGCGCCGCCTCGAAGTAGCGCTGGACCTCGGCCGAGGCCGAGACCTCACCTCGGGCCACGAGGCGCTCGCGATACTGGTCGATGCCCGCGGCGCATATCGCCTCGGACTGGTATTTCGCGTCCACGTCGAAGGCGAGCATGAAAGGATCGCCGAGCGAGGCGCAGGAGGAGAGCAGAGCGGCCGCCGCGACGACGGCGCCTAGGCGTATGCGCATAAGATACTCCATAACGTTATAGATACGACATACTATAGTATCGCGCCGCCGCGCGGAAACACGGCCGCGTGGAAACACGGCCGCGCGCGGCCGTTCCTACCTATCGCCGCGGCTCGCCTCGTCCAGCGCCTCCATCACGCGATCGCCGAAGCACGCGGGCTGGCGCTCTTCCTTGCGGCGGTACAGGTCCTTGTCCGATTCCCGGAACAAGAGCCCCAGGTCGCCCGCCTCACCGAAGTGAAGGCCGAGGCTGACGCTGAACGGGCCGGCCGGACAGGCCGACGCCGCCGCCCCGAGGGCTAGCGCGAAGCGCTCCCGGGCCTTCTCCGCCTCCTCGGGACTGTCGCAGTTCATCGCCACGAGGAACTCGTCGCCTCCCAGCCTCGCGACGGCGTCGCTCTCCCTGGACGTGGCCGACATCGCGTCCGCCACGGCCTTGAGGACGATATCGCCCGCTTCATGGCCCCTGGAATCGTTTATGGCCTTGAACTCGTCTATATCGGCCAGAAGGAAGGCCATCGAGCCCCCGTAGCGCTTTATCCTCGAGCGCTCCCGCTCGAGCACCTTGCCCAAGCCGCGCCTGTTGAGGAGCCCGGTCAGGGAATCGCTCATGGCCATTCGCTTGATCTGGGCGAGGTAGACGGCCTTCTCTATAGCGATGGCGGCGAATTCGGCGATAGTGGCGAGCATGCGGAGCTCGAGCGCTGAGAACCTGCCCCCGTCGAGCTTGTTTATTAGCTCGATGACGCCGAAGACCCTTTCCTCGGTCTTGAGGGGCACGGCGATGATGGATTCCGTCTTGAACCCCGTCATCGAGTCGACGCGCTCGCTCCAGCGCTCGTCCGCCGAGGCGTCCTCTATGATAAGCTCGCGGCCGTTGGCTACCACCCAGCCGGCGACGCCCTCGAAGGCGGGGATACGCATCCCGATAAGCTTCGCCGACGCCTTGCCCACGGCGATCTTGAAGACGAGCTGGTCGTTCGGCCGGTCCAGCAGCATCAGGGACCAGTTGAGCGGGGCGAAGATCCGCCCTATCGTATCCATGAGCCTGTCGAGCACGCCCTTGACGGTAGACTCCGATACGATAGACTTGGCTGTCTCCGAGAAATAAGATAATCGTATTAGGTCGTCGAATTCGGCTTCGGACATCGTCCCCCCATCGCCGCTAGTATAGTATAGATCCCGTCCTAGGGCGAGAGCGTATCGCGACGAGGATCTTGCCGAGCGCGTCCAGTACCTATACTATCATTGGGATATGACTAACGATGGACGCAGGAGCCCGCCGGATAATTTCCCGGGGGCGACGCTCGTAGCCGGAGCGCGACGATTCATGGAGGCCCTCGTGCCGGAGCTGGGCGTATTGCTCGACGACGCCTGGGCCATAGCCGGAACCTGCTACGACCGGGTAGGGCTCGAGCACCCCGACAGGGCGGCCTTCGCGGCCCTGAGCCTGCTTCCGTTCATGCGGGGCGACGGCCCCGGGCCAGACGGCATGAAGCGGTACTTCCGCGCCGATTACCTGACGGATCGCGACCGCGAGGAGCTGCTCGCGTGGCGCTCCGACATAGAGCGCCGCCTCTCCGAGAGGAGGGCCTCCGACTGGGGCTCCGGCCTCGTAGCGCTCAAGTCCCGGGACGAGAAGCGCGGCGGCGCGAGCTTCCACAAGGCGGCCGAGGCCCTGATGCAGTGGGCCGACATCTATATGACCTCGGGAGGGCTTCCCCCGGGTTCCGAGGACTTCCTCAAGGGCCTTAACAAGCGCATCCTCAACCCCGAGGCCTCGGGCCCCGCGGCGTCGGGAGCGGGAGCCCGGGCGGCGGGCGGCTGGAAGGATTCCTCGGCCAGGGACGCGGACGGAGACGGGAAGCCCGACGCGCCCGACCCCGCCGACGAGCGGGCGTCGGAGAAGGCGCTCGCGGACGCCATAGCCAAGCTCGACGGGCTGACCGGCATGGACCCGATCAAGGAACAGGTCAAGACGCTCTCCAACCTCATGAAGGTCCACAAGAAGCGCGCGTCGCTCGGGATGAAGATTCCGCCGGTGGCCCTCCACTCGGTGTTCACGGGCAGGCCGGGCACGGGCAAGACGACGGTGGCCCGCCTCATAGGCGAGATACTCGTCGCGCAGGGCTTCCTCCGCAAGGGCCACCTCGTGGAGACCGACCGATCCGGCCTCGTAGCCGGCTTCGTGGGCCAGACCGCGGGCAAGGTGGACGAGGCTGTGTCCCGCGCCCTCGACGGCGTGCTATTCATCGACGAGGCCTATACGCTCATACCGGACAGCGCGGGCTCGGACTTCGGCCGCGAGGCGGTGGACACGCTCCTAAAGCGCATGGAGGACTACCGAGACAGGCTCGTCGTCATCGTGGCCGGCTACCCCGACGAGATGGCCAGGTTCCTCGACTCCAATCCCGGCCTCGCCAGCCGCTTCAGCCGACGGTTCTCGTTCGACGACTTCAGCCCCGACGAGCTGGAGGCGATATTCTCCCGGTTCGTAGCGGAAACGGGCATGAACGTCACCGATTCTGCTATAGCCAAGCTACGCGTCTACCTCAGGGTGGCCTACGACAGGCGGGACAAGTACTTCGGCAACGGCCGGCTCGTCCGCAACCTCTTCGAGCGCGCGCTCGAGAACCAGGCGAACAGGCTCGCGTCCTATCCGGAACTGACGCAGTCCCTGTTATCCACGATAGAAGAGAGCGACCTACCGAACGAATAGGAGGCGGCCATGCGCGAGGCGACGAACCGATCTGCCGAGAAGGACTACATCGCCCGTTCCCACGAGCGATGCAGGGCCCTGGGCATCGACGAGGGCCGCGTGCATAGCGCCCGCATCCTGTCGGACGCCCAGCTGTTCGATAAGCTCGAGGCCAGGCGGGAGCTCGTCCTCGTCGCCGAGCCGTTCCTGAACCAGCTCTACGACTTCGTCAGGGGCTCCAGCTTCTTCTCGATGCTGACCGACGCCGACGGGTGCATACTATCCATGATAGGCGACGAGGCCATCCTGTCCGAGGCCTTCGCCCTCCGGATGGCCCCCGGGGCGTACATGGACGAGGCGAGCATAGGCACCAACGCGATGGGCACGTGCCTCGCCGAGGGGAAGCCCGTGCAGGTCTCGGGCGACGAGCACTTCGTCAGGGCCTACCACCGCTGGACCTGCTCGAGCGCGCCCATACGCGACGCGGACGGCGCCGTGGTCGGGGCCATCGACCTGACCGGCTACTGCGAGAACGTGCATCCCCACACGCTCGGCATGGTGGTCGCCGCGGCCGACGCGATGGGCCGGATGCTGGAGGTCAGGCGGTACAACGACGAGCTCCAGATCTCCAACACCTACCTGGAGGCGATGCTCGACTCGATCAGCGCCGGCATCGTCAGCATAGGCCTCGACGGGACGGTCAGGACGGTCAACTCACACGCGGCCCAGATGTTCGGCTACGACGAGGAAAGCATACGCTCGATGCGGGCGGCGGACCTCTTCGAGGGCTGGGACGAGGTACGGGCCTCGCTCGCCGCCGGCCAGCGCTTCCTCGACGAGGACGTGCTCGTCAAGGCCGCCACGAACAAGCTGCAGTTCAACCTCTCCGCCTACCCGATACTCGACGCCGGAGGCTCGCTCCGCGACATCATCCTCGTCTTCAAGGACGTCAAGAAGGTCCGGAAGCTAGCCAACCGCATCATGGGCCGACGGGCCATCTATACCTTCGATAAGATAATAGGCAAGAACGCGGGCTTCCTGCGGACGGTCGCGTTCGCGAAGAAGATGGCCGATTCCCGCTCCACCATCCTCATCATGGGCGAGAGCGGCACCGGCAAGGAACTGTTCGCCCAGGCCATACACAACTACTCCGACCGGCGCGACGAGGCCTTCGTCGCCATCAACTGCGCCGCCATTCCGCGTTCCCTCATCGAGTCGGAGCTCTTCGGCTACGAGGAGGGCTCGTTCACCGGCGCCAGGCACGGCGGGCAGCCGGGGAAGTTCGAGGTAGCCGACGGCGGCACCGTGTTCCTGGACGAGATAGGCGAGATGCCCCTGGACATGCAGACGCGGCTGCTCCGCGTCATCGAGGAGGGCACCGTGTGCAGGATAGGCAGCTCCAAGGAGTCGGTCGTCAACGTGCGGGTCATAGCCGCGACCAACATGGAGCTGGAGGACGAGGTCGACAAGGGCAACTTCCGCAAGGACCTCTTCTACCGGCTGAACGTGCTCCCCATGCGCCTCCCCGCGCTACGGGAACGCAAGGACGACGTACGCCTCCTCGTGGACTACTTCATGGACCGCATCACCAGGAAGCTCAACAAGCGCCCCGTGGACATCCCCCCGGATAGGATGCGCGACCTCGTGGCCTACGACTGGCCCGGCAATATTCGCGAGCTCGAGAATTTCGTCGAGCTCGCGGTCAACGCCGAGGCCATTCCCCGGGGAGTCCCGTTCGGGTCGGAGCCGCGCGCGGGGCTCGAAGGGTCGCGGCCCATGCACGCCGAACCGTTCGCTCCGCCTAGCGAGCTCCTGTCGGACCTCGAACGCCGCCACATCCAGGCGGTACTCGAGCGGCACGGCGGTAACGTGAGCGAAGCCGCCAAGGCCCTCGGCATCGGCCGGAACACGCTGTATAGAAAGCTTGGCTGCGAGCTGGCGCATGGGACTGCCGCCGGTACTAGGACCCGGAGTAGGTAGCTACGTAGTGTACTGATCTATTCTGGAACACTGATCCATTTTAGAACATAGGTATTGTCAAATAATGTGCTATTATCGAACACTGCTCATAATCAATGACTCTATTTGTTTTTTGTATAAGTAATTAAAATGTTGGCACACCCTATGCATATTGAATAGCATCATTCTTTCATAGGGGGGCACATGTTCGGGTATAACGGAAAGATCCTTCGCGTAGACCTGACGAAGCGAACGGTCAAGGTGGAAGCCTTGGACGAGGCGAAGGCCAAGAAGTACATCGGCGGCCGCGGCTTCGGGACCAAGATGATGATGGACGAGGTCGATCCCGGCGTCGACGCCCTATCGCCCGCTAACAAGCTTATGATAGTCACGGGCCCCCTAACGGGCACGGCCACTCCTACCGGCGGCCGATACATGGCCGTTACGAAATCCCCCCTTACGGGTACTATCGCCAGCTCCAACTCGGGAGGATACTTCGGCGCCGAGCTGAAATTCGCCGGTTGGGACGCCGTCATATTCGAGGGCAAGGCCTCGGGCCCCGTGTACATCAATATTATCGACGACAAGGTGGAGATACTGGACGCGGGCAAGCTCTGGGGCAAGGTACTGTCCGAGACGACCGACGCCCTCGAGGCCGTCCACGGCGACAAGGCCCGGATCCTCGCCATAGGCCCGGCGGGAGAGCGCCTCTCCCTGCTCGCCGCCATCATGAACGACCGCTGGCGCGCGGCCGGCCGCTCCGGCGTCGGCGCGGTAATGGGCTCGAAGAACCTCAAGGCCGTGGTCGTCAAGGGCTCGGGCAAGGTAGCCGTCGCCGACGAGGCCGCGCTCAAGGAGGCCTTCGCGCTCTGCATGAAGAAGATAAAGGAGAACGGCGTCACCGGTACCGGACTGCCGACCTACGGCACGGCGGTCCTCGTCAATATCATCAACGAGAACGGCGTCTTCCCGACCAATAACTTCCAGGAAGCCGTCTTCGCCAAGGCCGAGGATATATCGGGCGAGACCCTCGCCGAGAAGTACCTCAAGAAGAAGGATCCCTGCTTCCGCTGCCCCATCGCCTGCGGACGCTATTGCGAGGTCGACGACATAAAGGGCGGCGGCCCCGAGTACGAGACGATATGGGCCTTCGGGGCCGACTGCGGCGTCTCGTCCCTGAAGGACATCATCAAGGCCAACCACTGGTGCAACGAGTACGGCATCGACACCATCTCCGCGGGCGCCACGCTCGCCGCCGCGATGGAACTGTACCAGAAGGGCCTCGTCAAGAAGGAAGAATTCGGCGACGGTCCGGAGCTCAAGTTCGGCAACGCCGCTTCCATAGTCGAGTGGACGAAGCGCATGGGCATGGGAACCGGGTTCGGCGCCAAGCTCGCCAAGGGCTCGTACCGGCTATGCGACTCCTACGGGGTTCCCGAGCTGTCGATGACCGTCAAGAAGCAGGAGCTCCCCGCCTACGACCCGCGCGGCATCATGGGCCACGGCGTCCAGTACGCCACCTCCAACCGCGGCGGCTGCCACGTGCGCGGCTACATGATATCCCCGGAGATACTCGGCCTGCCCGAGAAGCTCGACAGGCTCGAGCTCGCCGGCAAGCCCCAGTGGGCAAAGATTTTCCAGGACTTCACCGCCGCGATAGACTCGGTCGGCCTCTGCCTCTTCACCTCCTTCGCGATGGGCGCCGACGACTACGCCGCCCTGTACAACGCCGTCTGCGGCACGAAGATCACGGGAGCCGAGTTCATCACCTCGGGGGAGCGCATCTGGAACCTGGAGAAGCAGTATAACCTGGCCGCCGGCATAGGCCCCGACCAGGATACCCTACCCCCCCGGCTCCTCAAGGAGCCGGTACCCGCGGGCCCGTCCAAGGGCCACGTGCATCCGCTGGACAAGCTCCTGCCCGAGTACTACTCGCTGCGAGGCTGGGACGCGAAGGGGGTCCCGACCAAGGCGAAGCTAGCCGAGCTGGGCGTCGACTGACGCGGGGATGCCGCTCCGGAAGCTGTACATCGAGCTGACCAGCCGGTGCAACCTCGACTGCTCCATGTGCTATCGCCGCACGTGGAGCGAGCGCGAGGCGGACATGGCCCCGGAGCTCTTCGGCCGTATCAAGAGCCAGGTCCTCGGGCCGGAAGGCCCGGGGACCGTCGTGCTCGGAGGCATAGGCGAGCCCAGCGTCTCGCCGTTCTTCATGGACGCCCTGGAAGCGTTCGGAGGCCGGCGGGGCCGCGAGCTAGTCGTGACGAGCAACGCCGCCGAGTACGACGATAGGCTCGTAGAGGCCGTCGCGCGCCGCGTCGACCTCCTCATGGTGTCGATCGACGGCATGGACGGCGCCTACGGCCGCCTGAGGGGCGCGCCCCTGGGGACGGCCATTTCGACGATAGAGCGGATCAACGCGGCGCGGGCGCGCGCGGGGCTGCCCGGCTCGAACGTCGGCGTGCAGTTCGTGCTGTCCAGGGACAACGTAGCGGACGCGGCGAGCGTCGTCGAGCTTGCGGCGGACCTGCGCGCCAAGGTCGTCGTACTTTCGCATCTCCTTCCGCAGACCCCGGAGCAGGACGCGAGGGTAATGTACGGCCGCACGGCCGACGACGAGGCGAAGCGGCTATTCGCGGAGTTAGCGTCTAAGGCGTGGCGCCGTGGACTCTCGCTCGTGCTGCCTCGGCTAGAACTGAAGACGGAACGCTACTGCTCGTTCATCGAGAACGACGCCGCCGTCGTGACCGCCGGAGGAGCGGTCTCCCCCTGCTACCGACTGGCGCACGCCTACCCGGAATACGTGCTCGGTCGCCGCAAGGAGGTCCTGGCGCACTCGTTCGGGGACGCGGCGAGGACGCCGCTGGCCGCCGTATGGGACGGCCCGGCCTACGCCGGCTTCAGGCGAACCGTCTTCTCGAACCGCTACCCCTCGTGCCTGGATTGCGACCTAGCGGACGGCTGCGACCTCTGCCGTGACACCAGCGCCGACTGCCACGCCGGAACGCCGTCATGCGCCGACTGCCCGTGGAGCAGGGGCTTCACGCTATGCCCGTGACGCCCGTAGCGCCTATGACGCCCGTAGCGCCTATGACGCCCGTAGCGCCTATGACGCCCGTAGCGCCAGCGCTTCAGAGGAGGACCCGATGAGGATCGAGGCGAGGCTCTTCGCGACCCTAAGGACGGGTCGGGGCAAGGTGGTCGAGGCGGAGCTCGCCGAAGGGGCTACGGTCCAGGACCTGGCCGACGCCCTGGCCATCCCGCCCGCGGAAATCGCCATACTCCTCGTGGGAGGCCGCGACGCAAGGCTGGACAGGCCGCTTTCCGACGGCGACGTCGTCTCCATCTTCCCGCCAGTCGGAGGGGGCTGATCGCGAGATTACTCGCGTCGCGAGATTACTCGCGTCGCGAGATTACTCGCGTCGCGAGATTACTCGCGTCGCGAGATTACTCGCGTCGCGAGATTACTCGCGCGACGGCTCGGGATCGAATAGTGATTCATTCCGCTCAGGTTTGACGCGGGACGCTCGGCGAGGCATACTCATAGTCCATGAGGCCACTCCATGATCGACTTCGATAGCGTACTCCTAACGAGCGTGGTCCTCGCGTTCGCCTTGCTCGTATTGTCATGCTTCACGTGGCTCGGGTCGCGCAGGCAGATAGCTGGACCCGGATACTGGTTCGCGGGCTTCTCCCTCATCGCCGCCGGCATAGGCCTCTACGCCCTCGGGGACCGGGCACCCGGCTTCGTCTCTATCGTGCTCGCCAACGGCCTGGTCATAGCCGGCGTCATGCTCAAGACGCTCGGCTTCGTCCGTTTCCTGGGCGCCGAGCCGAAAGGTCTATCCTTCGCCCTCGCGGGCGTGCTCGCGACATCCACGGCCGCAGTCTTCATCGCCGACGCGCTCGCCGACGCGCTCGCCGGCGCGCTGGACGCCGTAGGCATAGCGACGGGACTGGCCTACGCCTGCTACGGCATAGTCACCGCGTACTTCCTCGTCTTCAGGGCCCCGCGCGAGCTCCGCGCGGAGACGCGCTTCGCGGCCTCTCTCTTCGTCGCCTACGCCGGCATCTACGCCTTCAGGATAGTCTTTACGCTCCGCTCGCTAACGGACGCGCGGTGGGCCGCGACCGTCGATACCGTCGACGTGTTCGTGCTCGTGGCCGCCATCACGCTCCTCGCCTGCATAGCCATCATAGAGATGCAACTGATGCACAGCAGCCTCCGCTTCTCGCTGCGACGCGCGAGCGAGGCCATGGCCGTCGCCAACCAATCGCTCACGGAGGAGATACTACGCCGGACGGTTGCGGAGAACCAGCTCCTCGCCATTAATCGGGAGCTGTCGTCGACCCAGAAGGAGATAATGATAACGCTCTCAGAGGTGGTCGAGTTCCGTTCCAAGGAGACGGCCCTCCACGTCGCGAGGGTCGGCGAGTACGCGAGGTCGCTGTGCAAGGCCCGGGGACTAGCGCCCGACGAGGCGGAGCTGATTGCCGACGCGGCTCCGATGCACGACATAGGCAAGATATCGATAAGCGACGATATCCTCAATAAGCCGGCCCCGCTCACCGGCGAGGAGATGGCCGCGATGCGCGCCCATACGCTGGTCGGGTTCAATCTCCTCGATAAGTCGGAGCGGCCCCTCATCAAGATGGCCGCCCTCATAGCGCTCGAGCACCACGAGTACTGGAACGGATCGGGATATCCGTACGGGAAGAGGGGAGAGGAGATATCGTTCGCGGGCAGGGTCGTCTGCCTCTGCGACGTCTTCGACGCCCTATCGTCGTTCCGCCCGTACAAGGACGCGTGGGAGCTTCCGAGGATACTCGAGTACATCCGCGCGGAACGGGGCGGGATGTTCGATCCCGAGCTAGTCGACTCCCTCTTCCTACGCCTTGACGAATTCATCTCCATAACCGAATCGCTCAGGGACGAGGCGTCGTCTTAGCTCGAGGCCATGCCTGACGCGCGAAGAGCGGCGCCCGTTCACGCCCGTTCAATCAGCGTTCGCGCCCGGAGCCGAGGGTTTAGCATTGACAGCCCAAGCCGCCCCTGATAGCTTGACCTGGAAGCGACCGCGGCCTGGCAGAGCCTCGGCGAGGGGGAGAGCGGAGCATGACCACAGATCCGAGAGCCGGCCCCGTCCTCGAGACGAGGGGCATCACTAAGACCTTCGGGAGCGTCGTCGCCAACAGCGACGTGTCCATCCGGCTCGAGCGCGGCGAGATAGTCGCCCTCCTCGGGGAGAACGGCGCCGGCAAGTCGACCCTGATGAACGTGCTCTTCGGCCTCTATAGGCCAAGCTCGGGAGAGATACTGGTCCGGGGCGAGCCCGTCCGCTTCGACTCCCCGCGCGACGCCATCAAGCTGGGGCTCGGCATGGTGCACCAGCACTTCATGCTCGTCCCTACCCTTACCGTCACCCAGAATATCATACTAGGGGACGAGCCTTCCGTCCTCGGCCATATCAGGTATAGGCGCGCGAGGGCCCGCGTCGCGGAGCTGTCGGCGCGCTACGGCCTCGAGGTCGATCCCGACGAGAAGGTCGAGAACCTTCCCGTCGGCCTCCAGCAGCGCGTCGAGATACTTAAGGCCCTCTACCGGGACGCCGCCGTGCTGATACTGGACGAGCCGACCGCGGTACTGACGCCGCGCGAGGTCGACGAGCTGTTCGCCACCCTCAGGAGGCTCGCCGAGGGCGGGACGTCTATCATCATAATCACGCACAAGCTCGAGGAGGTCAGGAGCCTCTCCCATCGCGTGTACGTACTGCGAAAGGGCAAGCTGTCGGGAGAGCGCGCCACGCTCGGCACCACGGCCTCGGAGCTGGCGCGGCTGATGGTCGGCAGGGACGTCGTCCTCAGCGTCGACAGGCCGGAGCCTGCCCCGGCGCCCGAGCCTATTTTCCGCATGGAGGCGGTGTCCGCCCTCGGCCCCCGGGGCCTCGAGGCGCTCCGAGGGGCGAGCCTCGCCGTCGGCCCGGGCGAGATACTCGGCATCGCCGGGGTCGAGGGAAACGGCCAGCGGGAGCTGTGCGAGACGATCACGGGCCTGGCCAAGGCGACCGCGGGTACCGTCCGCCTCGGAAGCGACGACGTGACGGGATGGAGCGTCGCGAGGCGCATGGACGCCGGCATCGGCTACGTCCCTCCCGACAGGCGCGCCTCCGGCCTCGTCGTGCAGTTCTCGGTAGAGGAGAACCTGGCCCTCGGCCGATCCGACCGAGCGCCGTACTCGAGGGCCCGCGTACTCGACCGGGCGGCGACCCGAGCGTCCGCGACGGGCCTGATGGAGCGCTACGACATACGCGCATCCGGGCCCGACGCCCGCGCGTCGACGCTATCCGGCGGCAACCAGCAGAAGGTCATACTCGCGCGGGAATTCTCGCGGAACCCGAAATTCCTCCTCGTGTCGCAGCCGACGCGCGGCCTCGACGTAGGAGCGATAGAATACGTATACAGGCGCATCCTCGAGCTCAAGGAGAGCGGCGTCGCCGTGCTCCTCGTCTCCATGGAGCTCGACGAGATATTCGCGCTCTCCGACAGGATAGCCGTACTGCACGGCGGGCGGGTCGTCTTCGAGTCGAGGGCGGACGCCACGAACCCGGCGGAGGTCGGGGAATACATGATACGGGGCGCCGCGGCCGGCCCCGCCGCGAGGAGCGAAGCATGAGACCCGATCGCGCGCGCGCGATTATAATGACATCCGCCGCCGCCATGGCGGCGATAGGCTCGACGCTCTACCTCGCCTCGTACTTCGCCGGGGGCCTCCTCGCGCTGGCGGCGCTCGCGATCTTCGGCTTCCTGCGCCGCTCGGAGCTGGGAGCGGAGGGCTTCGCCGCCGCGTCGCGTTCCATGCTCAAGGCGGCCGCGGTCCCGGCGATAGGCATAGCCTCGGCCCTGGCCATCGGGGCCGCCGTGATGCTCGCGACGGGGTACGATCCCGTCGCGTCCTACGCGGCCCTCTTCTACGGCGGCCTCGTGCGCAACTGGCACATCTCCGTCCTCAACGCCACCCCGCTCATATTCACGGGCCTGGCCATATCGTTCGGCTTCAAGGGCGGCCTGTTCAACATAGGCGCCGAGGGCCAATACTTCGTCGGCGTGATGGCGGCGACCTGGCTGGGGCTCAAGCTAAACCTCCCGGCTCCCCTCGGCGTACCCCTCGTCTTCGTCGTAGGCATGCTCGCGGGAGCCGCGGCGAACCTGATACCCGCCGCGCTCAAGGTCAAGACCGGCGCCCACGAGGTGGTCACGACGATGATGATGGCCTACGCGATACGCACCCTGTCCCCGATGTTCATCAGGGCCAACGGAGGCGACCCGGCGAGCTCGGCCCACCCCTACGCGACGGCCCAGATAGGCGAGCGGCTATGGCTGCCGCTCTTCAAGGACGTGCTTCCCGCCTCCAACTACAGGCTCCACGTCGGCGTTCTCGTGGCCGTGGCCGCGGCCTTCGCCGTCCGATTCGTCCTGGACCGGACCGACCTAGGCTTCAAGATCAGGGCCGTGGGCCACAATCCTATCGCGGCGAGGACCCAGGGCATTTCGACGGCGAGGATCACGTTCGCCACGCTCCTCATATCGGGCGCCCTCGCCTCGATGGCGGGCGTGACCCAGGTGCTCGGCCTCGACCACCGCATGTTCCAGAACCTGAACGCCGGCTACGGGTGGAACGGCATATCGATAGCCCTGCTCGCCCGTAACGACCCTATCGCCATCGTCTTCGCGGCGCTGCTATGGGGAGTCCTCGACGCAGGCGGCCAGTACATGGCGAGGACGGCGAGCACGCCTAACGCCATCATAGAGATAGTGAAGAGCGTCATACTGTTCCTCCTCCTCGCCGAGGTCGTCTACTCTAGCTCGGGGGCGGCCATCAAGCGCTTCCTGGCCGGCCGCAAGGCGGCCCGCGCCGCTTCCGAAGGAGGCCGGTCATGATGGAAACGCTCGCGGCCCTGTTCACGCCCCAGCTCGTCGAGGCCACCGTCCGCCTGGCGGCGCCGGTGATACTGGCGGCGATGGCCGCCGTCGTCTGCGAGCGCTCCGGCGTCACGAACATCGCGATGGAAGGCATCATGCTGGTCGGGGCGTTCTTCGCGGCCCTCGTAGCCTGGTATACGGGCAGTCCGTGGCTCGGCCTCGTAGGCGGGGCCGCCGCAGGCGCCCTCTACTCGCTCTTCTTCGCCTGGGCCGCCATAAGCCTCCACTTCAACCACGTCGTCGCGGGCGCCATAATGAACATCCTGGCGTTCGGCCTGACGCGCTACCTCATGATGGTGGCCTACGGCAGGCAGGGCACCTCCAACGCGGTCGCGAGGACCCTCCACGATTACAAGACGGCCATCCCCGTGCTATCCGACATACCGTTCATAGGCAAGGCCTTCTTCGACCAGACGCCCATCGTCTACCTGGCGCTACTCTCGGTGGTCGCGTGGGCCTGGATATTCAAGCGCACGAGGCTGGGACTCTCCATAGAGGCCTCGGGCGAGTATCCCATGGCCCTCGAGACGATGGGCCGCTCCGTCGTCAAGACCCGCTATACCGCCGTAGTCCTCGGCGGGGTTATGTGCGGCCTCGCCGGGGCATTCCTTTCCATAGAGAACTCAAACTCCTTCACCGAGGGCATGACCGACGGCAGGGGCTTCATAGCCCTCGCCGCGAACATCGCGGGCGGCTGGAGGCCGGTCGGCGTCTTCCTCGCGTCGCTATTCTTCGGCTTCGTGGACGCGCTCCAGCTGCGGGCCCAGGGCCTCGGGGTCATAGACCTGCCCTCGGAGCTGTTCCTCGTGTTCCCGTACGTCGCGACTATCGCGGCGGTCGCGGGGCTCGTCAAGCGCTCCAGGCCGCCCGCCGCGGTGGGCAAGGATTTTAGCGTGGAGGGCGGCGGAGACTAGAGCCGCGCTTCCCGGCATCAGCGAACGTCCGTCCGTTCCCGTACGGGAGCGGAACGGTTCGGGGCTCTTATCGGAGCCCTATTGTATAAGGAGGAACCTATGAAACGCATCCTAGCGATCGCGCTCGCCGCCTGCCTCGTCGCGGTCTCGTGCTCCAAGCCGGCCGAGAAGCCGGCAGAGAAAGCCAAGGAACCGCCGCTCGTCGCGATGACCACCGACGCCAACGGGCTCGGCGACGGCTCGTTCAACGACGGCGTCTGGGCCGGCCTCCAGAAGGCCGAGGCCGACGGCCTGGCCAAGGCCAAGGTGCTCGAGTCGCACGCGATGACCGACTACGTGCCCAACCTCTCAGGCCTCGCCGAGGACGGCGCCAAGCTGGTATTCGGCGTGGGATTCCTCATGGTCGAGCAGATACAGGAAGCCGCCAAGGCCCACCCCGAGACGTTCTACGCCGGCATCGACCACACCTACTTCATGGACTCCATCCCCGCCAACCTCATCGGCGTCTCGTATAAGGAGCAGGAAGCCGGCTACCTAGCCGGGATAGTCGCCGGCCAGATGACCAAGGAGTTCGCCAAGAACTCGCCCAAGCTCAACGACAAGAACGTCATCGGCGCGGTACTCGGCATGGACATCCCGCCCGTCGAGCGATATCTCGCCGGATACATTGCCGGGGCGAAGAGCGTCAACCCGGGCGTCGACGTACGCTACATCGTCGCGGGCAGCTTCGGAGACCGAGCCAAGGGCAAGGAAGCGACGATAGCCCTCATCGACCAGGGCGCGGATATCGTGCTCCAGATCGCCGGCCTCACCGGCATGGGCGTCATCGACGCGGCCCGGGAGCGCGGCATCTTCGCCATCGGGGCCGACGTCGACCAGAACGCGGCCGCCCCCGAATTCGTGCTTACCTCCGCCCTCAAGGGGACGACCAGCTCCGCCTACGTGACCATAAAGGAGCTCGCGGCCGGCACGCTCAAGGGAGGCGTCAACCGCGTCTTCGGCCTCGCGGAGGGCTCCATCGACCTCGCGCCCTTCCACCAGCACGACGCCATCGTGCCGCAGTCGGTCAAGGACGCCGTGGCCAAGGCCAAGGCCGGCATCGTCGACGGCAGCGTCAAGGTCCCGAGCGCGCTCGCCGACCTCGGCATCAAGAAGTAACCCAAGGCTCGCGGCCGCGGCCGCCCGGGGCGCCAGGTCCCGGGCGGCCGCGGCCTTTTTTAAACGCTGCAGCACGGAGGTATCCCATGGTTCGCGATGACATCCAAGAAGCCGCTTCCTTCATACGCTCGAGGATAGGAGCCTCTCCCGCCGTGGCCCTCGTCCTCGGCTCGGGGCTAGGCAGCCTCGCCGACGATATCGAGGGCGCCGTCGCCCTGCCCTACGGCGACATCCCGCACTTCCCCGTCTCCACGGCGCCCGGCCACGCGGGCAGGCTCGTGGCGGGCAGCCTCGCCGGCGTACCGGTCCTGGCGATGCAGGGACGATTCCATTTCTACGAGGGCCATCCCATGGCGAGCATCGCCTTCCCGGTGCGGACCTTCAAGGCGCTAGGCGTAAGGACGCTGTTCCTGACCAACGCCGCAGGCGGGGTCAACGAGTCGTTCTCCCCGGGCGACTTCATGGCCCTGAGGGACCACATAAACCTGAGCGGACAGAACCCGCTCATAGGGCCCAACGACGACTCGCTCGGCCCGCGCTTCCCCGACATGTCCACGACCTACACGCCTCGCCTCCTCGAGGCGGCGAGGAAGGCCGCCTCGGACTGCGGCGTCGCGCTGCGCGAGGGCGTCTACGCCTGGTTCACCGGCCCGAGCTTCGAGACGCCCGCCGAGATACGCATGGCTCGGACGCTCGGCGCCGACGCGGTGGGCATGTCCACCGCGCCCGAGGCCATAGTCGCCCGCCATTGCGGCATGGACGTGCTCGGGATATCCTGCATCACCAACATGGCCGCGGGCATCCTCGACCAGCCCATTACCGGCGAGGAGGTGATGGAGATAGCCGATAAGCGCCGGCCGGAATTCGTCGCCCTCGTGAAGAGGATACTGGGCCTGATATAGGGAGGAGACGCCGATGTCGCTCTTGATACGAGGCGCGGTCGTCCCGGGCTCGACCGAGCCCGGGACGGCCCGCGATATACTGATAGAAGGAGGCCGCGTCGGCCTCGTCGCCCCCGGCATAGGCGCCGCCCGGGCCTCGGGGGCCGACGTCGTGGACGCCTCCGGCATGGCCGCCGTCCCGGGCCTCGTCAACGCCCACGCGCATTCCGCTATGACCCTCCTCCGCGGCGCGGCCGAGGACATGGAGCTAGGCCCATGGCTCAGCGAGGCCATCTGGCCGCGCGAGGCGAGGATGAGCCCCGAGGACATCTACTGGGGCACCCGCCTCGCCTGCCAGGAGATGCTCAGGACGGGCACGACGCTGTGCCACGACATGTACCTCGACCCGAGGGCCGTAGCCGAGGCCGCGCGCGACTCGGGCATGCGCTACGTCGCGGGCTACGCGCTGATAGACGGCCTCGACGAGGCCCGGGGAGAGGCGCAGCGGGAGGCCTGCGACGCGTTCTTCGCCGAGCTCCCCGACTACGGGAGCCTGGTCCGCTTCGGCCTCGCGGCCCACTCCGTCTACGCCACCTGCGCCGAGAGCCTACGCTACCTCGGCCGGCTCTCGTCCGAGCGCGGCCTGCCGCTGCACGTCCACCTCTCGGAGACCGAGGCCGAGAACCGCGACTGCAAGGCCTCACGGGGCATGTCCCCGACGGCCTACCTGGACTCGCTGGGAGCGCTCGGCCCACGTACGCTCGCGGCCCACTGCCTCTGGCTCGACGAGCGGGACTGGGACATCCTGGCCGAGCGCGGCGTAACGGTAGCCCACAACCCGGTATCCAACATGAAACTCGCCTCCGGGCCGGCCTTCGATTACGAGGCGGCCCGCTCCCGCGGTATCCGAGTGCTCCTGGGCACCGACGGCGCCGCCTCGAACAACTCGCTCGACCTCTACGCGGACGCCAAGATAGCCGGCCTCCTTCAGAAGCATCACTACCGCGACCCAACCCGCTTCCCGGTGGGCGCGATCCTGGGCGCGGCCTCTAAGGCGGGCTATGCGTTCTTCGGCGCCGACGCGGGCTTCGCTCCCGCCGGGGCCGGCTCCGAGGGGCTCCTCTCCGAGGGGTTCCTCTCCGAAGGGTTCCTCTCCGAAGGGGCTCCGGCGGACATCGCGCTCATCGACCTCTCCAAGCCCGGCATGAGCCCCGTCTGCGACGCCGCGGCCAACCTCGTCTACGCGGGGGCCGGGGCCGCCGTCGAT
>Ga0180008_1000475_pt1 | contig 33624 bp, 28 predicted proteins | sample MM_PW_MetaG_FD_121121 | JGI IMG/M metagenome (GOLD analysis project Ga0180008, IMG submission 121121) | Groundwater microbial communities from the Aspo Hard Rock Laboratory (HRL) deep subsurface site, Sweden - MM_PW_MetaG | ecosystem: Environmental > Aquatic > Deep subsurface > Groundwater... | reverse complement strand
TCCGAGGGTATTCCCAGCCTCGCCTTGAGGTCGACTATGGCCCTGACGAGCGACGCGGCGCCGGCCCCGGCTGGGGCGTCGGGACCGCAGGCCCCGAGCGCGGCCGCCAGGTCCCTCATCCTGGGCGCCGCGTCCCGCGCGAGCGCGGCCATCACGTAGGGTAGCAGTATCGCGTTCGCCTGGCCGTGGGCCACGCCGTGCCTCGCCCCTACCGGGTGCGCGAAGCCGTGGACCATGCCGAGGCCCGTCTGGGAGAACGCCGCTCCGGCGTAGGCGCTCGCCGCGGCCATGTCGGAACGGGCCGCGAGGTCGCCGCCGTCGGAGAAGGCCCTAGGCAGGGCCGCTCCTATCATCGATACGACTTTTATGTTAATTGCGTCGGATAGCGGATTGGCCCCGAGCGACAGGTACGACTCCACGGCGTGGGTCAGCGCGTCCATGCCGGTCGCGGCCGTAACGGCCGGCGGCATGGAGACGTGGTTCTCGGGGTCTATCACGGCCAGGCGGGGGAAGAAGGAGTCGTGGGAGAAGCCTAGCTTGCGGCCCGCCGCCCTGTCCGTGGTTACCGAGGCGGCGCTCATCTCGCTTCCGGTGCCCGCTGTGGTCGGTACCGCTATGATAGGAAGCGCGGGGCGCTCCGGCTTGGCCCGGCCGTATATCATGTCCAGGATGCCGGTCCCGTTGGCGGCCTCCAGCGCGGCGCTCTTGGCGCAGTCTATGGGGCTGCCGCCCCCGTAGGCCACGACCGCCTCGAGCCCGCCGGAGCGTACGGCGAGGGCTGCCTCCGCGACGAGCCCGGCGTCGGGGTCGGGCGTTACCTTGTCGAAGACGGCGCAGGCGACGCCGGCCGCCTCGAGGCCGGCGGCGAGGGCCGCGAAGCCAGCGGAGCGTCGCGTCGCGCCCGAGCCGCAGACGAGCAGGGCGGAACGCACGCCGAGGCCCGCGACGAGGGCTCCCGTCCCCCCGGTAGAGCCGGGCCCGAAGACCGCCCTCGTCGGGCAATAGTAGGAAAACGGATCTATCGATGCGCGCATGGTACCCCCGTCGGGCCCGGACGGCCTCCTTGAGCGTGGGCGCGGGCGCGCCTTAGCCTAGAAGTCCCATTCGTCCGAGGAGCCGAAGAAATCGTCGCCCGAGCCCATGCCCGGGAGGCCCGCCCCGCCCGCGTTCCGTAGCTCGTAGAGCTTCTCCGCGTAGCGGAACAGGAAAACCCGTTTCTCGAGGCTCGGGGCGTCGGCCCGGACCTTTCGGATGAAGTCTCCAGCGGAATAGCCCGTACGGATCTCCTGGCGTTCCAGGGCGGTGCCCATAACCAGCTGGTCGAGCTGGGCGATCCTATAATAGATACGCTCGAATATGAAGAGCACCTTGCGCGTGGCCATGAAGTCGCCCGATAGCGCCTTCTTCTCCTTCATGGTCGTCGGGTCGTTAGGGTAGGGAACCTGCCCCGCGGAGTCCTCGCGTATCCACTTGGATAGGACCTCGCTCTTCTGGAGGGGGGCGAAAGCCTCGTTGAACCTCGCGAGCAGGTCCGAGTAGCGCTTCTCGTAGTCGCCCAGCGCCTTGGCGGCGTTGGCCCTGAAGACCTCTATCTCCTCGGTAATCCAGCGCTTCTCGAATTCCTCGGCGGAGGAGACGGCGACGGGCACGAGCCTCATGCGCTCCCCGCCCCTCTTCTCGAGGGCCTTCCCGGCGGGTACGGCGACGGGGTCGCCCCCGTCGGCGCAGGCTACGGCGCCCTCGGAGCAGACGACGAGCACGGAGCCGTTCACCGAGCTCGCTATGGAGAATTCGGTGCCGCGCACGCCCATCACCACCGAGTCGGTCTGGACCTGCAGGCTCGGGCTGCCCGATAGCTTGGCCAGCTTGGAGCCTATCTGCCCGGCCACCAGGTCGATCGTGCTCTTGGGGCCGCCAGCGTCCGGCTTGAGCCTGATGTAGGCCACCGACTTCTGCTTTATGGTCAGCGTGCCTCGCATGCCGGTGCTCTTGTCGAGGGCTATCACGACGATGCCGTCGCTCGCCGTCTTTATCATGTCGTCCGGGAGTACCTCGTCGCCGATGTTGGCCTCTCCGAGCGACTTGCCCGAGCGCACGACGACGGCGCTCCCCTCGGCATAGTCGATAGTACCGAACGGCGCTACGCGCTGAGCGAAGGCCTGTAACGTCATGAGGCCGGCTACGGCTAGAATCGCGAGCCTTTTCATCGATGCGCTCCTTGCTACGCCGCCGGCCGCTCGAGCGGCCGGCGACTACGGACAGAGTATAACGCGATGACGCGATGAAATCGAGCGGTCTAGAACTTGACGCCTAGGAACCACTTTGGCCAGATCTCTATCCCGCGCCCGAATATCGTCAGCTGGTACGGGTCGGGAGACCCGAAGGCCGTCCTCATGCTCGCCGGGATAGCCTCGGAGCCGCTCGGCGCGAAATCCGCCTTGATGCCCGCGTACAGGCCGAAGCCCCTGCGCTTGCCGAAGCCGAACGTCGCCCGCAGGCTGCCGAACGATACGTTCCACGGGTCAATGGCCTCTATCGCCGCCATGTCGCGGGCCTTGAGCGCGCTATAGAAATCCGTTATGGCGGCCGTGTCGACCGGCGTCTCGGCCCCGAGCTCTATGTCGGCGGTGACGAAGAGTATCTTGAAGCGGTGCCCGAGGCCGGCGCCGAAGCTGAGCCCGTTCGTCGTCCTCAGGAGCTCGGCGGAGGGCTGTCCCGCGAAGAACGTGGCGTAAAGGAAGGGAGTCCCGGACCGGTAGGTGGCGTAGGCCGCGCCGGAATCGAACTGGTAGTCGAAGCCGATGTCGTGGATGCCGTTGCCTATAATATTCACGAGGCCTATCGCGACGCCGTCGAGCTCGTCGGCGACGTTGACGAGGCCTATCATCGCGCCCTGGGCGTTGTCGGCGACGTTTATGATGCCGGCCAGCTGGAGCCCGTTGACCTCGTCGGCGATATTGAAGACGCCCGCCATCTGTACGCCGTCTATCTTGTCTGCGATATTGAAGACGCCCGAGCCTTGGACGCCGTGGACCGACTCGGCAATGTTGAACACGCCTGCGCCCTGGAACCCGCGCACCTCGGCCCCGGCTAGGTTGAAGACGCCGGCTCCCTGCAGTCCCTGCACGCCCTCGGCGATATTGAACACGCCGGCGCCCTGGACCCCGAAGACCGAGCCCGTCGCCGCGCCTATAGCGGCGGCAGAGAGGGAGGTATCGTAGATCCCGTGGGGAAAGGCTATGCCGGGGGTGAAGCTGATGACGAAGGGAGAGTACCTGCGCCGGCGGGAGGAGCGGTCGCCCCGAGCGGAGGGCGACTGAGTCACCTCGACGGTCACCGTGGTGGTAAGCGCGGCGTCGCCGGCGCTCGGCCTTATCTCGACGACGGTCGGCCCCGAAGCGGCGGGTTCGGCGGCGGTCGGTTCTGTCTCGGTCGACTGAGCCGCGGAGGACGCGGCGTACTTGTCCCGCGCCTGCTGCAGGACGTAGTCATCGCTCGGATCGGTGCTAGAATCCTGCGCCCAGCTAGAGCCGCAAACGACGCATAGCGCCGCGATAGTCGCGTAGAAGCGTTTCATGGTCACCCCACAATGGCGAGTGTATTTCATGCCTCCATACGGAGCGCACGATGATTAATGTAACGCGGCCACCTTAAGAAAACTATCAAAAGAGTAATAATTTTGTTAAAAACGAGGGTTTTCGAAAATTACTTTTAATAATAACAATTGCTTGATGAAATATTGTGTCGTATAATCGTGCCGAAATGGAACCTAGCCTGGCCTCAAGAGACGATATCCTCCCTCGCGTAAACGCGTGCCTCGACGAGGGCATCGGCGGCGGCGTATTCCCCGGAGGCGCCGTCGCGCTGCGCCGCGGCTCGAAGCTGTCGTTCGCGGCGCGGGGCCGGCTTACGTACGCCCGGGCTGAGGCGGGGTCTCCCGCCGCCGCCTCGCCGCGCGTTTCCGAGCATACCCTCTACGACGTCGCGTCGCTGACGAAGGTCGTCTGCACGCTACCCGCGACGCTGCTGACGATACAGGCGGGCCGGATGGGCCTCGACGACGCGGCGAGCCGCCTCCTGCCCGAGCTCTCGGCGGGAAAGGGCGGTCGCTGGAACGCGGGCGTCACCGTTCGTAGCCTCCTATCGCATACTTCCGGCCTGCCCGCGTGGCGTCCTTATTTCATCCTCCTACGAGGCCTCCCCGCATACCTTTCCGCCATAGCGGACGAGGATCCGTCGTACCGGACCGGGAGCGCCGTGGAGTATAGCGACCTGGGCTTCATCCTGCTCGGGGCGGCCCTCGAGCGCGCCTGGGACGACGACTTGCCCTCGATCGCGGATAGGCTCGTATTCAAGCCGTTGGGCATGCTCGACACGACCTACCTCCCGGCCGCGAAGCGCCGCTTCGCCGCCGCCCTTTTCGCCCCGACGGAGCTCGGCAACGAGTATGAGCGGGGCATGGCCCTGGCCTACGCGGAGGGGCGGCCGGTCGTGGGCGGCCCGGGCTCGAGCTTCAGGATCGCCGCTTCCGACGTCGAGCGGCTCCCGTGGAGGAAGGCCGTCATATCCGGCGAGGTCCACGACTCGAATTGCCATTACGGGCTCGGCGGCTATAGCGGGCACGCGGGGCTGTTCTCCACCGTTACCGATATGGCTCGGTACCTGGATTTCTGGGCACCTGACGGGCCTCTCTCGCCGGGGCTCCGGGCCAAGGCCTTCGAGCGGCAGACCCCGGAGGGCGGCTCGGCGCGCGGCCTGGGCTGGATACTCGAGCCCGGCGGCGTCGCGTCGCACACGGGCTTTACGGGGACGTCCATACGCTACGATACGGCCAGGGGCGACGCGATCGTCGCCCTTACTAATCGGGTTAACCCGCGCGTCGCGGACGGAATAGGCGTGTGGCGGCAGCGGCTGGCCGAGGCAGCGGGAATAGGGAGGGACGGCGCATGAGAGTATCGCCGACGGTACGGGCGATAAGGGCGGACGAGGCCGGGGCCTTCCTCGAGCTGAGGAAGGCGACCGAGGCGCAGAGCGATTTCCTGCTCTTCGAGGCCGGAGAGCGGTCGACGAGCGTCGAGGAGATAGAAAGGCTCGTCGGAGACTTCCTCTCGTCGCCGAATTCGACCATACTAGTCGCCGAGGACGACTCGGGGAGGCTCGTAGGGTTCCTTTCGGCCCGGGGAGGCGCGGCTAGGCGCACTAGGCACGCCGTCGAGATAGTCATAGCGATACTCGACGGCTACCGCGGCCTGGGCGTAGGCACGAGGCTCTTCGGGGCCCTGGAGGAATGGGCCCGAGGGATAGGCGTGACGAGGCTCGCGCTCGGCCACATGGCGGATAACGACGGGGCCCACGCCCTGTACGTGAAGATGGGATTCAGGGAGGAAGGCCGGAAGAAGGCAGTGTTCCTCCTCAAGGGCAGGTACGTGGACGAGGTCCTGATGTACAAGCTGCTCGACGTATAATTTGGAATAGGAGGATCGTATGAAGAAACGCGTTCTCATGGCCTTCGCGCTCTGCGCCCTGGCCGTCGCCCTGACCTTCGGCCAGACCCCTAAGCGCGGAGGCATCCTGCGGATGACCCCCGCCAAGCAGGGCGTCCTGGTCCAGAACTTCAACCCGTTCAGCCCCGCCTCGCTCGAGTCGACGGTCGGCTGCTTCTACGAGACGTTGATCTACTTCAACTTCGTCGACGGCTCCGCCAACCCCTGGCTCGCCGAGAAGTGGTCCTGGTCCAAGGACCTGAAGACCATAACGTTCACGATCCGCTCCGACGTCAAGTACAACGACGGCAGCGCCATGACCGTCGAGGACGTCCTCTATTCCTCCCTGCTCGGCAAGGAGAATAAGGCGCTCGACCTGTCCGGGCTCTGGTCGGAAGGCCTCCAGACGGTCACCGCCTCCGGCAGGGACGTGAGCTTCACGTTCGCCGAGGTAAACGTCACGACGCTGGAGAAGTTCGGCGCCCTCGTCGTGGTGCCGAAGCCGGTATGGTCCAAGGTAGACCCCCTGACCTGGACGGGGAACCTGAGCCCGGTGTCCACCGGTCCCTTCATGCTGGAGGCGGGCTCCTTCAACGAGCAGTCCTACAAGCTCGTCCGCAACCCCTACTACTGGCAGAAGGGCAAGGACGGCAAGCCGCTCCCGTATATCGACGGCATCCAGTACGTATCGACCACCAACGAGCAGGTCGGCTTCAAGCTCCTGGCCGGCGAGTACGACTGGGCCGGCTATTCCCTCCCCAACATCGAGGACTACGTCAAGGCGGACCCGGAGCACAACAAGTATTGGTTCCCCGAGGGCAACCTCGTGTTCCTGTACATGAACAACCTCAGGGCTCCGTTCGATAACGTCGCCGTCCGCAAGGCTATCGCCGGGGCCATATCGCAGCGCGATATCACCCGCAAGATGTCCCCGAGCCCGGCTCCCGCCGCGATGAGCGCCGTCAAGTCGACGTTCTCCGACATAGCCAGGGGCGCCACGGCCAAGTACGACATCAAGCGGGACGTCTCCAAGGCCAAGAAGGCCCTCGAGGCCCAGGGCTACAGGCTCAACTCCAAGGGCGTCTACGAGAAGGCCGGCCAGGCCCTGTCGTTCAAGCTCTACGTGCCCACCGGCTGGACCGATTGGGTCGGAGCCGCCGAGACCGTCGCGGGCCAGCTCAAGGAGATAGGCGTCGAGGCGACCATCACCCAGGCCGCGTGGCCCGATCCCTACCAGTACGCGCTCGAGAAGGGCGACTGGGACCTCGCGATCAGCTTCATCTCCGTCGGGTCGACCCCGCATACGCAGTTCACCCGCTGGCTGCACTCCAGCCGCTTCGCCCCCCTGGGCGAGAAGGCGCTGACCTTCAGCAACATGCGCTACAAGAGCGAGACCGTGGACAAGGCCCTGGACGCGTACCGCTCCGAGCCTAACCCTGCCAGGCAGAAGCAGTACATGGCGACCGTCGTGGAGCAGTTCATGAAGGATACGCCCTGCGTGCCCCTGTTCTTCAACCCGACCTGGTTCATCTACAGCACCCGGAATTTCACCGGGTTCCCCAGCCCCGCGGATCCGTACGCATGGCCCATCGTCAACGGCATGCAGAAGACCCCGATCCTCCTCCGCCTCCAGAAGCGCTAGTCGCTAAAGGACATTCGACCCTTGGCCGCCCCCCCCCCCCTCGGGGAGGGGCGGCGTGGAGACCGACCGACTTGAAATACTTCCTGAAGAAACTGGGGCTCCTCGCCTTTACCCTGTTCGTATCGGTATCGCTCAACTTCTTCCTGCCGAGGCTGATGCCTGGCGATCCCGCGCGGGCGCTGCTGGACAAGATGGACAACCTCCAGCCGGAGCAGCTCGATACCATACGCGCCGCCTTCGGCCTCGATACCGACGAGCCCACTATCGTCCAGTACGGCCATTACCTGCGCAACACGCTCAAGGGCGACCTGGGCACCTCGTTCTCGCGTTTCCCCATGCCCGTAGCGGAGGTCATGAGGGTAGCGCTGCCGTGGTCGATAGGGCTGATGGGGATTTGCACCGTCATCAGCTTCACGCTCGGCTCGGCGATAGGCATCGCGGCCGCCTGGAAGAGGGAGACGAGGCTGGCGTCCATGACGGTGGGCTTCTTCTCGTTCGTCAGGAGCTTCCCGTATTTCTGGCTCGGTCTCGTGTTCATCTATTTCTTCGCCTTCAAGGGGAGGCTCTTCCCCATAGGCGGAGCCTATACCGTCGGCGTCGATCGCGGCACGGCCGCCTGGTGGCTGTCGGTGCTGCGCCACGGGACGCTGCCCGCGCTGACTATATGCGTCAGCTCCCTCGGCGCCTGGATACTCACGATGCGCAACAACATGATCAACGTGCTCGCCGAGGACTACATAACGGTCGCGCTGGCCAAGGGCCTGCCCCTCCAGCGCATCAAGTCGATGTACGCCGCCAAGAACGCCATCCTGCCCTCGGTCACCGGCTTCGCCATGTCCCTGGGCTTCGTGATAGGGGGCGGCCTCGTCACCGAGATGGTGTTCGCGTACCCCGGGATAGGCTACATGCTCTACCAGGCCGTCAACGCCAAGGATTATCCCCTGATGCAGGCGATCTTCCTCTTCATAGCCGTCGCCGTGCTCATAGCCAACTTCGTCGCCGACATAGCAGTCATGCTGCTGGACCCGCGGGTCAGGGACGGCGCCAAATGATAAAGGACTTCTTCAAGACTCTCGTATCCAACAGGAAATCCCTCGCGGGGCTGTGCATACTCGGCTTCTTCGTGCTGGTCGCGCTGTTCGCGCCGGTCATCGCGCCGTACCCGCCCAAGATAGACAGGCTGGAGACGATAACGGCGATAGGGGAGCCGTCGCTCGACGAGGAGCTGGTCGCCGAGGACTACCCGAGCGACGCGCGGGACGTGCTGACCTACCGATCCACGCTGACCAAGGACTATACGAAGACGATAGACTACTTCCCGCTCCGCTCGCGCCCTAGCGCGGCGCATCCCCTCGGGACGAACCACGCCGGCAACGACCTGTTCAGCCAGCTCGTCTGGGGAACGCGCATATCGCTGGGCATAGGCCTGGCGACCGGGCTCTTCGTGACGATACTGTCGCTGACGCTGGCCCTGCTCTCCGGCTACCTAGGCGGCGTCGTGGACGACGTCATAGGGTTCTTCACCAACGTCATGCTCGTCATCCCGGGCCTGCCTTTGATGATAGTGATAGCGGCGTACATAACGATGAAGGGCGTGCTGCCCATAGTCCTAATCCTGGGCCTGACGGGATGGCCGTACCCGACGAGGCTCCTGCGCTCCCAGGTCCTGACCCTGAAGAACCGGGACTTCGTGCGCGTATCCAAGTCCCTGGGCGAGCGCACCTCCTTCGTGGTCTTCCGCGAGATACTGCCCAACATGATATCGATAGCGATGGCCGAGTTCTTCGCGACGAGCATGGCGGCCATACTCGGCGAGGCCACGCTGGAATTCATAGGGCTCGGCAACGTGACCGTGGTCAGCTGGGGGACGATCCTGTTCTGGGCCCAGGCCAACGGCGCCCTGCTATCGGGCGCCTGGTGGTGGTTCCTGCCCCCGGGCATATGCATAGCGCTGGTCGGCACGTCGTTCGTGCTCATCAACTTCGCGATCGACGAGATATCGAATCCGCGGCTGAGGAAGAGGTAGGGTATGGCGGACTCGACGATGCTCGAAGTGAGGAACCTGAAGGCCGGGTACGGTACCCGCAAGGGATTCGTGAGGGCCGTGGACGACGTGTCCTTCTCCCTGGGCCGGGGCGAATTCCTGGGCATAGCCGGCGAGTCGGGCTGCGGGAAGTCCACGCTGGCGTACGCCATCATGCGCCTCTTGCGCGACAACGCGCGCATCGAGTCGGGCTCGGTGCTGTTCAAGGACCGCGATTTCGCGACGATGCCGGCCGCCGACGTGGAGGCGCACCGCTGGACCGACATGGCCATGGTGTTCCAGTCGGCGATGAGCGCCCTGAACCCGGTGCTGTCCATTGGCGAGCAGCTGACGGACGCGGTCCACGCCCACAGGAAGGCCAGCGCCGCGGAGGCCCAGGAGCTGGCCGCCGAGATGCTCTCCCTCGTCGACATCAACGCCGACAGGCTCAAGAGCTACCCTCACCAGCTGTCCGGCGGCATGAAGCAGCGCGTGATGATAGCGATGGCGCTGATACTCAAGCCGGACCTCCTGATCATGGACGAGCCCACGACGGCCCTCGACGTCGTCGTGCAGCGCTCCATCATAGAGAAGATAGAGGACCTGCGGAGCTCGCTGGGATTCTCCGTAATATTCATAACCCACGACCTGTCCCTGCTCGTGGAGATATCGGACGCGCTGGCCATCATGTACGCGGGAGAGATAGTGGAGAGGGGCCCCGCCGGGGCCTTGTTCTCCGATCCGAGGCACCCGTATACGAGGGGCCTCATGGCCTCGTTCCCGTCGCTGACGGGCCCGCTCGTGCGCATGGGCGGCATCGAGGGCAGCGCGCCAGACCTCCTGGCCCCGCCCCCGGGCTGCCGCTTCTCCGCCCGCTGCCCCTTCGCGGAGCAGGGGTGCCGCGAGGGCCCGAGCCCCGCGCTCCGCCCCCTGGGCGGCGATAGGTTCTGCGCGTGCGCGCTGGAAGGGAGGCTCCGATGAGCGCCATGGCGTTGGAACTGGACGGGGTCGTCAAGCACTTCCCCCTGCGATCGCTCGCCAACTACGGCAAGGCCGTGCACGCGATGGACGACGTCGGCTTCGGCCTCGAGGCGGGCGGATCCATGGCGCTCGTCGGCGAGTCGGGCTCGGGCAAGACCACGACGGCGAGCGTCATAGCCCGGCTGTACGAGCGCGACTCCGGCGGCCTCGTCGTCGACGGGGAGCCGGCGCGGCCCTTCCGTAGCCGCAAGGAGTCCCTGGCGTACAAGAAGAAGGTCCAGCTGATATTCCAGGACCCCTTCGGCAGCCTCAACCCGACCCACACGATACGCAGCATCCTTGAGCGGCCCTTCCTGATACACGGCCTCGCTAACGGCAAGGCCGACCTGGACGCCAGGCTCAACGACGCGCTCGAGCAGGTGGGCCTGTCCCCCGCCGCGGAGTACCTACGGCGCTTCCCGCACGAGCTGTCGGGCGGGCAGAGGCAGCGCGTCAACATAGCGCGCACCTTCGCCGTGGAGCCGAGCATCGTGCTGGCGGACGAGCCGACGAGCATGCTTGACGTGTCCATCCGCATGGGTGTGATGAACATGATGCTGGACCTCAAGGAGAAGAAGGGCGTCTCCTATCTCTACATCACCCACGACCTGGCCGGGGCGCGCTACATGTGCGGCACCATAGCGGTCATGTACGCCGGCATGATCATGGAGATAGGCCCGACCGAGGCGGTCATAGCGGACGCCCTCCATCCCTACGTGCGGCTCCTCAAGTCGGCTTCGCCTTCGCCCGAGTCCGGGCCGGCGCGGGCCCGCCTCGAGGCCAAGGGCGAGATACCGTCGCTCATAGACCCTCCCTCCGGCTGCCGCTTCCATCCCCGCTGCCCCTTCGCCAAGCCCCTGTGCTCGGAGGCCGTGCCCGAGCTGCGGGACCTCGGCGGAGGCCGCAGGGTCAGGTGCGTCCTTCCCTAGCATGGTATCGACTATAGTACCGGGACTCGCGCGCTTCGTCTCCGACGGAGCGCGGGGAGGCCTCCGCTACGGCCTGGCGACCAACCCGTCGGCCATCCTGGCCGACGGGCGCGCCGCGTGGCGCGCCTTCGAAGGCTCCGGGCTCGGGCCGGCGGCCCTCTTCGGACCCGAGCACGGCTTCCTAGGCATGGCCCAGGACTGCGTGGAGGTCGGCGACTCGAGCTTCCGCGGGATTCCGGTGCACTCGCTCTACGGGGAGCGGCTGAAGCCCGAGCCGCGCCAGCTGGCCGGGCTCGACGCCGTCGTCTTCGATATCCAGGACGTCGGCTGCCGCTACTACACCTTCATCTACACGCTCGCGGGCCTCGTCGAGGCCTGCGCTGAGGCCCGCGTCCCCGTCATAGTCCTCGATAGGCCCAACCCCATAGGCGGGGCCGTCGTCGAGGGCTCTCCTATCGCCGCGGAGGCCTCGAGCTTCGTGGGCGGCTTCGGGCTGTGCCCCCGGCACGGGCTGACCGCGGGCGAATTCGCCCTGTACCTGCGCGGCGAGTTCTTCCCGGACGCGGAGCTGGAGGTCGTCGCGATGGAAGGCTGGCGCCGGGACATGTACTGGCCCGAGACCGGCCTGCCCTGGCATCCGCCGTCGCCTAATCTGCCTTCGCCCTCCTGCGCCCTCGCCTATCCGGGGACCTGCCTCTTCGAGGGCACGGGGCTGTCAGAGGGCCGCGGCACCGCCCGTCCCTTCGAGGTGTTCGGGGCGCCGTGGGTAGACGGCGATCGCCTGCGCGACGAGCTCGCCTCGCTGGCCTTGCCCGGCGTCGCCTTCTCGTCGTTCCCGTTCAGGCCTACGAGCTCCAAGCACGCGGGCCTGGACTGCGGCGGCGTCCTCGTGCACGTAGTCGACCCTGCCGCCTTCCGCTCGCTCGATACCGGCGTCGCGGCCGTGCGCGCGGCGCGGCGGCTCTGGCCCTCCGATTTCAGCTGGAAGGCCGACTGGGAAGGCGGCGCCCCGTTCTTCGACAAGCTCGCGGGCGGCCCCGGCCTGCGCCTTATGATAGACGGCGGGGCTCCTTTAGCGGAGTGCCTCGCCTTCGCGTCGGAGGGCCGCGAGGCCTTCGAGTCTCGCCTGGTTCCTTACCGTATCTATGGATAATGGAGATTCAATGATAACAGACGCCTTACGGGCCGCCGTCGACGCGGCGTATTCCGCCGGAACCTTCCCCTGCGCGGTCGTGTCCGCGCGCTCGGGCGAGGAGCCACCGTCCTTCGTCTACGCCGCTTGCCCGAGTTCCGATCCCGGCCAGGGTACTCCGGCCGTCCCGGGCGTCCCGGGCGTCCCGGGCGGCGCGCCCGAGTCCTGGATATTCGACCTGGCGAGCCTTTCGAAACCCCTGGCCACGAGCCTCGTGGCGTTACGCGCCGTGGAGGCGGGCGCCCTGGCGCTCGACGCGCCCCTGTCCCGCTACCTGCCGGACGCCGCCTGCTCCTCGCTCGGGGCGACGGTCCGCGAGGTGATGGCGCATAGCGCGGGCCTTCCTCCTATTCCGGAGCTTCAGCGTTTTTTCCCCGACGCGGCTAGCGTAGACCGCGACGAGGCGGTAAGGAGGCTCCTCGCTATCGAGCCCGACGGCCCGCCGGGCTACGGCGTGGCGTACTCGTGCACGGGATTCCTGCTTCTAGGCGTCGCGCTCGAGCGACTCGGCGGGGCCAGGCTGTCGGAGCTGTTCAGGCGGCAGGTCGCCGAGCCGCTCGGGCTATCAGACGGAGCGTCCCCGGCGGGCTCGGACGGCCCCGACCCCCGCGTCCCGAAAATCGGGGGCGCGGCCGCGGTCGCTACGCCCGTCGTCCCGGGCGCGCCGCGCGCCGTGGCGACGTTCCGGCCCTCGCCCGGCCTGGAAGGGCTCTGCGTCCCGACGGAGGAGTGCGCGTGGCGCGGCCGTCGGGTCCGCGGCGAGGTCCACGACGAGAGCTCGTACTGCATGGGAGGCGACGGGGGCAACGCCGGCCTCTTCGCGAACCTGGCCGGGGCGGAGGCCCTGTTCGGGGTCTGGGAAACGGGCGGCGGCCTGCTCAAGCCCGAGACCGTCGCCGCGGCCCGCGCCTGCGCCACGGACGGCCTCGGGCGCAGGCGGGGCCTCGGCATACAGCTCCACGACGGGGAGACCTGCGATACCCCCGCCTGGCCGGCGGACTCGTACGGCCATACCGGCTTCACCGGAACCTGCGCGTGGGCCGCGCCCGCGACCGCCGGCCGGCCGCGAGTAGCCGTCGTCAGCCTGACCAACCGGGTCTACCGCGGGCGCGCCCAGACGGCCGAGCTCATCGTCGCGTTCCGCAAGGCCCTGCACGGCGCGGTCGCCGGGTCGTTATAGCGCCGCGCCGCTACGGCGACCCGGTCGCCTAATGGCCGGGTCGCTATAGCTCTAGGGGGAGCTAGGGCCTTGGCGCCCCGGGAGTATGAACCCTCGACGAGCCGTCGGGCAGCAGAGCGGCTACGCTCCCGGCCGGGACGATCGTCCCCCGGTACGAGAAGGCCTTCCCGGAGAAGTTGGCTACCATGCGCAGTCCGCCCGCGAAGCTCGTAGACTGCGCCAACCCGTCGGGGGACAGCCGCTCGAACGACTCGAGCTTCGCCCCGGTGAACTCTCGTTCCAGCGGAGAGGCGAAGGCGTAGTAGGCCGCGATGCGCTTCCCGTCCGAGGCTATCCTGTCGCGGTTTAGGTTGTAGAGGGGCGACGAGAGGTATAGGGCCTGGAATAGCTCGGCCGCGTTTTCCATGCCCGCGAATTTAAGCGGGTCCGCGCCCCAGTGGTTCGCGATGACGACCGATTCGCGGAGGGCGGCCTGGAAAAGCGGCACGCGGGTCGCGGGGTCGAAGTACCGGCGCATAGAGCGCTCCTTGAGGCGCATAGGCTTGAACTGTATCGCGGGGGCCGACGGGGGCCAGTAGCCGCCCATGAAGTACGGCGACGAGCGGTCCTTGTACTCGGGCTCTTCCCAATAGAAGGCCGGCCCGAACAGGCCCTCGGAGACGTGAGCCGCCGTGACTATCGACGCGTCGCCTCCCTCGGTGCCTACCACGAGGCCCCTTTCGGCCGAGAGCCGCGCGAGCCTCTCCCTCCTGGCCGCGGCCATGGCCTCCGACGAGGCCGGTCGGCGAGGATCGTAGTCCTCGTAGATCTCTCCGGCGCCGTCGCAGTCCATGAAGTACGCCGACATTGACAATGCTGCCAGGTTCCGCGCGACGCGCTCCTCGAAGTAGGGCCCGGCGGCCAGGGGGCTTAGGAGCCTGCCCCTGCCCTTGAAGCCGGAGTAATACGAGCCGTCGGCTCTCATGATAGCCCCGTTCTCGTAGAGCTCCTGCGTGAAGCGGGCCGTCTCCCAGCTATCGTCGGTGCCCCATATCGAGGCCGGATGGACGCTATGGTACGAGTCGTATACGCCGAACAGGTATCCCGAGGCCTCCGCGGCCCGCGACGCCTCGGCGTAACGAGCCTCGGTCCCGGCCGGCGGCATGCCCGGCACGGTCAGCCTGGCTCTGTCTATGCCGAGCGCCCTTAATTCCCTAATAGCCGCGGCCGATATCCCCTCGCCCCACGAGCCGGGCGGGCTCAGGCAATCGCGATACCCCGCGTAGACGGCCTCGGCCCCTATGGCGGCTATCGCGGCGTCCAGGCCGCGGGCGAGCTGGGCCTTGGCGTAGGCTCCGGCCCATTCGTCGGCGACGAAGGCGGCCACGGCGGCGCGGCTCTCGCCGTCCATCGCCGAGAGGACCCGCGCGCCGAGCGCCGAGCCGTCCGATATCCTCAACGCTAGGCGCCGGAAGGCGGACTGCTTGATGTCGCGGGCTGAAATCATAGCGTCGCCCCACAGATAGGCGTGGAGCGCGCCTGGCAGGCGATCGCGGGCGGTCGGCGGTAACTTGGCCGCGAGCGTAGGCAACCTTCCCGTCGCGGCGAGCCTGTCGCGTAGGAGGAAGGCCGGTAACAGGGGCTCTATCCTATCGGATAGCCGAGCCGCGACGACGTAGTCCTCCGGCCCGAATCGGCATAGGAAGGAATGCTGCTGCGAGACTCTCCCCGCCTGTCCGTCTACCGCCGCTCTTGATGCACTTGCGCTTCCTGCGGTCCCCGCCGAAGCCCCTCGCGATACTGTCAGGACGGAGCGGTACGGAGTGTCGGTCGCCCAGGCTACGGTGCCCCGCGCGTCCGTCCAGCCCCAAACGGGGAGCCCTTGGCCTAGGTCGCGCTCGCCTTCTCCGACGAGATCGTCCATCCAGGCGGAGTCGTCCGTCGGTATGAACCTGCCGTCGGCCATCGGCCAGACGAGCCCGTCCGCGCCCGAGAGGGCCTGGGATGGCCAGCCCAGGACGAGCGGGGCGCTCGCGGCGAACCTGAAGACTATGTCGTCGCCCGAGGCGGCGACGCTCAGCTCGAGGGCCTTGCCCGGGTAGATGAGCGTCGCGGAGCCGGGCCCCGTCTTCCGCGCCCTGACGGAGCCTCCTAGCGTCGCCATGGCAGCGTCCCGCGATAGCCCGGGCGCTACGAGCCGCGGTTCAGATCCGGAGCTAAGGCGGTAGACTTCTAGGCTATCAGGATCGATCGATACGGTAGCGCCCGAGCCGGAATCGAGGACGATAACCTTCGATCCCTCCGCCGAGGCGGCTAGGGGAGCGGCCGCCAGGGCCGCTATGAGCAATAGTAATGGCATGTTCCCTCCATCGTCGTTTCGGGGAAGCATGGCCCGGCGGGACGGCGGGAACGCGGCGGGAACGCGGCTAAAACGAGGCGTTCCGCTATCGCTGGGCCGCGCGCCCGAATTATATCTCCTCTATGCCTTCATCGTCCGAGCACGAGTCTATCTTGAACGCGTTGACGCCGTTCAGGACCTCGAGGATCAATCGCTCGTTCTGCTCGGCTAGGTCCGAGGTAGACTCCACCGCGCGCGCGATGGAGGTCGTGCCGCGGATTATCTCGTCGTTGGCGGCGACCGCCTTGTCGGCCACCGACTTGAGCGTCGAGACCTGCTCCAGGATCTGCCCGTTGCCCGCTGTCATCTCCTTGGCGCCTTCGGTGACCTGCTTAGTAATGGCCACGAGCCGGGTCAGCCCGTCGAGGACCTGCGAGCCCCCGGCGCTCTGCTCCGCTGTCGTCTCGCGTATGTCGGCGACGAGGCGGCCTACGTCCGCGGCGTCGGCCAATACCTTCCCGAAGGTTCCCGTAACGGCGCTCGTAGAGGCCTTGACCTTGGCGATAGAGGCGCCGACCTTCGCGAGGTCCGCGGATATCTCGGTAGCCTGAGAGGCGCTGCGCTCGGCGAGCTTCCGTATCTCGTCGGCTACCACCGCGAAGCCCCTGCCGGAAGCCCCGGCGTGGGCGGCCTCTATCGCGGCGTTCATCGCCAGCAGGTTAGTGCGCTCGGCGACGTCGTTTATGGTCGCCGCGGCCGCGGCGAGGCCTTCCGAGTAACGGGATATCTCCGATACGGCCGAGTCCATGTCGCCGAGGGCCTTCGAGCCCTCTCCGGAGGTCGACAGGAGGGCTTTGGCCGCCTCGCCGGCGGAGTCGGCGTCCGAGGCGACCTCGCGCACGCTGGCTATCATATCCTCTACGAGCGACGACGATCGCCCTATGACCGCGCCCTGGTCGCCTATCATGGCGAATAGCGAGTCGACGGTGCGCGCCAGCTGCTCTATGGCCGCCGCGACCGCTTCCACGGCGGCCGATTCCTCGTCCAGGCCCGCCCGCGACGAGGCGATCGCCGCGTTTATCCCCTCGACCGACCTGCTCGTACCGTGCATGTTCGCCGCGAGCTCCTCGCCCTGGCGGCTGAGCTTGCGTACCCGTTCCTTGACCGCGCCCACGAGCGTATTCAGCGAGCCTGTCAGCTCGTTGGCCGCGGCCGCTATGGAGCCGATCTCGTCGGATCCCATCGCGCCGATGCGCTCGGTGCAGTCTCCTCGCGCCATGTTGCCGAGGCTCTTGACGAGGGCGGCGAGGGCCCGGGTCATCGAGATCGAGAGGAGGGCCGAGGCGCCGAGAATAAGGATCGCTGCGACGGCGTTGACAGACAGCAGGGTCCGCCTGATCGAGGCGCTTTCCTCCGAGGCTACGCGATAGCTCTCGTCCTGGTCGCCGCGCTCCATGGCCTCGAGTATATCGAGATTCTTCTCCACGGACTCGTAGGCGGCGACGACGTCCTTCAAGGACGACTTCACGGCGGCTGGCTCGTCCCTGGCGGCCGCCCCTACCCGCGAGGCCGCGTCCGCGAAGGACTGGAGTTCCGCGGCTATCGTCGAGTCCTCGGATACGGCCGTGAACCCGTTGACGGCCTGTATGAATTTCGTCTCCGCGTCCTGGAGCCAGAAGAGCTTAGAGCCGATCTCCCCGTCCGGGTCCCCCGATAGCGAGACGCTCGCGAGCGATAGGACCCGCGCGTTATAGCTCGCCATCCTGGAACGGAGATCGGATACCGCGCGGTAGGTACGCATATGCACGACCTGGACGGTCTCTAGGGCGTCGCCTAGGGACCGCAGGCCCTTGTCCGCCGTTAAATACGTGGCGGCGAAGGCGGCGAGGAAGACCGCCGTTAGGAGCAGGAATTTCACGAATACCGGAACGTTGCCAAGGAAAGGGCGCTTCAATGTCGTATCCTCCGCAGAAATTAGCGCTATGCCGCGTCGATGATACGATACACTAAAAACGACTCGAACGGGACGATAATCGGGTCTACGGGAGCCTAGCCATAGCTCAGGCTCGGCTGCATGCTAATCGACTAGAAGCGGCTCTCCTTCAGGGTCTGCGTCTCTCTCGAAACGGAAGCCTCTCATCGGCCCGTATAGTCGCTTGCCCTCTATGCTCATCGAGCCGAGCATCTCGATATGGAAGGCGGCCATCTTCTCCGGAGCCGGTTCGCAGCCGCTTTGTAGCCATCGCAATAGCACGGTTGAGTGGGCGCCTTGCAGGTAATCCAGGATATACCTGTGCGCCTCGTGGGGAATACGGTCCATAAGGCCGTTAGAGCTGAGGAAGTCGAGGGTTTCCGCGATCGACGCCTCGATGCAGGAGTTGAATAGGTCGAGGCGGCCCGCGGCCTTGAGGAGGCGAATGACCCGAGCCTCCTTCTTCCATAAGGAAAAAGCCAACTCCGCCGGGAGCGTCGAGGTGAATTCTCCCCGGGATACCGCGCCTTTCAAGTCTAAAAGGTAGTTGGACGATAGCTCTCTCAGGTAGTCGGCGAGTACGTCGTCCTTGCTCGTATAATGCAGATAGAACGTGGTCCTCGCTGTCTTCGCCCTTTCGGTGACTGCTTTTATATTAATAATCTCGTAGGGGATCTCCTCCATAAGCGATAATAGGGCCTCGCGTATCCATTGCTTCGTACGCGTCGATCTTGGATCCATTATCATTCCTTTCAACAGTAGCATAGCCTATTCCTGTTCGGCCGATTGCATAGCCATATGAAGAATATCACAGGAATATTAAAATCCAGCAATCTTAGCCATAGTTGCTCAAATCATGAACAACTGATTTATAGTGTCTATTATACTACATACTTGGATCGACTTACACCAGGAACGTTGGCCGGGGCATAGGTCCGCTGTACGTTATCGAGCGTCACGTATGTGGCAGGAGGTTAGTATGAGATTCTTACGTATCGTTCCGGGCGTCGGGCTCGCTATCGTCGCGGCCCTGTCGATGGCCGCTTGCTCGGCGGGCAAGTCAATCGTCACCCTCGACGTACAGGCGACCGTCCCGGGCGGCGGTCTTCCGCGAGCGTCGACGGCGGTCGCGGGCGCGAGCCGGGCCGTGGCCTCGCCGGTCGTGATCCCGGTGATGGCGAAGGACGGGACCACTAAGCTGGGCGAGCTGTCGCTCCAGGTAGCGACTCTCGCTATCAAGAATATCGAGATAGAGATGGAGCCCGCTCAGGTAGACTCGCAGGAGGAGCGGGATCAGGAACTCGAGATCGAGTTCCCCGGCACCTATCTCGTCGACTTGCTATCGAATTCCGTGACGCCGGCGCTTCCCGACGTCTCGCTCCTGACCGGAGGCTACGACGAGATAGAGCTCTCGATCGATAAGCTGGACGGGACGGAGCTCAAGGCCGACGGTACCCCCCTCGTCGCGTCGGGCGATCCTATGTTCGGTCGCTCGATCTATGTGAAGGGCAGCTATACCGGAACCATAAAAGGGGCTTCGTACGTCGGCCTTCCCTTCACGCTCGCCTATGACCTCGATGAGGGAATAGAGCTATCCGGCGCCGATCCCGCCGTGGGCATGGTCGTCGACTCGGGCTCGCTCAATCCTATCATCATCGCTTTCAGGCTCAAGCAGTGGTTCGATTTCTCGAATACGAAGACAAACTCCGGCCTGGCTTGCGACCTTAACGACATCGTTATCGGGACCGAGAACGGGGCGCCCGCAATCCTCCTCGTGGAGGGCGCGACCGGTGCTAACGCGCTCATCCGCGAGGTGATAGAGGAGAACATCGAGGAATCGGCCGATTTCGGAATAGACGCCGACGGAGACGGAATCCTGCAGCCGGACGAGGACGACGACGCGACGGACGTGAACGATATCTAGCCGGATCGACGGGCCCGTTTTTCGGCCTACGGCGCCGCGCGGCATTGACAGGGCGCGGCGCCGCTTCGATTATTAGGGCATGAGAATACCATTGATTCCCTTGGCGGCGTTAGCCGTCGCTTCGTTCCTGCCCCTAGCCTCGTGCGCGCGTACGGCCGACGAGAGCGCTCCATCCTCCGCTCCCGCCGCCGTACCCGCCCCGGGAGCGCGGCCGGAAGCCCGCGCCGTCAGGGCGGAGATAGTCTTCGTGGACGGCGAGGCGAGCGTCGACGGAGCGGCGGCCGAGCCGGGAGCCGCCTTGCCCGCGAGGTTCGTAGTCAGGACCGGCCCCGGCGCGCGGCTCGACGTAGTGTTCAACGAGCGCAACGTCCTGAGCTTCAGCCAGAATACCGTCGCCGAGATCGACCTCGCGAGCGTAGCCCCGCAGGTGAGCCTGGAGAGGGGCGGCGTCGCCTCGGTTCTCAAGAAGCTGGAGAAGCTCGCGTCGGGCGACTCGTTCAACGTGTCTACCGGGCAAGCGGTGCTGGGCGTCCGGGGCACGTCGTTCTGCGTCTGGGCCGACGCCTCGTCCACCTACGCCTGCGCGTGCAACGGAGAGGTGCGCGCCATCGACTCGAGGGGCGGCCACGAGGAGACCCTCGTCTCGGCCCACCACCTGGGGAGGCTCTATACGTCGAAGGGCGTGGACGTCTCGGTAGAGGCGGCGGGAATGCTCTACCATACCGACGAGAGCGTGCAGTCGGCGGCCTCCCGCATAGGCTACGTGATCGATTGGACGACGGTCGACCGGTAGGACGCGAGCAGCTCCGGCCAGAAGGCCGAGAATCCGGCGCGAAGCGGGGCGTCGAGCCTTCGCAGTATCGCGACGCACTCCTCTAGCCTAACGTGCCCGCTCATGCGCGACGATATGCCCGCGAGGGTTCGCCCTATCCCGTCCAGGCGGGCGTAGGAGGATAGCCACGAGCCGCCGACGAGCCATGGATAGGCCCGCGCGAACCCGGGGCTGTGCCAGGCCTTGGCGCGCCCGAGCCGCTCGTAGACGACGGAACAGAAGCTCTCTAGGCCTAGCCCGCAGAGCGGCGCCCCATGAGTTTCCCAGTCCGACGCGAGCACATGGTCCCAGAAGACGTCGGCGAGGATGCCGGAGGTGAAGCGAGGCGCCCCGGCCTCGGAGATGGCCCTCCTGCACGACGCGAAGGCTGGATGTCCGTCCGTGAAGGCGTCCACGGCCCGATGCTGCTCTATGCCCGCGCGCACGCCGGCTGGATAGTCGTCGAGGCTCTGGCCGGTGAAATAATCAGCCATGAGCGAGCCCGCGCATTCCTGGCCCTCGGTATCGGGCAGCGTGGCGTAGGCTACGAGGGCGTGGGCGAGCAGGTTCACGGGCGGGTTTCCATGGGATCATGATATCTTCGCGCCATCGGAGGGGCAAGCGGGTTGGCGTGGCGCGCCAGGCGGACCGCCAGGCGGACCGCGGACCGTCAGCAAGGAGAGCGCCGGTCGCGGCGTCCTGGAAGCGGCGGAAAAACGCCGCGACCCGCCCGCCGGGCGCGCCGCGCGGGCTCATCAAATAGTCGAGATCAGCCTCTCCCGGTCGAACCGCGGCGCGACTCTCATGATCAGCGCGTAGTCCAGGGCCAGGACCGCGACGCCCGCGGCCAGGATCGCCAGCGGGCTTATGACGACGAGCCCGCCGAGCTGGGCCGCCACGAAGACGATGCACGGCAGGACCACGAGGGCGGAGGACTGCTGCGCCTCCAGGAAGGTCTTGGCCTTGATGCCGACCAGGAGCGTGGCGCCGAGGGCCATGAGCGACGCGGCCGGGCTCAGGACGAGTAGCGCCGGGATCCAGGAAACCGCCTCCAGCACGAAGGAGCCCCGGAGCGCGTACCACGCGCCGTTGGTGACCGCGAAGTAGGCGAGGAACGATACCAGGCTCACCGTCATCGACGGCACGAAGGACGAGAGGAGCTTTCCCAGGACGAACTCCCGGTTGGTCAGGGGCGTGTACAGGAGCGTCTCCAGGCTCTTCCGCTCCTTCTCTCCGGCCACGGAGTTGGCCGCTATCACGCCGGAGAGCATGATAGGGATGATTATGAAGAAGGGCATCATCGTATAGTTGAGGAATACGTACAGCATGCGCTCCACGGGATCGACGAGGCGGCCGGGAATGTCGTACAGGGGCAGGAGCCGCTCCAGCGACTGCGCGCCGCTCGACGCGATGGCGCCCAGCTCCAGGCCGAGGTACACGAGGAGCGCGGGTATGGCCACGCAGAGGACGAGGGGTAGTACCAACATGGGGAGGACGACGAATTTATTGCCGAGGGCTTCCCTCAGGTCCTTCCTGACGAGCCAAACGACCTTGCGATAGTTCATGTCAGTCATCCTTCCGTATGAAGTGGAAATAGAGCCGCTCGAGGCTCGGCCTCTCGACGCGGAGCTCGACGACGCGCCGGCCGCTCGCCATCAGCTCCCCGAGCAGCGCGTTGCAGTCGCCCTCCGGCGGGACGGGCAGGGACAGCTCCCCGGAAGTCGTCGCGACCCTGAGGCGGTCCGGGATGCCCGAGGCCTCCTGGAGCTCCGCGCGAGTGCCCGAGGCCCGGAGCGCGCCGCGGTCGATGAAGCCGTACGCGTCGCAGACGGTGTCGGCGAGGGCCAGGTCGTGGGTGCAGAGGAGCACGGTGACCCCGCGCTCCCGCACCAGCTCCCGGATGAGGGCGACGACCTCTCGGGCGCTCGCGGGGTCCAGGCCCGATGTCGGCTCGTCGAGGAAGAGCAGCTCCGGGTCGTGGAGCAGCGCCCTCGCGAGCTGGGCCCGCTTCTTCATGCCCGTGGACAGGTTCCCGAGCGGCTCGTCCCTCTTCGGCTCGAGCTCGAGCCTGCGCAGTAGGGCGTCGATCCGTTCCCCGAGGCCCGCTTCCGGGACGTCGTGCATGCGGGCGTAGAAGCGAAGGTTCTCGAGCAACGTGAGCGCCTCGTACATCCGCGCGGTCTCAGTCACCGTGGAGGTCCTCCGCCGGGTCTCCTCGCTTTCAGGCCGGGAACCGAGCACCTCTGCCCGTCCCGAGCTCGGGCTCAGCGTTCCGTTTAGGATCCTCGTCACCGTAGACTTGCCCGCCCCGTTCGGTCCCAGGAGGCCGTAGACCGTGCCGGCCGGGACCTCCAGCCCGAGCCCCGCGAGGGCGAGCGTCCCGCCCTCGTAGACCTTGCCGAGCCCCGCTGTCCTTATCGCGGTCACGCTGGCCTTCCGTCCCGGGCATCGCCGGCGCTGTCCCCGGCCGGGACGAGCCGTTGTCCGGCATCGGCGCTATCGTTCGCGTTCCATACCGGATCGCGGATCAGGAGCAGGACGACCAGCGCTCCGAGGGCGATGCTGGGCAGGCCTATGCCGAACGAGGTCAGGCTGTCGGCCGGCTTCATGAGCAAGATCACGATGAAGCTGAGGGTCTGGTTACCCAGCGCGTGCAGGTAGGCCGCGACCCAGATTCCCTTGGCCTTGAAGACGGCGTGCGCCAGGACGAAGGACATGATCACGGAGACGGCCGTCATGGCCAGGCTTCCGAGGACGGGATGGCCGGGGTAGTTGTAGCCCATCCAGATGACCGGCCAGTGCCAGGCTCCCCAGATGACGCCCAGGAGGAGGACGCCGCGGCGGCGGCCCATGCGGACGAGCTCGCCCTGGAGATACCCGCGCCAGCCGTACTCCTCTCCGAAGGTGATCACGAGGCCGAGCAGGGGGCCGAGCCCTATCGCGTTGAACGCGCCGAGGGCGAGGAAGGCCGGCCCCGGCATCGAGCCCATCGCTCCGGGGGGAAGGGCCGCCTCGAGGTCCACACGGGTCCCGAGGCCGGTGACGAGGTTGAGAAGGGCCTGAAGCGCGTAGAACGCTACGATGCCCAGTCCGTAGAGCACCCAGACCTGCCATCGCCCGCCGGCCAGACCCGCGCCCCGGAACCGTTCCCTGCCCGCCTTGCGGAGGTTGGAAACGACGAGGGCGACGAGCCCGATCATACCCAGGGCCATGAGGGCCTGGCTGATCGCGGGGGCGATCGATGGATTCGCGCCGGCGAAGATGGCTCCCGCGGCCTGGAGCGCGGTGAGCGCCATGAAATAAACGACGAACGAGCGCGGCGCGCCCCTGAGCCTTCCGCGATGGATGGCTGAATCTTCGTCAAAGAAGAAACCGAGCGCGATGGCGGAGAAGGCCGGAGTCATCATGCGGAACTGCATGATCAGCCCGAAAACGGGATTCTTAAGGCCGCCGCCCAGGAATACAGCGAGGTCCGCCAGCCAGGATAGGCCGAAAGCCAGGACGAGGAACCGGACTATCCCGGGCCAGTCGACGCCGCGGCGTCCGGCGCCTGTTGATAGATCTGACATTTGAGTCTCCTTGCGGTTACGGGTTCATCGCGACTGCCGGCCGGCTGCGGACGGAGCGCATGGCCGCAGTATCACCGCGGCGCGGGCGCGACGGTAGCTCGGTAAACACCGATCCCGCTCCAGCCGCATCCGAATCCGTAAACCTACGTAGCGGCTCAGTAGGACTACCGAGGCCCTCATCGCGGCACTTTCCGAGGGCGGCGATCCCGGTATAGACTGGGGCCTTGGGAGGCCCGAAGCGATGAGCATCTTGATCCTCTGGCTGGACATACTGGCTTTCGCCTTCCTGACCGCCGGCTTCGGGGCCGAGTTCCTGGCCTGGCTCAAGAAGCGGGAATCGTGGCGGGCCTATTACCTCCTGACGATTCTGGGCTACGCGGTCGTCCTTTTCGCGCTCTCCATAGCGTTCTTCTCCAACAAGTACTTGTCGGCGATACCGGCGGCGCTGCCCGTTTTCCTGGGATGGGTGCACACGATCTCTTCCGTGCTCATTTCCTTCGCGTTTCCGGGTTGCGTAGTCAGGGTCGCGGGCATGGAGACGGGCAAGATCGGCAAGATAATGCTATGGGCGCCGGTCAGTCTCACGACCGTTTCCGTCGTCATCGCGGCTTTCTTAGCGTCGACCGCCCTGGCGGTAACGGTCAATATCTCCTTCAACGCCGTAATGGCCGCCGTCGCCATCGCGGGCGCGCTCCGGGTCGGCGGCGGCAAGGGCCGGGGCGACCGTCGGGAGAGCCTGCCCTTCCTCATCCTGAGCGCGGCTGCGTACTCGGCCTTCGTCGCGCTGTCCGCGCTTCTCGTCACAGGGGCGATACCCAGGAGCGACGCGCTCGCCTCGCCGTTCATCACGGGGATCTTCAGCCTGGCCTGGAGCGCCGTCATCCTCGCTTCCGCCGTCCGCCGAGCCCTCGGCAACCGCGCCGCCCCGGACGGCCTCGGAGGGGCCTTCTTCGAGCGCTTCGGGCTTAGCCCGCGGGAGGCCGACGTCGCCAGGCTCCTAGTCGCGGGACGGACCAACCGCGAGATAGGCGAGGCGCTCTACATCTCCACGCGCACCGTGGAGTCGCACGTATACAACGCGTACCAGAAATGCGGCTGCCGCAACAAGGCCGAATTCGTAGCCAGGGCCGTCGGCTTCGGCGCGGCGGATAACGGCGACGGTCAGGTCGCCGGTTCCAGGGTCGCCGCCTCAGGGCTTGAACCGCGCTGAAAGGACGGCGGCCTATATCCGCGGGCCGGGACAGGCCGGGACAGGCCGGGCCTGCCACGTTAGCCGCATCCATCGCGGCGACCGGCGCTCGGCGACCGGCGCCCTAGGCCGCCGGGAGGACGGGAGGACGAACCGTGAGCTCGCTGTTCATCGCCAACATCCGCATGCGGGACGAAAACGAGTATGCCCGTTACCTGTCCGCCTGCGACGAGGTCTTCGCGCGCTACTCGGGCCGCTACCTCGCCGTGGCGGAGCCGCCCGTCGCGCTGGAAGGATCGTACCCGTATACCAAGACCGTGGTTATCGAGTTCCCCGACCGGGCCGCGCTTGACGCCTGGTACTATTCTCCAGAATACCAGGCGATCCTCGCCCACCGCCTGGCCGGGGCGGACTGCGATACCATCGTCGTCGACATACGGGACCGCTCGTGACGCCTCGCGGGCGGCTCCCTGCCGTCGGTTCGCCCGCGCGCGGCTTCCTATAGGTCCTGCCGCTCGAAGTCGCGGCGGGCGCGGAAATAGGCCGCTACGGTGAGCGCGACGTAGGCGAGCGCCCCCAGGGCCAGCGCGGCGAGCTTGAGCCCGAGCTCCTCCGGGTCGGGCCGGTCCAGCCTGTCCCGGAACAGGGGCACGACGTGGCAGGCCGCCTCGACTGCCGTTATATAGGCGAAGACCCACGCGCTGGCCGCGCCGAACGCCTTGCCGACCTTGCGGACGTCCTTGTAATAGATCCCGAAGAACACGGCATTGAAGATGCCGAGCGATAGGAGGGCGAAGCCGAAGAACGCCACGTTGGCGTCCATGCCGACCTGGTTGCCCGGGAGAGGCATCCTGGCCCGGAGGAGGGCGAAGGGAACGACGATAGCCGCCTGGACCAGCTCGATAGCGGCCACGAAGATGAAGCGCGCCTTGACGACGTCCGACTTCCTGACGGGAAGCGCCACGGAGTACGCGATATCGTGGTTCTCCCTGCCGCTCAGGCAGGTGAAGAATACCCCGAGGCCCGTGTAGAAGAACGTCACGAGGTACGGATAGTTGGGGACGAGGATCAGCGCGGACAGTCCCAGGAAGATGAGGGACGTCGGGTGCATCGCGAGCCGCAGTTCCTTTGACAGGAGCTTGATCATGACTGGAACTCCTTCTCGAGGTGGACCATGGCGGATTCCAGGCTGGGCTTCTCGCAGGCGAGGCCCAGGGCCTCGGCGTCGCTCTTCCTGAAGAGCCCGGACGCGCCGTCCCTGGTTCGCCTGAGTCCGGCGAGCGCCTTTTCCTGTTCAGGGGCGAAACCCTGCGGACCGGCGACGGCCAGCCTGTATTCGTCCAGGAAACCTTCTATCGTCGAGTCGGCCAGGAGCCGGCCCGAGCGGATGTAGAGTATCCTGTCCGCGCACTTATCCAGGTCCGACGTGATGTGCGTCGAGAAGAGAATGGTCACGCCCGACGCCTTGAGGTCCAGGAAGACGTCCAGAAGCTCGTCCCTGGAGACCGGGTCGAGGCCGCTCGTCGGCTCGTCCAGCACCAGGAGCTCGGCCTTGTGGGAGAGGGCCAGGCACAGCGAGAATTTCACCTTCATGCCTTCGGAGAGCTGCGCCGGCGTCTTCTCCGGGTCCAGCCGGAATCGATCCATGAGGCCCGAGTACGCGCCCGCGTCCCAGTTTGCATAGAAGCCCGCGGTGACCGAGGCGATCGTCTTGATCTTCTTCTGCGAGTAGTAGTCGACGCCCCCTGACACGAACCCGATGCGCGACTTGATCGCGGCCTCGTGGTCCTTGAAGCCCAGGCCGAAGAACTCGACATCCCCAGCGTCCGGGTGGACAAAGCCGAGCATCGACTTGAGGGTCGTCGTCTTGCCCGCGCCGTTCCGTCCGATGAAGCCCGTGATCCTGCCCGGCTCCAGATCGAAGCTAACAGGCCCCAGCGTGAATGCGGGGTACTTCTTAACGAGTCCCCGGACGCTCAGAATGCTCATTCCTCTTCTCCTTCCCCGGCGCCGGCCGAGCGTATGGCCTCCGCGAACGTCCCGAGGCCCGCCTGGTCCTCGCGCGGCATCATCTCGGGACCCCGGCCCTCGAATATGCCCTTGGCGATTTCCTCCATCGCGTCCTGCCTGTGCACCGCGATGCCGCGTCGGCTGTCCGCCATCAGGAGCAGGTAGTCGCCCGGTACGATGCCGAACATGTCCCTGATCTCCTTGGGTATGACGATCTGCCCCTTGGGACCTACTCTGGCGCTGGCCATGAGGTATTGGTTTTTCTTTGTATCTATAGTATCCATAGTGACACATGTAATACTAGTGCCACTCAATTGTCAAGCCCTCGGCGGTTCTATGAAGATAGAGTCGAAGCCTGGGTTCAGTATGGATCGGTACGCCTGGCGCTAGCTTCGCGGCGCGGGCTTCTGCGAGCTTCGAGGATGTATGCTAGCGTCAGCGATCGAAGCGGAAAGCCCGCAGCCGTGCGCCGGAGGCGCCCGGCGAGGACTTGCAGCGTAGAGCGCGGCCCCCTCCTCCGTAACCGGAGGAGGGGGAGACGCCCGAACTACTGCTTAGATGCGCTTCGTAACGACCTCGAGGACCTCTGGGAGGTCCATGCCTATGGCCTCGAGGTGCTCGGGGGTGGGGACGCCGTCGGGAGTCCAGCCGCGGCGCTTGAAGACCGCGTCGATGAGGGAGTCGTACTGCGCGAGGCGGTGCTCGCGGGTCAGCCTGACGCGCTCCGCGACGCTCTTGCCGGCCGGGTCGACGCCGGCCTTCTCCTTGAGCTGCCTGTCGTAGCGCTCTTCGCGGGCGAGGTACTCGTCCTCCAGCACCGGGCCCATGGCGCGGTAGGCCGGGTAGTCGTCGACGCGGCGGCCCTTGCCCTGACGGACGTTGAAGGCGCGCTGGAAGTTATAGACGCGCTCCGACTGCCGGATGAGGCCGTCCCAGTCGAGGTCCTCGCCCGTGATCGCCTTATAGAGGCCTATATAGTTGTGGACGTGCTCGGGAACCTTGTTGGACTCGGGCCACTTGGCGTTGTCGGCGGGCTCCACGTCGTTCCAGGGCAGTTTGCACAGGCCCTGGAGGCCGAACCAGGTGCGGAACATCGGGAAGTAATGGAGGGCCTCCGCCTTGTCCTCGAAGGTCGGGATCTTGTTGTTGACCATGTCCATGAAGATCAGCCAGGCCTCGTCGTGCTGGGGGCCTTTATTGGTCAGGTAGTAGCCGCCCTGCTGCGCGAGGGATTCCTTGGAGATGTACTCGCTCTGCTCGAGGCCCTTGCCGTGTAGCGCTATGTCCTTCATGAACTGGGCGTCGGCGCCGTACTCCTTCGTGAAGTACTCGGCGAGGAACTTCACGCCCTTGCCCGCGAGCACGCCGAAGCGCTTGCCGTCCGCCATGTCGTGCAGGATCTGGGCGGCGCCTTTCCAGTCGCCCCATGACAGGTCTATCCCGTCGGTACGTTCCAGGTTCAGGACTCCGTGCTCCCAGCATTCCATCAGGAAGCCGGTCATGGTGCCGAAGCTGATGGTGTCTATGCCGTAGGTGTCGCAGTAGAAGTTGAGCTCCAGGATGCCGTGCGGGTCGTAGACGTAGAGATTGGAGCCTACGCCGGCCGCCGTCTCGTACTCGGGGCCGTCGACGCAGACCTTCTGCCCCGCGTACGGGCCGGTCTCGAGCTCGAAGTGGTCCACGGCGTGGGCGCAGGCCATGGTGCAGCCGAACCAGCAGCCGTCCGGCAGGTTCTGGCTGAACAGCTTCTCCCAGACCCAGCTGGCTATCTCCGGGCCGCGCGGGTCCTGGCCGTACTTATGGTTCTTCGTGGGCAGGAGGTCGTAGTCGTTCATGACCTCCATGAGGTGCGCGGTGCCCTGCTTGCGCATCTTGCACTGCTTGTCGTCGTTGACGATTATCTCGCGGTGCAGCTTGAGCCCGAGCCGCTGGACGGCCGCGGGGTCGGCGGCGTCGTTGGCGTTCTGGACGACGCCCTTGTAGCGGACGACGAGGGCCCGGATCTTCTTGTCCCGGAGCACGGTGCCTATGCCGCCGCGGCCCGCCTGCTTGACGCGTATGCCGTCGCGGCGCTTGTCGTACAGGCTGAAGTTGAGCACGCCCATCGGCGAATGATCCGCGCCGCGGCCCGCCGAGATGACCGATACGGCCTGCAGCTCCGCCGGGTCCGCCGAGGCGCCGCCGCCGGCGAAGGCGCGGGTGAGTTCCTCGGCGAGGAGGTGGGTGTCCTCCTGGAGCCCGTCCGGGGCGTCGTAGAAGCGCACGAAGCCCTCGACGTTGTCGATGAAGACTATCGTCTCGCGCTCGGCCTTGCCCTGGACTTCCAGGGCGTCCCAGCCGCCGAATTTGAGGTAGGGCCCGAAGTAGCCGCCGACGTTGGAGTCTATGGGCACGCCGGTCATGGGCGAGAGGCTGACGACGAGGCTCTTGCCCGATCCCGGGTAGTTGGTATTGCCGCAGACCGGTCCCATGGCGATGACTATCTCGTTCTCGGGGTCGTTCCACCGCGTACTAGGCTTGGTGCCGTCCCAGAGCAGGCGCAGGCCGAAGCCCTTGCCTCCGACGAACTTGGCCTTCATCTCCTCGGAGACGGGCTTCTCGCGCACGGCGCGGGTTCCCACGTCGAGGTGCATGGTACGCATCGCGTAGCCGCGATGGATCGGTTTCTTCTCGAAGCGGGTCTCGGACAGGAGCTTGAAATCCTTCATGTCGAACGTACGGCTCATTCGGCGCCTCCCGCGTCTTTACGGACGGCGGCTGCGGCCTCGAAGGGGAAGCGCGACGCCGGGCTGTCCTCTTTCTCGGCGATCTCGAGCGCGCCCTTGGGGCAGGCCTTGACGCAGATCCCGCAGGCCACGCACTTGAACGGCGAGCTCTCGGCGGGGTAGTAGCGCATCGCCTCTATCGGGCAGACGGCGACGCAGGCCAGGCAGCCGACGCACAGCTTCCTGTCTATGACGACGACGCCTTGCTTGCTTACCGATATCGCCTGGACGGGGCACTCTGCCACGCACCTGCGGCATTCCTGGTCGCACGCGACGAGCCGGAACCTGCCGGCTCCGAGCCCCTGGACCTGGATCCTGGCCTTGGCCGGATTATCTTCCTTGGCGTAGGCCGTCGAGCACGCGGTGACGCAGCCCATGCAACCGACGCATTTCTGGTCGTCCATCTTCAGGTACTTGATCACGGTAGTTGACCTCCTTTTTAAGTCGCTTATCGTGCCTTTTGAAGTGTAATGGCAATTTGTGTATACAGACTGATGTATCAGACAGTCGACAGAATAGTATAGCCGCGCGGGCGCGATTCCGCAACGGGGGAAAGCGCTCCGTGGCGGTATGAAGCATAGTACGCGCGGTGTGATCCTACTAGTCCAGCGAAAAAAAAAAGGCCGCCTCCCGGAGGAGGCGGCCGAGCCGGCTAGCGGCCGGAACCGCTTACTTGAGCGGTATGAAGGCCTGGACGGTGAAGCTCTCGAAATTGAGGAGGTTCGCGTTCAGGCGGGCGTCGAAGCGGACGCCGCCGTCGAAGGGCACGGAGATGCCGAGGTAGTGGACTTCCGAGAAAGACGGGACGAGGGTGGTAGTGGCCTTCCCGGGATCGGTCGGGTTGGCCGTTGAAATATTCACGGCGCTGACCGCGCTCGCCGTGTAGGTCGTGGTCGTGGTCGTGGTTACCCTGGAGGAGGCGGTAGAGGTGGTCGACGTCAGGGTGACGGCCGGGTTGGCGCCGAGGAGGAGGTTGAACTTCCAGCCCTCGGGCTTCACGACGAGTCCCATCGGGAGCTGTATCGAGGGCATGAGGGTGAAGGTCTTGGCGGGATCGCCCGAATACGAGACCGCGGTGGTCGTGTAGGTCGTGGCGTCGTAGGCGCCGGTCGCGTCGAGGGGCTGGGTGGTGGTGGTATAGCCGGTCTGCAGGGCGGCTCCGCCGTTAGTGGTCGTGGCTATGCCGATCGTAAGCGTCGGGGCTACCTTGAAGGCCACGGCGCCGGAGGGCTGGAAGGCGAAGACCCGGCCGCCGCCCAGGCTGCCGCTTATATCGGTCGCCGTCTCGTACGTCTTCGCGTAGGTCGTGCGGGACCCGCCGGCGAGGGCCGTCTTGGTCGCGGCGACGGAAAGGTCGTACGGCCTGGAGAGCGAGTCGTAGCTATAGGCGGCCCCGTTGAGTCCGAGCCCGAAGGCGGCCTGGGCGAACCACCTATCGCCCGCCGAGCCGACGGGGATGCCGAGCGCGTAGTTGAGGGCGATGTCGGTCGCGCTCGAGGTCGAGGTGAGGTTAAGCGTGCGGTCGGTAGCGGCTCCGCCGCCTCCGGCGACGTGGGCCGTCTCGGTCAGGCTGTAGGCCCCGGAAGCGACCGAGCTGAGCATGGTCGCGTCGATGTAGAGCTTGTGCTCGAGCGCGCCGGTGCGCATCGCGAACGGGACGCCAATGCGCAGGGTATCGGTGAGGGTGGCTGCGCCGTTCGCGCCCGCGGCGGGAAGTGCCGCCGGGTCCACGTTGGTGGCCGACGTGGTGGTCGTATAGTTGGCCGACGAGACGGGAGCGACTCCGGCGATCGCGGTGTTGTAGAAGTAGGCGTCGGTCACGGTCCTGTTATAGCCGATGGCCGCGACCGTGTCGGCGGCGTTATTGTCGGCGGCCAGGTTGACGTAGAGTCCTATGACGGCCGGGCCGAGCCTGGTGATGGCCTGGAGGGTCGCGGCGAAGTTATTGAAGTAGATAGGGTTGGTGGCGGCGTACGAGGTCTTCTGGTCGAGCCACTCCATCCCGGTCGTCGTCGTGCCGGCTACGACGTTAGCCGTCGAGTAGGAGTCGACCGCGTAGTCCGCGGCGATGGTCCTGGCAGCGAGCTTGTCGAAGCTCAGGGTGGTGAAGAGCGAAATAGGCAGCTGCCCGGCCATGAAATAGCCCACGCTATACGGCCCGGTGAAGCCCAGGTCGAACGCTCTCTGCGCGATGAACGGGGCGTTCCCGGAGATAGGGTTGCCGAGCCCGGCGAACAGGAAGCTGTCCTTGAGCGTACCGAAGTCGACGTTAGCCTGGAACGACTGGTCGATCTCGTTGCTGAAGGTCCCTGCTGTCATGCCGTACTCCATCGACTGGGGTACGAACTGCCCGAACGCGGGGGCCGCGAGCGCGGCTACGAGTAGGAGTGCTAATAATGCGCGTTTCATCTGGTTCCTTCCTTTATTCCGTGAGTTGCGCCACCAGGTACCGGAGTAGCCCGAATCCATTGAGCGCTTCCATAAATATAACGCGGGGCACTACGAAAGCAATGCGTTCGATAGATGAAACCGCGTTTCGGTGTCGTGGAAACAGCCCCTAGACGGGGAATTCGACCATGACCTCGGTGCCGCCGCCCGGAGGCGAGGCGTAGCGGATGGAGCCGTTGAGCTGGGCTACGAGGCCGGCTACGAGCTGATCCCCAATGCCTTCGCCCGACACGGCACCGGCCTTGCCGACGCCGTCGTCGGAGACCGACAGGCGCCACATGGCGCCTTCCCTCGAGAAGCGTACCGAGACCGCGCCTAGCTCGCGGCCCGGGAACGCGTGCTTGAGGGCGTTGACGACGAGCTCGTTGACGACGAGGCCGCAGGGGATGGCCTTGTCCAGGGAAAGGGCGGCCGCGTCGTCGACGCTGACGGCGATAGCGGTCTCGCAGGCGCCGCGGTCCCGGCCCCAGCTTAGCGTCTCGCATATCCTCTCGAGGTATCCCGACATGCCCAGCTCGACGTAGGATCCGGTGCGGTAGACCTCCTCGTGCACGAGGGCCATCGCCTGTATCCTGTTCTGGCACTCGTCGAAGGCGGCCTTGGCGCTCTCGTCGTCGAGGCTGCCTGACTGGATCGACAGGATGCTCGAGACTATCTGGAGGTTGTTCTTGACGCGGTGGTGCACCTCCTTGAGGAGCACGTCCTTCTCGGCGAGGCTCGCCTCCAGGGCGCCGAAGCTGTCGTCCAGGCGGCCCTTCATGGCGGCGAAGGACCGGGAGAGCCGCCCTATCTCGTTATCGCGCGAGGCCAGCGCCTTGACGTTCTCCGGGATGTCCTGTCCAGGCAGCAGGATGTCGACGCCGTCGGCCATCATCCGGATCGGCTTGGTGACGTACTCGACGACGAGCCAGCCCACGAGGAGGGCGGCCGCCAGGAAGAAGGCCAGGATGACGAAGTTCCTGAGGTCGGCGCTCCGGAGCTTCTCCGAGTAGGCGCTCTCGGCGACGGCGAGGACTATGGTCCACTCGAGGCCGGGTCCCGGGGAGAACGGCACGACCCGGCCTAGGTAGCGCTCGCCCTCGGCGACGAACGACAGCCGGCCGGGATCGGCCGCGGCGCCCGACCCGCTCGTGGCGGCGAAGGCCGCGCC
>Ga0180008_1000474_pt1 | contig 33661 bp, 37 predicted proteins | sample MM_PW_MetaG_FD_121121 | JGI IMG/M metagenome (GOLD analysis project Ga0180008, IMG submission 121121) | Groundwater microbial communities from the Aspo Hard Rock Laboratory (HRL) deep subsurface site, Sweden - MM_PW_MetaG | ecosystem: Environmental > Aquatic > Deep subsurface > Groundwater... | reverse complement strand
TCTTTGGGAGATTAGAGGTTTTATTGATAAAATGATTGGTGGAGTTGGTCTAAAACGTGGACGAAGAAGTCAATGTGATTTAAGAATTAGCGATTGTTTGGACTTTTGGAAAGTTGTGGATTTAAAAGAAGATGAAAGACTTTTATTATACGCTCAAATGAAACTTCCAGGAGAAGCATGGCTTGAGTTTAAAATCAAAGACAATAAACTAATCCAATCAGCCTACTTCTACCCAAAAGGTGTATTTGGAAGACTTTACTGGTATAGTTTAGTTCCCCTACACTATTTTATATTTAAAAATATGATAAAAAGTATTATCAAAAAAGCATCAAGTTTGACCCTGTAAAATAAACTGTGTAAGTTCACCAATTAACCTTTAATCACTTTGTGTATTTTTCCATAACTTCACTGAAAAATATGCAAAGTTGAGGATAAATTTCACTCCAATTTCTCACACCATTACGATTCCATTTCTCTTGTGCCTCCTGTGTTGATAAGTAAAGCATTTTAAACGCTGAATCTATTGTTGGGAATGAACCTTTTGATTTGGTTCGTCTTTTTATACTTGAATTCAAAGATTCAATCGGATTTGTTGTATAAATTAGTGTTTGTACTGATTTTGGATATTTAAAAAAAGTAGCTAGTTGATTCCAGTTATTTGTCCAAGATTGAGTGATATGAGGATATTTTTTACCCCAAAGTTCATCAAACTCTAAAAGTGCAGTTTGAGCATCTTCTTCTGTTGATGCACTATAAACTGTTTTTAAATCTTTTGCAACAGCTTTCCTATCTTTCCACGATACATAACGAAGTGAAGAACGAATTTGATGAACTATACACCTTTGTATTTCAGCCTTGGGATAAACAGCCTCAATAGCTTGATTAAATCCATTTAAACCATCTATTGCAAAGATGAGAACATCTTCTACACCTCTATTTTTTAACTCATTAAGTAAAGTTAGCCAATACTTTGATGTCTCATTTTCTCCTATCCAAATTCCCAATATCTCTTTTTTACCATCTAGTGTAATTCCAAGCATTATATATGCTGCAACATTCTTTACAACTCTATCTACTCTTATTTTTAATACGGTTGCATCCATAAAGATTATTGGATAAATTGATTCTAATGGTCTGTTCTTGCCACTCTTTGGCTTTATCTAAAATTGCACTAGTAATATTTGAAATTGTTTGTTCTGATAGCTCATATCCATATAAATCATCAAGATGATTTTGTATATTTCTTACACTCATTCCTTTTGCATAAAGTGAAAGTATTAAATCTTCACTACCTTTTAAAAGTCTTTCTCTTTTAGGAACTAGTTTAGGTTCAAACGACCCATCTCTATCTCTAGGAATTGAAACATCAACTTCACCATATTTAGTTTTTAATGATTTTTTACTATGTCCATTACGATAATTTGGATTATCAGATTCTTGATGTTTATCATAACCCAAGTGAGAAGTAAGTTCTTCTTCACTTGCAGTTTGGAGGGATTCTCTAAGAAGTGATTTAAATTCATCAAGAATACCATCTAATGATATTTCTTTTCCTTCTCTTATTTGTCTTCTTAATTCTTCTTTATTTAATATATTCATTTGTAAATCCTTGAATAAAATATACTAGATAAATTCTATCTAATATTTTTCTATTTTTGAATTTACACAGTTATTTTTACACTACCTTAAAATTTAATCTACTTCTATCTCACCATTTTCTACTTTTTGACTATATATAGTTTCTTTACCAGATTGTAGAATTTTTGCTTGATCAACCCATTGATTGTTTTTTGCACAACCAGGAAAATGTAAAAATTCTTCTATCCAATCACAATTTTTACTAGACCATTTTGATATTTGCTCAAAATGATAAATACCTAAACTATTTAAATCAATTTCAATTTTAGAATCAATCCCTTTTATTTTTTTTAAATTATCTTTTCCAATAGGTCTTGGTGAACTTAAAACTAATGGCTTAAAATCTAATTGAGAATTTTTTCTAAATATAGGATTAATTGCTGATTTAGTTTTTGCGTCTGGATTAACTTCTCTTTGAGTAGCAGTTCCTTCTATAGAATCAATTTTATTAGCCTTAGATTTTGCAATCATATACCCAGCAATAAAACCTATTGTTGCAGCTATAACCAGATTTACTACAATTAACGAAGCAATTTCAAACATCATTACACTATTCTCCTAAAATATTAAATTCAACTCTTCTGTTTATCTCTGATAAACCATTTTCATCATCTTTTGCAATTGGAAACTCTTCACCATACCCAACAGCTGTAACTCTATCTTTATTAATACCCAAAGAGATTAGAACATCTCGAACACTTGATGCTCTATCTTGAGAAATTTGTTTATTTAAAGAATCACTTCCTCTTGAATCTGTATGACCTGCAACTTCAATTTTGAAAGTTGGATTATCATTTAAGATTTTTGCAATTTCCTCAACAACAATTTGAGAATCAGCAGTTATTGCTGTACTTCTTCTTTCAAAGTTGATTTTCTTTGTTGATAAAATATTATTTATAGATAATTGTACCTCATTTAACTTTGAAGAAGCATTAGAAGATGTATTTGCTTTAATACTCTTATTAGTTATTTCTTTACTCTCTTCAATATTTTTAGCATCAAGAACTTTATTTTCTATAATTTTTTCATCTGTAATCGAAGAATTCTCTTCAATTGATTTATCAATAACATCTAAAGCCCCAATCTCAGGGATAATAACATCAGTTTTTAAATCAATTTTAATTCTTGATAATATTGAATCTAATAAATCTTTATAATTTGCATCTTTTAATTCACCACTTAAACTAACTTCATTATTTACAACAGTTAATTTAGAATTATCTGCAAAGAAATCTTTAAAAGGAGTCATTAAAATAGCTATTTCTTCTAATAAGTCATCATCAAGAACTCTATTATCTTCATATTTATATTCACCTTCTCGATTAATGTTTAAAATATCAGATACCTTTTTTGCATCATTTTCATTAGAAAATAATCCATTCATTTCTACTACACCATCTTTTTTGATCAATTCTAAAGTAAATGATTTAGTTTCTTTTTCATTAAATGAGTCAAAAACTCTGTTTTTTAATTCACTTATTTCATCAATTATATTTTTTTCTCCAAGATTAGTTTTTCCTTCAAAAGAAACGAGATTATTATTTGATAAAAATTTCTTGTAATCAAACCCATAAATAGAGAGAATACTTAACACAAGAAAAGATATAAGTAACAATATTATTTTTTTTGTTAATGACATAATTAACCCTTTAATATAATTTTATTTGGCATTATACTCAATTAGTGAAGAAATAAATATAATATTAGCTTATTGATATGAATTAATTTAAAAATTTAATTTATTTGTTATAATTTTAAATAACTATTATAAAGAGTAAGCATGCAACATATAATAAATTCAGCTCAAAGTTGTCTTGATTGTAAGAAACCAAAGTGCCAAATAGGCTGCCCTGTAGGAACTCCTATTGCAGAAATGATTAGATTATTTTTAAGTGGTAATATCAAAGAAGCAGGAGAAAAAGTATTTAACAATAATCCATTATCAATAATTTGTTCACTTGTTTGTCCCCATGAAAAACATTGTGAAGGACATTGTATTTTAAATAAAAAACATACTCCTGTAAATGTTGGTGGAATTGAAAACTATATTTCAACTTATTATATAAACTATAGAGAGTTTGAAAAACCAACACCAAATGGAAGAAATTTAGCAATTATTGGTTCAGGTCCAGCAGGGATTAGTTTAGCCATGATAATGGCTTTAAAAGGCTTTAATGTAACTATGTATGAAGGAAACAATCAAATTGGTGGTGTATTAAGATATGGTATTCCTGATTTTAGACTTGATAAAACTATTCTTGATAAAATTGAAGATAATTTAAAGAAAATTGGTGTAAAAATCAGAAAAAATATAATGATTGGTAAAAATATCACACTTGATGATTTACATAGAGATGGATTCGATGCTATATTTATAGGAACAGGTGTTTGGGCTCCAAAAAAACTAGGAATTAAAGGCGAAAGTTTAGGAAATGTTCACTTTGCAATTGATTATTTGAAAACGCCAAAAGCATATGATTTGGGTAAAAAAGTTGTTGTTGTTGGTGCTGGAAATGTAGCAATGGACGTTGCAAGAACTGCCATAAGAAATGGTGCTAGAGATGTTTCAATTATGTATAGAAAAGGTGAAAATGCTATGCCTGCTGAAAGAATCGAAATAGAACATGCAAAAATAGATGGTGTAAAATTTAACCTATTTAAATCCCCATTGGAGTTTACACAAGAGGGTATTAAATATGTAAATACAAGTGAAGATGATAATTCAAATGGTTTTGAACCTGCTGATACAATATTAGTTGCTATTAGTCAAACAGCTAGAGATTTAATCGTAAAAAACAATACAGGACTTAGTCTTGGAGAAAATGGTTTATTAAAAAGTGATGAAAATGGAATTACAACAAGAGAGGGTGTATTTGCATCTGGAGATGTTGTAACAGGTGCTAGAACGGTAGTTGAAGCTGTTGCTTTTTCTAAAAGAGTTGCAATTTCTATTGAAAATTATATAGATACTCTTCCTGCTAAAAATGAGGCTGTTTAAGTCTCATTTTAATTAGCTAATATTTCTATCCAGAAATATTTATTTACAATACCTTTTTCCACAGGCTTCCAACCATATGTAGTAGAGTGAAGATATAAAATATCATCAAGTACTTTAAATGTAATCTCTTTATCTACTTTTTTGTTTAAAATTATATTAAAAATTACATAGATATGATTTTCATCCATTTGTATTTCATAATCAAATTCTTCTAAATTTTCAATTTGTTTATCTATAAAATCTTTTATTCTTATTTTTAACATTATTATCCTTTATTGAAATTCTACCCAATCTTTATATGGATGTTTCATTAGGTTTGAATTAAAATACCTATTATCATGGGTAACCTCTTCTTTTATCCAAGAAGGAAGCTTTATTTGTTCATTTTCATCTTTTAGCTCAACTTCTGCCACAACTAAACCTTCATTGTCTCCATAAAAAATATCAATTTCCCAAATATGGACATCATAATTTATAACATATCTAGTTTTATCAATTATTGGTTTTTGACATAATTTATCTAACATCTCATTTGCTTCATTAAATGATATTTCATACTCAAACTCTAATCTAGAAATTCCATTATTTGAACCTTTGATAGTCAAATAAGCTTTATCATTTTTTATTCTTACTCTTACTACTGACTCTTTATTAATACTGAGGTAACCTTGTTTTATTCTATTTGGATTTTCTAATTTTCCAAGTTTTTCTAAATCAATTAAATACTTTCTTTCTATTTCTACTGCCATAAAACCTCTTTTATATTTTGTTAATTTTATCAAAAAAAGATAATTATATTTATTTTTTGTGCTAAAATTTATAAAAGGAGTTAAGATGAAAACAATAATTATAATTTTTATACTAATAAGTTCGATGATAGCTACAGAGTTGCCCCAAGAATTTGATAAGGAAATCTACAATAGTGGTGAAAAGATTTTCGATAATAAATGTAGCGAATGTCATGTAAAATCAATGCCTATTCCAATTCTTATGAAGAACTTCATAGAAGAAAACAACCAAACATTAAAATTAAAAGCCCCAACAGGAAATGAAATCTCATTTAGACTAAAACAACAAATTGGTAGCCGTGATGATGTTGAATTTCATCTAATACAAACAAATGATTTTTTAAAGGATTATTTATACAATCCAAATTTAGCAAAAACAATTTGTCTTGAAGGAGTAATCAAACACTTTAAAGTGATGCCATCTATGAAAGGTAAAATTACAGAAGAAGAAATAGAACAAGTAAATCATTTTTTATACTTCTTAGAAGGATTCAATGGAGTTAATAAATATTATCATGATGAAACTAAGTTTTAATTCATTTATAATTTGATAACTCAATTAAATTCATATCTGGATCTCTAAGATAAATTGATTCAATTTCCCCTAGAGCACCTGTTCTTAAAACTATACCTTCTTCAATACAATAACCTAAAGATTCAATATAGTTTTTAGCTTCAAGTAAAGGAGTATCTATAATAAAACATAAATCTGCACTGCCTTCTTTGATATTAAAAGCTTTTGGCTCAAATTCATTTCCTAATTTATGTAAATTTATCTTTTGATTTCCAAACTTCAAAGAAACCCTAGAACTTTTGAAAATCTCTTTTTTCATACCAAGTACTTTTGTGTAAAAATCTACTGTATTATTTATATCTTTTACGGTTAGGACTAAATGGTCTACTCTATTTACTTTTATCATATTATTTTCTTTAATTCATTCAAAGTTGCTGGCCAATGCTCCGCAAATAAATGATTTTCTAACTCAATTCTTATTTTATCAGGAATTCTTACAGATATTTTTGTCACAAAGTTATAGTGAATAAGTACACATTTTCCAGTAGTACAAAGTTTTCCGTCTTGATAAACTGCATGGGCTAATTCGATAGAAGAATTACCGAGTTTTGAAATACCAGTTTTTACAATAACCTCCTTACCCCAAAATACTTCTTTTAAGAAATCAAAAGAGCTATGAGCCATGATAAGATTCCATTCTTTTACATTTGCTGTTGGCATAAAGATACGAAATAATTCATCTCGTGCAGCTTCAAACCACACACCATAAGTGTTGTTATTAATATGCCCAAGAGCATCTGTTTCTAAAAATCTTGGTTTTATTATTTCTGTAAACATTTATTACCTTTTAATAATTAGTAAATTTTAATTGGATAGTTTAACGAAGTTGGTTTAGGAGGAGTTTAAAGAAAGAGAGGATTCTCTTTCTTTTAATTATATATATTTATATTGTTCACTATTGAAATACTTTTTGTATTTACAATAAGTGGAGATATTGTAATAATAAGACTAGCAACTATTGACATTATTAATTTCAATGTTTTTTCTATTTTTTTATTATGTTTCATTTTTTTCCTTTTTAAATGAAAATTGTTAAAGGTAAAAGATGTAAATTTAGTTTCATCTCTACACAAGTGAACACATAATAAATAAAAAATATCAAAAAGATTTTAATCAAATTAAAAATATGTTAAGCTAAAGCAATCACACAAGAACTAACATATATTTGATACCAAAATTTCAGATATATGTTTATTTACTATTCTTATAATACTTTTTTTATAGTATTAATACTACTATGCTAATTTTTAATCTAAATCTTTATTAGAAGTCGTCGAAATCTATACTTCCCTTACTGTAGTTAACTACATTTCCTTCGAAGAAATTCGTTCTTTGGTCATTAAAACTTGCATATCCATCAACCCATGGGATTGGATGTTTTACATTATATTCTGGTTTATATCCAACTGCATCTAGTCTTTTATCTGCTAGGTATTGAATATATTGTTCAATTATTTTATCTGTAAATCCTAGGATTTGTCCTTGAGTGATATATGAACCCCATGAAGCTTCTAAGGCAACTGCACGTCTGAACATTCCTCTTACAGATTCTTCTAGTTCTGCTGTAAATAGTTCAGGTCTTTCTTTTCTTACACTATTTATCATGTTTTGAAAAAGTAAAAGGTGTGTTACTTCATCTCTTTGAATGAATCTAATCATTTGAGAGCTTCCTAGCATTTTTCCTGATTTTCCAAGGGCATACATTGCTGCAAATCCTGCATAGAAATATAAACCTTCTAATATTTGGTTTGCAAAAAGTGCTAAAACTATTTTTGTATCACTAATTTCACCATCATCACCAGCTGTTAAATTTTTATAAACATCTGCTATATAGTTGTTTTTTTCTCTAAGTTTTAAATCTGTTTTCCACATATTATAGATTTGATCCGTATTATCAGAGATTGATTCAACCATAACGGCATAAGATTTACTATGGTTTGCTTCTTCATAAGATTGTCTTGATAAACAAGCATTTACTTCAGGTGCAGTAATATATGGATTTATATTATCCATAAGATTATTTGTTTGTAAAGAATCCATAAAAATAAGCTGAGATAAAACCAAATCATACATTCTTTTTTCTGCAGGAGTTAGAAATTTGTAATCTTTTGCATCACCAGTCATTTGAACTTCTTTTGGGAACCAAGTATTACCTTCCATTGTGTCCCATAAATTAAGTGCCCATTGATATTTCATTTTAGTAAAGTTAATCATTCCATCACTATTTCCACCAAAAATTCTTCTATCGTTTAAACTCTCTTTTGAGTCTGGGTTATATATGGTTTTTCGCTCCATTTGAAGTCCTCTATTTTTTCTAAAATTTTATTGTATATTTATAATTATTTGTATGTAAAGAATGTAAGGTTATCCTATTGACAACCACTACACTCCATAGATCTATCTTCTACATCATTTTTAGCTTCAGGAGATTGGCTTCTTAAATAGTATGTTGATTTAAGTCCTAATTTCCAAGCTAATGTATAGATTTCGTGTAAGTATTTACCACTTGCTTTATCTAAGCTCATGAAAATATTTGTACTTTGACCTTGGTCTATCCATTTTTGTCTAATTGCAGCTGCTTTGATAACTTGTAATTGGTCAATTTCAAAAGCAGGTGTATAATAATGCCAAGTTTCAGGGCTTAGTTTTGGAACAACTACTGGAATTAATCCAGATAAGTTTTCTTCAAACCATTTTCTTTTATAAACAGGCTCAATAGCTTGTGTAGTTCCTACTAAAATAGAAATTGATGAAGTAGGTGCCACTGCCATTAAGTAACCATTTCTCATTCCATCTTTTTTTACTTTTTCTCTTAAACTATCCCAGTCATAAGAAGCATCAAATAAATCTTTATCTACAAGTGCATTTACAGCTTGAGGAGCATGATCATGAGGCATAATACCTTTTGACCAATTTGAACCTTCATAAGTTGCATAGATACCTTTTTCTAAAGCTAAATCTGAACTTGATTTAATTGCATTATATGAAATTGATTCCATAACTTTATCAATTTTCTTGAAATGTTCATTCGAACCCCATGCTAGTTTGTGTTCAGCTAGCATTTCTGCTTCACCCATAACACCTAAACCAATACTTCTTGATTTTAAGTTAGTAGCTTTTACTTTTCTTAATGGATAGAAGTTTAAATCAATAACATTATCAAGCATTCTAATAGCTATTGGAACAACTCTTTCAATATCTTCTTTAGTGTTGATTCTTGATAAGTTTACAGATGCAAGATTACAAACAGCTGTATCTCCATCAAATTTTTCTTTTTCAACAATAAAAATTCTTTTTCCATTTACACTATCAAGTGCTGTTACTTTATTTGCTTTTTTAGTGATCCCACCATCAAGAACAATTAAATCTTCTTCTTCATAAGTTTCAATGCTACCATCTACAAACTCCAACTTGATTTTGTAATGATTTGGTTTTGTATTTTGGAAAATTTCTGTACAAAGATTTGAAGATCTAATATGTCCAACATGTGGATTTGGATTAGCTCTATTTGCCGTATCTTTAAAACATAAGAAAGGACTTCCTGATTCAAAGTAAGAAGTTAGAACTTTTTTCCATAAATCTTTTGCTTTCATTGTATTTTTTGTAATTGAGTCATCATTTTCATAAGCTACATATTTAGCTTTAAACTCATCACCATAACACTCTGATAAATCTTTTACTTCATAAGGATCAAATAAAGTCCAATGAGCATCAGATAAAACTCTTTCCATAAATAAATCTGTAATCCAAAGTGCTGGGAATAAATCGTGAGCTCTTCTTCTTTCTTCTCCAGAATTTTTCTTTAGATCAATAAAATCAACAATATCCATATGCCAAGGCTCAAGATAAACGGCAATTGCACCTTTTCTTGTACCCAATTGGTCAACTGCAAGGGCGATATCATTTGTGATTTTTAAAAAGGGAACAGTTCCACCAGCAGCACTTTTATGGTCATCAATAACACCACCTAAAGCTCTGATTTGATTCCAATCCCAACCAATTCCTCCACCAAATTTAGATAATAGTGCCATTTCTTTGTAACCATCAAAAATTCCCTCAATATTATCAGGAGAACTTCCAATATAACAAGAAGATAGTTGATGTCTATTAGTTCTTGCATTTGATAGTGTTGGAGTTGCAAGCATTACTTCAAATTTTGAAACAACATCATAAAACTCTTTTGCACATTGTTGTTTATTCTCTTCATCTTGAGCTAAAAACATTGCAATTGCCATAAACATATGTTGTGGTAACTCTATTGGTTGACCTTTATTGTTTTTAATTAAATATCTATCATATAGTGTTTTGATTCCTAGATAGTTAAATAAAAAATCTCTTTTGGGGTCAATATATGAATTTAAATCATCTAAATCATAACCTTCTCCAAGATTTGGTATTAATCTACCTGCGTCTTTCCCATATTTTAAATAATCTTTTAAATGGCAATAAGGCTCACCTTTTACTCCATGAGTTGATTTTCCAACTCTATGGTATAAATCAAAGATGAAAAGACGAGCTGCTGTAAACGTCCAGTTTGGAACATCTATGTCAATTTTTTCAACAGCTGTTTTTATTAATGCATCTTGAATATCAGATGAACTCATTCCGTCTATAAATTTAATTTGTGCATCAAGTTCTAATTCACTTTGAGAAACCCCATCTAAATCAGCAGTTGCATCAATAGTCATTTTTTGGATTTTAGTAATATCTAAAACTTCTTTACGACCATTTCTTTTTTTTATCATAATTCCCATTTTTTAGCCTTGCGTAAATATTTTTTATTATTTATTGAATACTCTGTTGAAAATTTTATCCACATTTTTTGTATAGTATTCAAAGTTAAAGCATTCTCTTATTTTTTCTTCACTTAAAGATGATCTTAATTCTTCATCTGCTAAAAGATATTGAAGATATAAAGACTCACCTTTATTGTTTGTACTTGCTTTCCCTTGTTGAATCTCTTCCCAAACTTTCATAGCATTTCTTTGTACGATTCTATATGCATCTTCTCTACTTACACCTGCTAATGGAAGCTCTAGTAATACTCTTTGAGAGAATACTAATCCACCTGTTAAATTTAAATTTTTCATCATATTTTCAGGCATTACAGTTAAATTTGCAATTACATTGTTCATTCTATGTAACATAAAATCACTTGTAATAAATGCATCTGGTAACCAGAATCTTTCAGTTGAAGAGTGAGAAATATCTCTTTCATGCCAAAGTGCAACATTTTCCATAGCTGGAATAGTATATGATCTAATCATTCTAGCAAGTCCAGTTATATTTTCTGTTAAAATTGGATTTCTTTTATGAGGCATTGCAGAAGATCCTTTTTGACCTTTTGCAAAATACTCCTCACACTCATAAACTTCTGTTCTTTGTAAGTGTCTTACTTGAACAGCAAATTTTTCAATTGAAGATGCCATTAAAGCTAAAGCAGTTGCAAGTCTTGCATATCTATCTCTATGAATTACTTGATTTGAACAAGGTTCTGGTTTTAGTCCTAGTTCTGCCATTGCATACTCTTCAAGTTCAAGAGGTGCATGAGCAAAGTTACCCATAGCTCCTGAAATTTGACCAACAGCAATAACTTCCATAGTTTGTTCTAAATTTTCTAAATGTCTTGCCATTTCATCATACCAAACAGCTAGAGTTAAACCAAAAGTAATAGGCTCACCATGAATTCCGTGAGATCTTCCTACCATTAAAGTAAATTTATGTTCTTGTGCTCTTTTTTCAATAGATTCCATTAGCATTTTTACATCTGCAATAATGATTTCTAATGAGTCTCTCATTTGAATTGCAACACCAGTATCTACAGCATCTGAAGATGTCATACCATAATGAAACCATCTTGATTCTTCACCTAATGATTCAGATACACTTGTATTAAATGCAATTAAGTCATGTTTTGTAATAGCTTCAATTTCTTCAATTCTTTCTACTGAAAAAGTAGCATTTTTTACTATCTTTTCACAATCTTCATCGGGAATAAGTCCTAGTTTATTCCAAGCTTTAACAGCTGCCTTTTCTACTTCTAGCCAGGCTGCATATCTTGCTTCTTGAGTCCACTTTGAACTCATTTCAACTCTTGCGTATCTTTCAACCATTTATATGTCCCTTGTAATCATCTTTTTGAAATTTTTATTAAAAATTATTATTAATTTATGTATGATATGTTATCTAAATTACACCAATATAAACTTAAAAAATCAGATAAAAAATATCAGATTTCCAAAAAACAATAGGATTAGAATTTGCCATTTACACTGAAAAAACATAAAGCTATCATAGGTAAGAAAATACAAATATTTTTGATACATGAGTTAGGTCTAGACCCTAAAATAGGGCAACGGCTAACATCTAAGGGAAGAATATTTGATGAAAATATGAATACAATAAACACAGGTGAAACAATCCCTACTGATTACATATATATTGCAGTATTTGAGGGTGTTTCAAGGGGCTTAAAACCTTTAATTGAGTTTCCTGATTTTGCAATTTTTGATAAACCTACAAATTTAATGGTTCATCCAATTTCGAAAAACACTCCTTATTCTTTACTTGATGAAATTAGATTTCATTTTGGAGAAGATGCAAATTTAATTCATAGAATTGATGCTGAAACTTCAGGTCTTATAATTGTGGGTAAAAATAAAAAAAGTGAAAAAGATTTAAAAGAGATGTTCCAAGAAAAGAAATATCACAAGTCTTACCTAGCAATTGTTGAAGGGCATATAAAAGAAGAAATAAGAATTGATAAAGGATTAGATAGAGAAGGGCTTGTAATTGGTGTTAGAATGAAAGTTTGTGATGATGGAAAAGAATCAATAACAATTATAAAACCTATTAGCTATAACAAAGAAAAAGATTTAACATTAATTGAAGCACTACCGCTAACGGGAAGACAACATCAAATAAGAGTTCATCTTTATTCACAAGGGCATAGAATATTAGGTGATCCAATTTATGGGGTTGATGATATAAATGCTGAAAACTACTTAAATAAAACTCTAAGTGAAGAGGATAGATTTGAAGTTACAAATTCAAATAGATTATGGCTTCACGCTAATTACTTAGAGTTTATATATAAAGATATTACATACAAAATATACTCTAAAAACAGAGATATTTACAATGAATTTTTATCTTAAAAATAGAGTTATCTATAAACAAAAGCAAAAGAGACTAAAACAATTGCAACTTCGAACGAAACTAATATAACTAAATCTTTTTTTTCTACTAGAAGTTTTTGTTTTATATTTCCAAGGGTCTTACTCTTTTTTTTTTCAACTCTATCTGGATTTAAAGTACAGTTAAAACAATTACTTATGTCATTACAAGTGGCACAAGCAGGAGCTGTTTTACCGATACAATCATAAAGATATTTTTTCCATCTTTTATCTTCTGGTTTTAATTTAGCCAAAGAGCTAAAGTGTTTAGACATAAACTCTCCCATTTCTTTTCTGCTAGCTAATCCTAAATCTGAGTACAAATGCCCCATTTCTAGAGAAGTTTTTGCTATCCAAGGTGCTAATTCATTTTTTGAATAATCATCATTTGCATGAGTTTGAAGAAGTTTTAATACTTCATTTTCCATATAAGATAAATTTCTCATTTTATTTCCTACTTTATATCACAAAATTCTAAACTTGCTATTGCTGGTTTTTTTAAACCATTATTGTTTGCAATAAAGAGATTTTTTAAATTTTTTAAATTTTCAATAGAATCAGGTAAAGAGTCCAATTCATTATCCTCAACATCTAACTCTTGTAAAGTTTCTATTTCACCAATATGCTCAGGTAAAGACTCTAAATAGTTAGAACTAACCGAGAGGTGAGTTAATTTACTTAATTCACAAATCTTTGAAGGAAGCGAAATTAGTAAATTATTATCTAAAAGTAAAATCTTTAAATCTTCCAGTTTACTAAGATCAAAATCCAAAGATTTCAAAGAATTCTGGCTTAAATCAAGTTTTATTAACATATCATGGGACTCCAAAGAAGGAAGTTCTCTTAAATTGTTTCCTTCTAAAATAAGTGTTTGAAGCTCTTTTATTTCAGATAAAGATTTAGGAAGTGTTGTTAAATGATTAAAAGATAAATCTAAATAATAAAGCTGTTGCATTTTTCCAAATACATCAGATAAATCTTCTAATTCATTTGTTTCCAATGACAAATATAAAAGTTTTGATAAGTTTTTAAATTCTTCATCTAAATCCTCAATTCTATTTGCAGCAAGTGTCAATCTAGTTAGAGATTTTAGATTATAAAACTCTTTTGGTAATTTTTTTAATCTATTTACATTTAGGTTTAAAATCATCAAATTTGAAAGATTACCTATTGTTGATGGTAACTCTTCTATTAGATTATTTTCACATTGTAAATTTCTTAAATTTTTTAATTCACCTATTGCTTTTGGTAGTTTTCTTAATCTATTGTTTGATAACTTTAAAACACTAAGATTTTTTAGAACACCGATTGATTCAGGTAAATCTTTTATGTTTCTTTTTGATAAATCCAAATGAGTCAATAACTCTAAATCATCTTCGAAAACTGACATAATAGGAGTTAAACCATTTGCTCTAATCCATTTTACAAAATTGCCAATATCACTACTCATTGTTAATCCTTCAATCTATCATTCTTAGCATCAATTAAAAATGCTATCTCTTCATAATCAATTTGCCCAAATTCAACCATATTAAACAAAGCCATCAAAGGTCGCCTGCAACATGTTTGATTACAACCTGTAACTAGTTTTTTGGCTTTTTTATATGGCAAATCTGTTTGCTCAAATATCTTTTGAGCTTGAAACACAGTCATTTCACCACATTCACAAATCTGTTTTTCTTTTATATTTTTCATAATAAACTACTTTAAAAAAGGGTGTTTTTCTTGAAAATCAATAACTTCTTTCATAGCAATATTAATATCTTCACTTAATTTTGGTAACTTTACATAATCTGTCCAGATTGTATCTTCCACAATATCATGTACCTCACCTGCTAATTCAGATACTATTCTTTTAAATTTTGCTAACTGTTTTTTTAATTCTTTTTGTTCGTCTGTTGTTACCATTTTTTGCTCCTTTATATTCCATATAGGTTTTCAAGTTTTATATTTGGTTTATCATTCAAATACATAAGTTTAAAATCACCATCAATTTTAAACTTATAGCTTTCATATAAATCCACTATCTCTTTTACATCTTTTGGTGCATATGCAAAGATTTTCTTTAATCCTCGATAATACAAAAGACCTCTTAAGAGCTTTTCAGCATCTAAAAAAGCTTCGTTTTCCATAAGCCAAGGAGAAACTTTGATATATCTTTTATTTACAACATAAGAGTGCAAAAAACCAAAATCTGTTGAAAGTTTCAAAGAGTTTGAAAAAACACAATCTTGCTTTAAATAATTATCTCTTTCATCATCAAAAACTTTTTTATCTATTCTTCTTGCAACTTCATCATAATGCTCTGCATTTACTTGTTTAGCTGTAGAGTTTGAAAAATTAAAAGCTACTGCTTCACCTGTATGAAGTAAACGTACAAAATCACTATAGTTTTGAAATCCTAGTTTTTCTAAATCATAACTGCGTTCATTCTCAACCAAAACTAGAATATTTGCATCTGATAAATTTCTTATCAATAATGAAATTAATCTTGTAAAAAGATTTTCATAATCATCTAATACTTCAAAAACATTAATATATAGATGTTTATTAAAAGAGTATGCACTAATAACGCCCACAATTTTCGAATCTTCATAGGCAGCAAAACAATACTCAGGAAATACAGAATATGTTTTTCTTAATAATTCTAAGTCAAATAAAGGATTAAAATTTATTAAATCCTCTAAAGATTGTTCAAATCCATTTTTTAAATATCCAAGGAACATAGGTATAACTCTTTTAATTCATTTGTACTTAATACTTTTTTTCTATTAGTTACTATTTCTCTAATTTTTGGAAGTAGTTTTTGTACGATTTGAATATTGGGTTCTATCCCAATAGATTTAAGATGATAAATCAAAGTTGAACTTCCTGAGTGTTTTCCTATTGGAAAACTTCTTTTAAGACCTAATTCTTCAGGATTAAAAGGCTCATAAGCATTTTTTGATTTCATCATGCCATTTACATGAATTCCAGATTCATGTGAAAATATGTTTTTACCGACAATTGGTAAGTTAGTATCAACTCTTCTATGAGAAGCACTACTTACAGTTTTAATAAGAGATTTTAAAGCTTTTGAATTAATATTAATTTCTTTTCCCAAAAGTCTCAAAGACATTAATACTTGCTCAAAACTAGCATTTCCAGCTCTCTCACCAATACCAATAACCGTAGTATTAGAGCTATAAGCTCCTGCTTCATATCCTGCAATTGCATTTGCGGTAGCCATTCCAAAGTCATTGTGAGTATGCATTTCTATATCTAAAAGATTCGAAGAACTTAAATCTTTGATATTCTCATAAGTTTTATGAGGTGTTAAAATACCAACCGTGTCACAATATCTAAATCTATTTGCACCAAGTTCAAATCCTAATGTCATAATCTCTTTTAAAAAAGAGTTATTCGCGCGACTTGAATCTTCACCACCAATACAAACAAATAAATTTTCTTTTTTAGCTTGTAAAATTACCGTTTCTAGTTGTTTTAGTAATCTTGTTTTATCTCCACCAAATTTAATGTCAATCAAAATATCTGAAACAGGTATAGATAAATCAACTGCTTTTAGTCCACACTTTAAAGAGGCTTCTAAATCACTCATCGTAGCTCTATTCCAGCTCATTATTGGAATAGGTAAATTAAGGGCAAGAATCTCTTTTAAATCTTCTTGTTCTTTTTTCCCCATTGCAGGAATTCCTACTTCGAGCTCATCTGCACCAGCTTCATATAAAAGCCTTGCTATTTGTAATTTCTCTTTTAGGTTGAAAGCTACGAATGGCGTTTGTTCACCATCTCTTAAAGTTGTATCATTAATAATTGGCATTATACTAACCTTTAATTTCGATATAAAAAGTTATGCAAATAGTGTTCCGAAGTGAGAATGGGTTAGAAAGAATTCTAAATTATTATAAAATTTCTAATTTTTTTACTTTAATACTTAAGAAGAAAATTAAGAATGATTAAATATGTTTAATATTTAATATTATATTATTATATTATTAGTTATAAAATAAGGATAAATTTGAGAAAATTAATTTATGTAATATCAATTATAGGATTGATATTGGGATTTAGTGGTTGTATTGCAACTAAGGATGTAAAACCATTAAGATATGATGGAGTTTACAAACAAATTAGCGGTTCAGATGTTATTTATCTAAAGTTTGAAAAAGATAAGAATAAATGGAATTCAGTGAAATATTCTACTGAAAATGATTTAGAAGCAATTCAAGAATTAGATGTATTATCTAAAAGTACAACTAAAAAAGAAGAAAAACTTTTCACAAATGACGAAAAAAAAGTACGTATCTATGGAGGGAATGAAAGGTTATCATGGAGTGGGGCATTTAATAAAAATGCAAATGGTGAGATACAAAATAGTTTTTTCATAAAAACTGAAAATAACAAAATTAAAGAGACTATAGATTTAAGAGTACTTGACAATTTTAAAATTTATTCATTTGATAGTGAACCCTTATCAACGGATATTTTTGAAGATATAAAAATAATTAATAATAGATACATTGTAGTAAAAAAGAATGATAGATATGGAATTCTAGATGCACAAACAAAAAAATTAAATGTACCTACAATATATCAATGGATAGAGACAGATCAATATGATAATGATATGGTACCTTTTAAAAAAGATAATAAATATGGTTTCTTTGATTCAAATTTTAATGTTATTATCCCTGCTCAATATGATGACATTAAAAACATTCCATATAAAGGTTATTTCATAGATGGTATTCAACCTGTAAAATTAAATAATCATTGGTTCATTATAAATAAATATAATACTAATGTTATTAATTCTCCTCTCGATGATATTGGAGAATATTCTTCTAAGAAATTTGTGCCTATATACAATGAGAAAAAAAAGTTATATGAGTTTATGAATCTTGATACTAAAAAATTTACAGGGGTAATAACATATAGAAACTCAGTAATAAATAATTATAATATTTTAGATATCGGGAAAGGGCAAAATATAATTTTAGATTCAAATGGAGGAATACTATTTTCACAATCATATGATACTATCTTCCCTTATACTTACTTACATGATAAAACTTATTTTATAGTTTCATCACGAGTAAATAATTTTAATATAATGAAAGGTGTAATAGATAAAGATTCAAAAATTATCATTCCTCTTAAATATAAAGACATAACTCCAAAATACAATAAAAATGGAGATATTATATATTTCAAAGCAACAATAAATTATTACAATAATTCTTTATATAATACAAATGGAGATTTAATTCTACCTGCAAAATTTAAAGAATTAGATAATTTTAACGAAGATAAAAAATATATCCTAGGAGAAATAATTAAAAATAATTCTGCAGGAGAACCTTCTGGATATTATATTTTTAAAGAAGGAAATAGTGAGCCATTATTTAAAGCTGATTATATTTGGAAGATAAATAAAGATGCTAAATATGCAATCTTTAGAAAAAATGGTTTATATGGAATTATGGATATAGATTTACAAATTGTTGTAGAAGCAAAATATAAGAACATAACTGATATTAAGGGTGATTTATATGCAGTATTCATAAAAGGAGAGAGTACAATATACAAAATTGGGGATGAACATAAACTTTTAGAAGTAGAAGGAAGAGTTAATTTTAAAGATAAATATATAACTGTTTCAAATCGGCAGGAAGACTCTATATATAATTATCAATTTAAAAAATTAAATTCAAAAGATTTAAGTTCAATAGAAGTTTGTTACAAAGATGAGAATGCTATTGTATTTAAAGATGAAGATAATAAATGGGCAGTTATCTATAAGAATCAAATTAAATATCTAGATGGCGATTTTGAAAATGTTAAATGTGGGCTTGATAATTTTATAATTGCTAAATTAAAAAACAAATTACCTAAACAATAAATCAAAGTAAAAAAGAGTTAGAAATTATTCTAAAATTTCTAACTCTTCAGCCTTAATAAGTTCTAAATCTTTATCTTCTAATTTGTCATAAGAAAAAACAAAACAACATGGTTTTGCAAAAATTTCTTTTTCAATTGTTAAAAATCTATCATAGTCAGTTAGTGTCATAACTTTTTGTGCACGAAGTTGTTTTAGTGGGAAACCAATAAAACCGTGTGAAGTAGTAATTGTAATTAGCTCCATTAATTCATTATTTATAGAAATTGGGCCATTACCTTTTAGAAGTATTACTGTAGGTTTTGTTTTCATAAGTTAGGAATTACCCTAACTCATGTTCAGTTTTTGTATTTTCTGAATTTTGCGAATAAAAATATTTTTGAACTGCTGCAAATACTGATTTTTCAATTGGTTGAAGTGCATAAGAATCATCACAAATCAAATTAATTGATTTTAATTCATCCATTGGGCATCCACCGATTTTTTCAGTTAATAATAAATCCACATCTTTTAAAGTGTTTTTAATATCTTCAATTGGATAAGAACCATCACAATCCTCAGGTCCTTTACAATATGGATTTTCTACTTTTCTGTGCATTACAAATTTGATTGCTTTATCACCAGCTTCATAGATTAAGAACTCTTTAGCATTACCAAAGTGTAAGTTAATCATTCCTTCACCAGCTGTTGTAACTGCAACTAATTTAGTCTCACCAGTTGAACTTAATTGCTCTTTACTTGCTTGTTCAATTTTAATTTTTTCATTTGCAACTTCAAGAGCTGCTCTCCAGTTTTCAATAACTTGATGTTTTTGCGCACGTGCATTAATATCATATTTTTTAGTTAAATCTTCCCAGTCCATTTTTATAAAAGAGTCTTTTGTAAACTCATCCCCTCTATCTTCACCGATTAATCCAACAGCATCAGCTCTACATTGTCGGCAATGTGACATTAATTTCATATCCATACCACAAGCTTCTTGCGCTGCCATAACTTCTTGGTCAGTGGCACTTGCTTGTCCAGTTAATCCATAATGTGTTCCATACTCTTCTTTAGACAATAGTGGCATAATATTATGTAAAAATACACCTAACTCTTTTAGTTTTTTAGCAACATTTGGTAACTCATGCTCATTAACACCTGGAATTAAAACAGAGTTTGCTTTTACTAAAATTCCTCTATCAGTTAACATCTTGATACCTTCAAGTTGTCTTTGTAGAAGAATTTTTGCTGCTTCTTTTCCAAATACTTTTTTATGATTCCATAAAATCCATGGATAAATTTTTGAACCAACTTCTCCTGTTTCATCAACTGAATTGATTGTAACAGTAACGTGGTCAACATTATATTTTTGGATTTTATCAACATAATCAGGAAGCATAAGCCCATTTGTAGATAAACACATTTTTAAATCCGGTGCTTTTTCATATAGCATTTTAAAAGTTTTAAAAGTTTTTTCAGGGTTTGCTAATGCATCACCAGGACCTGCGATTCCTACAACTGAAAGTTGTTGAATTTCTCCACCAACATACAAAATCTTCTTAACTGCTTCTTCTGGTGATAATTTACTACTAGTAACACCAGGTCTGCTTTCATTTGAACAATCATATTTTCTATTACAGTAGTTACATTGAATATTACAAGCAGGTGCAACGGCTACGTGAATCCTTGCATAGTGTTGGTGAGCACCTTCACTATAACATGGGTGATTATTAATCTTTGCCATTACCTCTTCTTGAATTGATTCTTGAGAACTACTTGAAGTACACGAACAACTCATAGATAACTCCTTATTTATTATTTCAAAATAACAATGCACAATGTGTTCCTTAGAAAATCTAGGAATAAAAAATGCATAATAAACTACATATAAAAAAAGGATTTAAAATGAAAGTGCAAGAAGAGATAAAAAAAGAGCTTCTAAAAGAAGTTTATGGAAATATTGATAATGTCTATGATTTCATAGATGCAAGGTATAAGCTTGATAAACATTGTAATGATGCTGTAATAAAAAAGTTAAATGAGTTAAAAGATGTGATTTATAAGGTTTCAAATTTAAGTGATTTATCTTAGAAAATTAATAAGCGATGAGTACAGTTTTAGTTAAACCCCTGTAAAGTTTGTATACTCATCGGTTATGAATTTTTAGTTCATATCTATTTCAATCATTTTACCATTTACAATTTCGGCAAATTCTCTACCGAAATCATAGCAGTTTTTTAATTCATCTTTGGTTGGAATGAGTCTAATTTTCATAGATTCCATTGGAGGTACTCTAAAATGTAACGATTTCATCCTATCAAGTATCATTTTTGGAGCTTCTCCACTCCAACCATATGATCCAAATGAGTGACCAGTTTTGCCTTTTTTCTCCAAATACATCATACAAGATAATAAATCCCATATTGGTTTTGGGGCATCTGCGTTGATTGTTGGAGTTCCTATTAGTATTCCATCACTCTCTTCTAGAATATTTATCATATTTTGTTCTTCAATAGAAGCTAAATCATACAAACTTGTACGAATTGTTTTTACACTTTCAGCTCCATCAAAAATAGCTTCAGCCATATCTCTAGTATTTTTATAACTAGTTAGATAAAAAATAGAGATGATTTTATCATTTGAGCTTATATTATCAGGTCTATCTAAACTCCATTTTCTATAAAGTTCAATATATTTATATGGTTTTTCTCTAATAATTGGACCATGTAAAGTAGCAATTACTGAAATATCTAATTTATCATAGAGTTTTAAAGCACTTAAAACATAAGATTTAAAAGGTCTCATAATATGGTCATAATAGTATTTAAAAGAGTAAGAAAAATCACCTACTAAATCATCAAAAAGTCTTTTATCGTAATAATGGCTACCAAAAACATCTCCACTAAATAAAAGACCATCTTCAACCACATAAGAACTCATGGTTTCAGGCCAATGTAAATAAGGTGTTGTTAAAAATTTAATTGTTTTATTTCCTAAAACTAAACTTTTATTTGTCCACACTGTTTCAAAATCAATATCTTCTTTATCTGTAATTGCTTTTAACATAGGTGTTGCTTGAGGTGAAATTAGAACTTTTGCTTGAGGAGCACGTTTGATTAGTTCAGGAATTGCACCTGCGTGATCTGGTTCTAAGTGGTGACATAATACATATTTTATTTCATCATATGAACAAAGTTGTTCGATTTTTGAAAAAAACTCTTGCTGAAACTCAACTTTTACAGTATCAACAATAATCACACCTTCGTCTGTTTTAATCAAATAAGCATTGTATGAAGAACCGTTTGCTGTTTTCATTATAATATCAAATGTTCTAATATCAGGGTCAAAGACCCCAATAAAGAAAATATTATCTACTATTTCTATTGGTTTATTATGATTCATTTTCTAATAACCTTCTCATCCAAATTGGAGGATTAGATCTCATTTTTATCAATTGATTTAAAATATCTTCAATCTTTTCATTTTCTCTGCTTGATTGCATTGGAAATATTTTACAAGATTGAACCATTCTTGAAGCTTTTGGGCCAATTTGTTGAACATATAAAATATCGCTATCTTCTAAACACTCTATTTTGTAAGTGAGTTTTTCTATTTCATCATCAATTTCAAGGGAAGAATCAACAGATTTTATAAAATTGTAATCATCTTCTAAGATTTCATAAATATAAAACTCTTTACACCAACCAAAGTGTTGATTTACATAAATATTATCTTTTGAAGCAAATGCAATTTTCATAATACGTAAATCCTTACTTTTTTATCAATGATTTGCTCAATTGTATTTCTAATCATTTCATAAGTTCCAGTTGATGCAATAGAACATCCAACACAAGCACCTTGATAGGCAAGTCTTAGTTCAATATCAGGTTCATTTATATAATCTATTAAAATTATATTTCCACCATCTTTTTTCAAAATTGGTCTTATAAATCTTTCAAGTGCATCATTTATGATTTCTAATTGTGTTTCTAAATCTTTTGCCCTAAAAAACTCATTTAACTCAGCTTCTTCAACCAAAGGTTTATCAACTCCTGTTAATTGAACAGTTGCCATTACGTGGCCTGCTTTTGCTGCTTTTAACATACAATAAAATCCTTCTTTAACACCATCAAGATTTGTTCTATCTTTTAAAAGAATCAAAGCCAATCTAAACGCTGCTTGAACGTGATTTTTTCTAACAGCACGTCTATAATAATCAATAGCCTTAGAAATATCCTCTTCAACGCCAATTTTTGTTTGGTACATTAATGCCAAATTAAAATTTGCAGAATCATTATCATAAGAGCTTGCATTTTCAAAAAACTCTTTTGCTTTTGTATAATCTTTTTCTACACCTTCACCTTTTAGGTACATTAAACCTAAATTTGCCATTGCTTGGTCATTTTTAAATTTAGCTTCTTCAATCCAAATATCGTGAGCTTTTTTAAAATCTTTGTTTTTATACGCCTCAAGAGCAGTTCTGTGTTCCATAAATCTTATACCTTCTTTTGGTTTTGGAATTGGATTATTTAATTTTAATTGTTTTTCTAAATGCTTTTTGAGATACTCTTTAGCCAATAAAACAGCTTCATCATAATCTTCACTGGCAGCTTTTATATCAAAATCAATATATTGCACCAAATAAGCATCTCCGATTTCATTTTCCCCAGAATAACTCTCTATTGGGTAATCTAAACTAAGATAATAATCCAAATCTTTATTCATTTTTTTACCTATTTAGAACTACAAGAGCAAGTACAACTCGAAGTTCCCCAATCTAAAAGTGTTGAGCTATTTGATTTAGTAACTTCTTTACATTTTTGTCCTAAAACTTGTAAATAAATCTCATCTATACTTAAATAGCTTTTCACACAACTATAAACTTTTAGTCCATTTTCTTGAAAAAAGTTATAAATACCTTCTCCCATATGATAGAAAATTGTACTATCAATTTTTTGTTCAGAAATAAACTTTGCAGTTTCTATTCCGTCACCACAACCTTTGTTTTCTACAACTTTAAAAGTTCCTGTATCTTCATTTAAGAAAGCAAAGTATGGCGAATTTCCATAAAGTTTTGAAATTACTGTTGATTCTTCTTTATCTAAAGGTATTGCTATCATTTTTTTCTCCTAAATATTTCTTAAATTTATATATGCAAATAGTATTCCACAAACTCTAAGGAACATCTCTTGCAAGTAATTATTAAAATCCAATATAAAGAATCTGTCATGATAAACAAAAAGCTTATTAGAGAACTATTGAGTGAAAGTGACTGTTCACATAATAAAACAAAAAAATCTTCATGTGATAAACCAAAACCAGGAGCAACAAGTGGTGGTTGTGCATTTGAGGGAGCTCAAATTGCTCTTTTTCCATTTGCTGATGTTATTCATTTAGTACATTCACCTGCTACTTGCATTGGTGCTTCTTGGGAAACTAGACAAACACTAACTTCGCATCATGGAGATAACAATACTGTAATGGGATATACAACAGATGTAAATACAAATGATGTAATTTTTGGTGGAGATAAAAAACTTGAAGAGTCAATAAACTATATTGTTGAACATAAAAATCCAAAAGGTATTTTTGTATATGAAACTTGTGTAACTGCCATGATTGGTGATGATATGGATAGTGTTTGTTCAAGAATGCAAGAAAAACATAAAATTCCAATTGTAATTATTCATTCTCCTGGTTTCGTAGGTGGTAAAAATCTTGGCTCACGCCTTGGTGGAGAATCTGTTTTAAATCAATTAATTGGAACTCGAGAACCTGAAGTTATACATCCTTTTGGAATAAATTTAATTGGTGAATATAATGTGACAGGAGATATGTGGCAATACACACCGCTTTTAGAAAAAATTGGAATAAAAGTAATCTCAACACTAGCGGGTGATGGAAGAATTGAAAATATCCAAATGGCACACACAGCAAAACTAAATGTAATTGTTTGTGCAAAATCACTTATTTCACTAACTAGAAAAATGCAAGAACAATATCAAATTCCATATATATCTATCTCATTTTATGGAAAACGTGACACTTCAAATGCAATAAGATCTATTGTAAATGCCTTTGGAAATGAAGAATTAAGCGCCCGTGCAGAGGCTTTAATAAAAAAGGAAGAAGAGAAACTAGAACTCGCACTTATTCCATATAGAAAAATTTTAGAGGGTAAAAAAGCTATTTTGAATACAGGCGGAAATAAAACTTGGTCAATAGCATCAGCACTACAAGATATAGGAATAAATGTGGTTGCCACTAGTGTTCAAAAAGCGACTCTAGAAGATAAAGAAATTTGTGCTCAATATGTAAAAATATTAATGACAGACCCAGGAACTCAACAAGCTCAATTAATTGATGAACATAATGTTGATATTTTGCTTGCAGGTGGAAGAAGTTTATATACAGCTATTAAGAAAAAAGTAGCCTTTGTAGATGTAAATCAAGAAAAAAAAGTCTCTTATGGAGCATATGCAGGACTTGTAAATCTTGCTATTGATGTATGTAATGCTGTAAATAACAAAGTGTTTAAAGTTGTGGGAAATCCTGAACCTTGGGCTTAATTAATTATCTTTTAATAAATTAACGTGAGCTTTAGGTGACATTCCAAACATCCTTGAATATTCTCTACTAAATTGAGAAGGACTTTCATAACCAACTTCAAAAGCTACTTGAGCAGCATCTAAATTTTGATTTATTAACATTTGTTTTGCTTCTTCAAGTCTAATCTTTTTTTGAAATTGTAATGGGCTCATAGTGGTGATTTTTTTAAAGTTATTATACAAAGAAGATTCACTCATTCCAATATTTTTTGATAAATTTTTCATATTTATACTTTGAGAAAAGTTATCTTTTATTTCAGTTATTGCTTTTACAATTTGATTAGCTATATTTCCTTCTAAAACATATTGTTTAAAAAAATCACTATTTCTTTGAAGTAAAATATAGATAATTTCTTTCAATATAAGATTTGACAAAAACTCCACATTATCTTTTCTCTGTGAAAGCTTTAAAAGCCTGAATAATGGTTCTAATAAAGAATCATCTAAAACATCAAAACAAAGACTTTTTTGAAGTATTTTATTTTTACTTTCTTGTAAATCATCATTTAATTCTTTAATTACGTCATAAATTTGTTCTAATGTAAAATTTATAATTATTGAATAATATGGCTTTTCTTTTGATGCCTCTTCAATCCTAACATTTGCTGGAATATGGGTCGATACAATTAAATATTTTTCAGAAGAATAACTATACATCTCATCACCAAAGCCAACAGCCTTTGAACCTTGAATAGCTATACATAATGATGGTTCATAAATTATACTTACAAACTCAGAGATTTGAGTTGTTGTGTAAAACTTTAAAGAAGAGATATTTGTTAATATCAATCCTTCTGTATTACTATTTTCTTTTATTAATGATATTAGCTCATTTCTATAATTCATGTTAACTCCTAAACTTGGATTATCACATAATTTAGAGAAATAGGCAATAGTTCTGGAAAATCATTCTATCATATATCTTTACTTTCAAATATAATAAAAATAGACAAAACTTTCACAACATAGGAAAAGATATGAATAATATTATTATAAATAATAAAACTTACAAACTAAGCGATATATCAGAAGAGACACCAATTTTATGGCTTTTAAGAGATCATTTAAACCTAACTGGAACAAAATTTGGCTGTGGTGTAGGGCAATGTGGAGCATGTACTGTTTTACTTGATGGAGTTGCTATTAGAAGTTGTTCAACACCATTGAGTCAAGTAATGGATAAAAAAATTACAACAATAGAAAATACCCAAGATATAGAAATAAAAAAACTTCAACAAGTTTGGAGAGACTTTGATGTGGCTCAGTGTGGATATTGTCAACCTGGACAAATTATGAATGCAAGTGCACTTTTAAAATCAAATAAAAATCCATCAAAAGATGAGATAAAAAGTGCAATGCAAGGTAATATCTGTAGATGTGGGACATACAATAAAATACTTAAAGCAGTTTCAACTGTGGCAAAAGGATAAAAAATGAATTTAAATAGAAGAGAATTTATAAAAAACAGTACACTAGTTAGTTCAGCTTTTATCATTGGATTTAATCTTCCAATTAAAGGTATGGCTGCAAAAGTTGAAGAAAAAAAAGAGGAAATCATTCAACCAAATGCTTTTATTAAAATAGATAAAGACAATACCATTACATTTATTTTAGGTCAAGTAGAAATGGGACAAGGTGCATATACAGGTATTGCTATATGTATTGCTGATGAATTAGATGCTGAGTGGGAAAAGATTATATTTGAACCAGCACCAGTAGCTGATGTTTACAATATCCCTGGAATGCCTATGATGTTAACTGGTGGTTCAATGAGTATTAAAACTCAACAACAAAGAGTTAGACTTGTAGGTGCAACGCTAAGATATATGTTAAAAAGTGCAGCTGCTAAGAAATGGAAAGTAAGAATGTATGATGTTTCTACAAAAGACTCGTATGTTATAAATAATAGAACAAAAGAAAAACTATCTTATGGTTCATTAATAGATGATATCAAAAATATGGAAATACCAAAAGATGTAAAATTAAAAGATCTTAAAGAGCATAATTTAATAGGAAAAAGAACAAAAAGACATCCAATAGAAGTAAATGAGAAAATCACGGGACAAGCTAAATTTGGTATAGATGTTAGACTTCCAGATATGAAATACGCAGCACTTGTTCAACCTAGAGTATTTGGGGCTAAAATTAAAAGTTATGACGATTCAAAAGCTAAAAATATGTCAGGGGTTTTAAAAATCAAACAACTTCCAAATGAAAAAATAGCTGTAATTGCAAACCATTGGTACCAAGCAAAAATGGCAATGGAAAAGATTGATGTAATTTGGGATAATGGAGAATTTGAGAAAATCTCTAGTGCTGATTTAGAAAAAGAGTATAGAAGCTATTTAGATAAAGAGGATTTACCTCTTATGAAAAAAAATGGAGATAGTTCTAAAGCTTTTAAAGAGGCATTTAAAGTTGTTGAAGCTGAGTACTCTTTTCCATTTTTAGCACATGCCGCAATGGAGCCACTAAACTGTACAGTTCACCATAAAGGCGATAAAGCATATATGAGTGTTGGTGGACAATTTCAAACACTTTATAGAGGAACTTGTGCGAAAATTTTAGGAATCAAACCTGAAGATGTAGAGTATTATAACAATTATTTAGGAAGTAGTTTTGGAAGACGTGCAAATCCGGCTAGTGACTTTGTAATAGATGCTGTTTATGTAGCTCAAAATGAAGCTTGGCCTATTCAGACTTTATGGACAAGAGAAGATGATATCAAAATGGGTTACTATAGACCTATGACTATAAATAAAGCAAAAATGTCTGTAGATAAAGATGGGAAAATAACTGCATTTAAAGCTGATGTTATTAATCAATCACTAATTAAAGGAACAATGTTTGAAGGTTTTATGTTCAAAGATGGAATTGATGCTACACAAAGAGAAGGTTTAGAATCACACCCATATAATATTGCAAATCATGATTTAAAAGCATTTTGTCCCCAGTCTCCTGTTACAGTTTTATGGCTTAGATCAGTTGGTCATACAACATCAGCACCTGTTGTTGAAAATATCGTAGACCAAGCTGCAATTGCTGCTGGTATTGACCAAATTGATTTTAGAATCAAAAATATGAAAGAGCCTAGATACAATAAATTACTTGAAAATGTAGCAAAGCAATCAAACTGGTACAAAAGAGAAAAAAATAGTGGTTATGGTGTAGCAATTGCAGAGTCTTTTGGAAGTATTGTGGCTTACGTTGTAAAAGTAAAAGTTGAAAACAATGACTATAAAGTTCAAAATGTTTGGGCAGCAGTTGATTGTGGAATGGCAATAAACCCACTTGGAATTGAAAATCAAATAGAAGGTTCAATCAACTTTACAATTGGATATATAAAATCAGCACAAATAACACTAACAAATGGGGCAGTTGACCAAAACAATTTCTATGATTATGAAGTAAATAGAATAAGTGATGCACCTGAAAGTATCAAAGTTGAAATTATAAATTCAGGTGAAAAAATTGGAGGAGTGGGAGAAATTGGTGTTCCACCTATGTTTGCAGCAGTAATAAATGCCTTAGCAGATGCAACAGGAAAAAGATATACGAAATTCCCTATCAAACTAGGATAAGCAATGTTTCAAAATAAACAATCCTTAAAATTTATAGAAGATTGTAAAAACAAAAAACTTGATATAGTAGTAACTAGTGTTATTGAAACACTAGGTTCTACTTATGCAAAAGCTGGAAATATGATGCTTGTAAATTCTAAAGGTGAATTTACAGGTGTTTTAGGAAGTAACTTTTTACAAAATAAAGTAATTGAAAATTCAAAAGAAGCTTTACAAACTAAAAAACCTCAATACTTTGAATCAATCCCAATAGATGAATCTTCAGGACATGGAACAAGTAAGTATTTCTCTCAAGCTTTCTTTTTTGAAGATAACTATGGTGCTTTAGGTCTTGCATTAAAAAGTGAAAATAAAACAATTGTTAGATCTATAAAAGATAATAGTTTTGAAATTATTGATGAGGTAAGTTTTATAAAATTTGAGAATGATAAATTTTATCAAACTATTAAAAAACCTTATTCTCTTTTGATTTTTGGTTCAGGAGCTCATGTGAGTTCACTAATTTCTATGGCAAATTTAATGGCTTGGGAAACTACAGTTATAGATATAAATATAAAAGAATCTTTTGTAAACCAAGCGGATACCTTAATAGAACTAGAAAACTTAGAGGATATACTAACTATGGATTTAAGTACATATAATGCTTCAGTGATATTAAGTCATAGTCCAAAAACTGATTCTACTTATTTAAAAGCATTAATAAACTCAAATATAGAATATATTGGATTAATGGGTAATAAAAAGAATATGCAAAAAACAAAAGAACACTTTAATTTAGGTAATGATGAAAGATTTTTTGCACCAGTTGGTTTAGATATTGGTGGAAATACACATCAATCAATAGCACTTTCTATTTGTGCTCAAATTGAGGCTAAAAAAAATGGAAAAATATAATAACTTAGCTATTATAATTTTAGCTGCTGGAACATCTTCAAGATTAGAAGGCAAATCAAAACAACTATTAATATATAAGAAAGAAACCCTTTTAAGAAATAGTGTTAAAAAAGCTATTCAAATATCTAATAGTGTTTTTGTAGTTCTAGGTCATAAAAAAGAAGAGTGTGAAAATGAACTAAAAGATTTAGATATAAATATAATTTATAATGAAAATTATCAGCAAGGTATGGGTTCAAGCCTTGCTTTAGGAGTAAATCACACAAAAGATTTTGACTATACAATGGTAATGCTTTGTGACCAGCCTTTTATTCCATTATCACATTATCAATCTTTAAAAAGAAGTATTTTAAATGAGAATATTATCGCTTCTTTATATGGAGAAAAACCAAAAGTTCCCGCAATATTTCCTAAAAAATTTTATAATGAAATCTCCAAATTAAAAGCAGATTTTGGAGCAAAAGAGCTATTAAAAAAAGAGTATTGTATCAAAGTAGTTTTAGAAGAAAACTATTCAATTGATATTGATACTTTAAGAGATGTTGATTTATATTTACATATTTAAATTGTATAAATATATCATCAATGGAATATAAAACAAAGATACCAAAGTAGATATAAAAACTGCCAATGACATTTTTTCAGGTTTAACATCTAGTAAGGTTGCAACTGTTACCGTATTCCCTGCAAGTGGTACAATACAGAATATAAACATAAGCAAATAAAACTCTTTATTTAAGAAATGTATAAAGGTATTGTCTAAATATATAAATAATATGATAAGAACTGGCCAAATGATAAATTTGATAAATAAAGTATAAAAGATAAACTTTTTATCAAAAGAGTTATTTGTTCTTATTTTCTCCATTCCCATTCCAAGAAGCATCATTCCTAATATTGCATAAGCTCCTTTTAGATAATTATTGTAATCCATAAACATTTCAGGTATTCTAAAACCCAATAAATTACATAATAATCCTAATAAAAAAGCATGGAGTACGGGGAGTTTTAAAACTTTTAAAACACTTTGTTTTGCTGTAAAATTACCCTTTGCCGTTATATAGTACCCAACAGAATTTTGATATAAAAGTGAAGCTAAGACTGTAAAAATAAATACATCAACTATATGCGAATCTAAAAATAAAATAGCAAGTGGAATACCTATGTTTCCAGTGTTCCCTGTTGCTGTACTAAAAGCTAATAAATTAGCAGTATTATCACTATAAACTTTTTTAAAATATGCAAGTGTAGAAAATGCAATAATTGTACTTAAAAGGAAAAAGAAAATAGGTAAGAATACTACTGAAGCATCTAATTTTACACTAATGGTTGCTGTAAAAACTATAATTGGAGCCAAAATAAAAAGTAAAATCTTTGCAATAGTATCTTTATTACAATTTAAAAAAGCCGTTGAGAAAATTCCTAATATAATACTAAAATATAAGGGTAGTATTTTACCAAGTAGTGTTAAAAAAAGTGTCATATCTATCCTTTATTTTTTTGAATTATAAATTCTTTATTGTATTATGTCAAATAATATAAAATAATACACTACATAATGGATAGTAATATGGATTCATCTTTATTAAAAGTATTTGTATCAGTTGCAAATAGAAAATCAATCTCATTGGGTGCCGAAGATTTAGGCTTTACTCAATCAAATGTAAGCCTTAGAATTAAACAATTAGAAAAAGTTATTAATTACAGTTTATTTCATAGAACTCCAAAGGGTGTAATTCTTACAAAAGAGGGTGAAAGACTCTATCCATATGCTGTTGATATTGTAAAAAAAACAGAAGAAGCAACTTTACAAATGAAAAATGTTTCCCATCAAACAATACTTCGTATTGGTTCTGGGCAGGCAAATGTAGCTATAAGACTACTTCAATTCATAAATAAACTAAACAAAAAATATCCAAATATGGAACTAGAATTATATACCAATGCCAATCCACAAATTTTAGAGCAAATATTAGATTATAAATTAGATATTGCTTTTATTACTGGAAATCCAAATCATAAAGATCTATTAGTTTTAAACAAATTTTATGATGATTTATATTTAGTTGAATCAAAAATAAATGAAGCAAAAAACTGCTTAATTGGCTACAAAAAAGATAGTTCCCATTATAAATTTCTTGAAGAGTATACAAAACAAAAAGGAAATTTGGATTTTAAAACAATATTTATAGAAAATTATGAACTTATTTTAGGTTGTGTAAAAGCAGGTATGGGAAAAGCCTATGTTTCCAAACAAATTATTGATAAATATGCTTATACAGATGATTTAATTCTAACTAAAATACCAAAAGAACCCCAAACTCATCTAATATGCAGAAAAGATTATATTCCTATGATTAGTGATTATTTAAAAAAAGTAAAGTTAAATTAAAAATACTATAAATAATCTTCTCTTGTAAAAATAAAAACTATTTAACTACTAATTTTTATAAGGAATACTTCTTGCATAACTTCCTAAAACTCTCTTAGGAAGTACCATGGAAGCAATAAGCAAAAAACCCTTACAATTAAACCCTATAAAATTATCTCAACCAATGGGAGCGATGCTTTGTTTTTTAGGAATAAAAAACTGTATGCCACTTATGCACGGGGCCCAAGGTTGTGCTTCTTTTACAAAGGTATTTTTTACACGTCATTTTAATGACCCAATCGCTGTTCAGACAACTGCAGTAAATGATATTACAGCTGTTATTGATGGTGGTGATTATGCAATAAGTGAGAGTATAAAAAATATTACAAAAAAAGTAAAACCTGATTTAGTAGGACTTTTTACAACGGGACTTACTGAAACAAAAGGTGATGATATAAAAGGTGCTAGCAAATTAGTTGAAGATATTCAACAAATGGTTTATGTAAATACTCCTGATTTTGAAGGTTCAATTGAAAGTGGTTTTGCAAAATCAATCGAAGCTATAATCGAGCAATTAGTAGAGCGTTCAAATGAGATAGACTCAAATAAAGCTTTAATAATTCCAAATGTAAATATGAAACCAATTGAAGTTGAAAAAATCAAAGACACTATAGCCCTTTTTGGTTATGAAGTTTTTGCACTTCCTGATATTAGTGAATCCCTTGATGGTCACCTAGGACTTAAACAAGGAGCACTTAGTAGTGGAGGAATTGCTGTTGAAGATATAAAAAAACTTGCCAACTGTCAACTAGTAATCACCATTGGAAAAAGTGTTCAAAAATGTGGAGATAAGATACTTGATAAAAATGCAAATATTAACCTTTTTCATTTTGACTCTTTAGGTGGATTAGAAGAGAGTGATAAATTCTTTAAACGATTATGTAAAGTAAAAAATATATCTCAACCACACCCTTCTATTGTGCGATGGAGAAAAAGGTTACAAGATGCACTTTTGGATACTCATTTTGTAATTGGAAGTGCAAAGGTAGTAATTGCCCTTGAACCTGATCAAGCTTTAAGTGTTGCAAATACTATCATTGAAGCAGGGGCTCATATAAAAGCAATTGTAACCACCCATAGAAATGATTTATTA
>Ga0180008_1000472_pt1 | contig 33707 bp, 32 predicted proteins | sample MM_PW_MetaG_FD_121121 | JGI IMG/M metagenome (GOLD analysis project Ga0180008, IMG submission 121121) | Groundwater microbial communities from the Aspo Hard Rock Laboratory (HRL) deep subsurface site, Sweden - MM_PW_MetaG | ecosystem: Environmental > Aquatic > Deep subsurface > Groundwater... | reverse complement strand
GTGAAGCGAGGGATTGAAGTTCCTGATAAAGACTGTGACCTTGACCTTGAATGTTCATCTGCTGTGACCTGTCAAAATATTGCTATTACTACGATTAATAGAGATAAAGCAGGGATCGTGCCAGAATTAAAACATTTAAAATCAGATGGTTAAACACATAAAAATGGGGTCAGATCACATTGTTAACCGTTAACAATGTGATCTGACCCCAATTTCATTTAAGCTGGTAACTGTATGCCGGACTCACGCATCCGGGCTAATTTGTATCTTAAGGTTCTTGCACTGATGCCAAGCCGTTCAGCCACTTCTTTGCGGCTATTGGCACAAGCTCGCATAGTTTCAAGAATAATGCGGTGTTCCTGCTCATAGATTTCAGATTTAAATACACTGACATCCAGCTCGCCAGCCTGATTCAAAGATGTATCAGGCATGATATCCATCATATTGGGTGCAGATTCGAGCAGAATATCAGCCGCATTAATTTGCTCGCCGTCACAAATGATCAGCGCACGCTGCACTATGTTATCTAATTCGCGCACATTACCAGGCCAGTAATGCTGCATCAGTTTGTGCTGAGCTGCATAACTTAACAGAGGCTGCGGCATACCTGTACTACGACAATGACGTTCTAATAAATGCATCGCCAGCGGCACTATGTCGGCCGGACGTTCAGCCAAAGCTGTCCAGGTCAGTGGAAACACATTCAGCCGGTAGTACAAATCTTCGCGGAATTTGCCTTCAGCCACCGCTTGTTTTAAATCTCTGTTACTGGTGGCGATCACCCGCACATCCAGCTTAATGGTTTTACGTGCACCTAAGCGCTCAACTTCACGCTCCTGCAACACCCGCAATAATTTCGCCTGCAGGTTTAAATCCATTTCACTGATTTCATCCAGCAAAATAGTGCCTTGCTGAGCTTGTTCGAACTTACCTGGACAGGCTTGAATAGCGCCGGTAAAGGCACCTTTTTCATAACCAAACAAAGTGGCTTCCAGCATATTTTCCGGAATGGCTGCGCAGTTAATAGCGACAAAAGGTCCATCAGGACGGCCGCTTTGTTGGTGAATATAACGAGCCAGTACTTCTTTACCAGAGCCACTTGGGCCCAGCACCAGCACATTAGCATCAGAACGGGCAACTTTCGCCGCCAGTTTAACCAGTTGTTTGCCCTGTTCGGAATGCACTACAGGTTCAATAGTCGCAACTTCTGCACCCAAGGCATAACGGCTGACCATATTGATCAGCACTTCAGGTGAAAATGGTTTCGCCAGATAATCCGCAGCGCCGTTACGAATAGCGACCACAGCGTCATTGACGTTGGCGTACGCCGTCATCATCAACACAGGCAAAGACGGGTAATTTAGCTTCACAGTTTTGAGTAAGTCTAAACCTGACATGGTGCCCATTTGCACGTCACTGATCAGCAAAGAGATTTTATGCTCTTTTAACAGCTGCAAGCCCTGCTCAGCACTTTGGGCTGGCACCACCTGATAATTCGCCAGACTCAGCGTGTCACACAATGCTTCGCGTAAGCCGGCATCATCTTCAACGACCAAAATACTAGTTGTTTGCATAACTTAACTCCTGACCTGCAGTGACAGGCACATAGACGGGAAATAATAATTCAAAACGGGCGCCACCCAAGGCTGAAGTGCAATAGCGGATAGAGCCATTGTGAGAGTGAGCAACAGCCTGCACCACTGCTAATCCAAGGCCTGTGCCTTGACTGCGGGTGGTAAAAAAGGGTTCAAAAATTTGTTGTTGTAAATGCTCTGGTACACCAGGACCATTGTCTTCGACCGCAATCATCACCAACTGCGGATTAACGGCATCTAAACGGGCTTCCAGTTTAAGCACTGCGCCCTGACCAATAATTTGCATGCTGTTTTGCAGTAAATTCTGAATAGCTCCAGCTAAGCTGCGCGGATTTCCCAGAATTTGCACATCAGGTTCTGGTAACTGAATGTGGATCTGGCTTTGCTGCTGTTCGACCAAAGCTTCTACCCCGGCAAACACATCGCTTAACAAGCGTTGCAAGGATAAAGGTTCAACCTGTTGTTCACGCCCCGCCCGGGCAAATAACAGCATGTCATTGACCTGCTGTTCTAAATCCACCAAACGGGCCACCAGCTTATGCTGAAATTGCTCACGCGAATGTGGGTTCAGTTTAGGGCTGGTTAAGTTCTGGGCATACAACAAAGCAGAAGATAAAGGTGTACGAATTTGATGTGCCAAGGATGCCATCATTTTGCCAAGGGTGGATAAACGCTGCAGATGGGCCAAACGGCTTTGTAACTGACGGGTTTCCGTCAGATCCGTCAGAACAATCAGCTGCCCTGCTTCAGGCTCTAACGAACTGATTGCCAGCTTCACTCTGCGGCCATCCATTAAGGATACTTCCATACCATCATCACTGCGGGGACGGAAGGAGCGGGCAATTACATCCAGCCAGCGCTGACCTGTCAGAGGTTCGCCCAACATAGAAATGGCAACAGGATTAGCTTCAGCCACATAACCCCGTTCATCCAGCACTATCACTGCTGTCGGAAGGTTATTGACCAAATGCTGCAGACGACGGGCCTGGCGGGCCGTATGAATGGCAGTTGCTGCAGGTGTAGCAATTTCTGGCTGCACTTTTGACTGCGCTTCTGCGGCAACATAAGCATAAGCTTTGGCTGTACTCATAACGTCTCTGCAAATGAATTGACACTAGCCATTCAAATGCACAAGACGTGCCACAATTAAAAACCCATTGAACACTTATAAAATCAATAAGTTAACGGGTCATTTTTTTGACAATAAGGCGATTAAGCCTGACTTTCGTCCCGCATTAAATTGTACTTACGCATCTTTTCAACAAGGGTAGTACGACGCAAACAAAGAATATCGGCAGCTCGTGCCACCACATACTCGTGCCGCTCCAGCGCCTGAGTGATTAAAGAAATTTCCAGCTCTGCTAAAAATTCTTTTAAATCAATACCCTGCTCTGGCAACACTTCAATACTGCCTGATTGAAGGAAAACCTGCTCATCCACATTTTCATCGTCATCCTCACTGCTCTGGAACAATTCATTAATAGCGTCCCTTTCCAGCAAAGCATCCGGATAAACAGGTACATAAGTCTCTACTTCCAAATGACGATATTTCTGAGGTAACTCAGCTACATCGACCACCTGATTCGGAAACATAATAGCCATACGTTCAACCAGATTCGCCAACTCTCGCACGTTGCCAGGCCATGGATGCAGTTTTAAACTCTCCAGCGCCCTTTCGGTAAATTTCACTTTGGCATGGCCTTGCTGCTCGGTACGGACAATTAACTCCTGCACCAGCAAAGGTAAATCATCACTTCTGTCGCGCAGCGCCGGGGTTTCAATAGGAAACACATTCAGGCGATAAAACAAATCTTCACGAAAGCGCCCTTCTTCAATCATTTGCTCCAGCGCTCTGTGGGTAGCGGCAATAATACGCACATCAGCACGAATAGGCTGACTGCCCCCTACCCGTTCATAAACACGCTCTTGCAGCACTCGCAATAACTTGACCTGCATAGGCAAAGGCATATCGCCAATTTCGTCCAGAAACAAGGTTCCACCTTGCGCCAGCTCAAAACGACCTTTGCGGGTAGAAATAGCACCGGTAAAAGCGCCTTTTTCGTGTCCAAACAGCTCACTCTCTAACAGTTCTGCCGGAATAGCACCACAGTTTAGCGGCACAAAAGGTCCCTGATGACGGTTTGATAACACATGAATATTGCGGGCGACTACTTCTTTACCCGTGCCTGAATCACCAAGAATTAGTACATTGGCATCAGTTTTGGCGACTTGCTGAATTAAGAAACGTACTTGCTGCATGGCCTGAGTTTGGCCGACCATGCCAATGAAACGTGCTTGTTCGCACTGGCCTTTCTGACCAGGCAATAAACGCTGGTACTCCTGACAATCCCGCAGCAATTGAGTAAAAGACGCATAAGAAAAAGGTTCTGTCAGTAAGCCCACCACATTGGCCAGCCCCAAATGGTGCTTCAGGGTTTCACCCAGCAATAAAAAAGCACAAGCCGGATAACGGCGGATCAGTTGTTCATGATCCTGACTGGATAAGGCTCCTAATAAAATCACAGCCTGAGAGCCTGCATGTAAATGCTGGTCCAATTCGTGGTAATGCAGCAGTTGATGAGCTTCTGAGATAAAACTCAGCACTGCGCCTAAACGAGAGGTTCTTTGTTCCTGCTGATCCAGAATATAGAGCTTGGTGGTCATAAGACTCAGACTTTTATTGCTTTTTCATCATTCTACAAAGCTTGTCTGAGGTTGCAAGGTAAAACGCTATTTTTTTGACACTGGTGTCAAAAAAATAGCGCATAAAAATGGGGTCAGATCACATTGTTAACTGTTAACAATGTGATCTGACCCCATTTTCAGTAATTAAGCTAACAGTTTTAAGGCTTGTTGTTCAGACACACGGCCCTGGCTAACAACAGACAAAGATGCTTGTTCACGAACACCGGCAGCCACTTGTTCAGTCACAGCTTTAGCATAATCCAAATCCTGAATACGGCTAATAGCTTCCTGCTCGTTCACATTCTGGGTTTGCAGATTTCGCGCTGTGGACTGTAAAGCGTTGATGGTCGCACCTAAATCAGTTCTGTTGTTATCCACCACTTGTGAGGAACTCTGAATGGATTTCAGCGAAGCTTCTGCACTTCCAGCAGAAGATAAGTCAATGCTGAAAGCACCTGAATCCGTTAAGCGGGTCGATAAGTCCTGAGTTTTGATACCAATACTGCCATTACCAGTTCCGACAGGGATAGAACCGTCCTGATCAAATAACTTGATACCAGCAAATTCAGTATTTTTAATCTGGTCCTGAATATTGGCTGAGTAGGCGTCTGCTTGTTTTTGTAAGGCCTGACGATCTGAAGCAGTTAAAAGGCCATTACCAGCCTGCACAGCTAAACGGCCCATTTCATTCAGATTGTCTGTCACGCCCTGTAAGCCTTGATCGGCTACAGTGGCTAAAGAGATACCATCGTACACATTCTGTGTACCCTGAGCTGAGGCATTGGCACTTTGAGTTAAGCGGTTAGCAATTTGTAATCCGGCAGCATCATCAGCAGCACTGTTGATTCGACGCGCTGTGGCTAATTTTTTCAGTAAATTTTCAGATTCGTTGGAATTGAATTTCAACTGGTTTTCATTGGCTAGAGAGTTACCGACTTTCATACTACTTACCTCAGGCTATACCAATAGGACTGGCTACGTCTGGAGTTTACCTCATAATAATTCACTTGCCCAAGCTTTAATCTGTACTTTTTTTGTTCACTTCCTTCCATCTGGCCTATTCAAAACATAAAGATCTATTTAAAAAGGACTTTTTCAGATTAAATTATGTCGAATTTTTTTAACCTGTGGTCAGCCAATCCGGAGTTTTTGTAAGGTTCGCCATAAAGTTCTCTATAAGCATGCAAATATAATTAAGAAATAGCAATTTATGGTCGCTGTTGAAATGAAATAATAAACTGAATTATGCGTTAGTCACGCTAAGTAAATTGTGGCAGATAGATAGCATAAGGCGGACAATCCGCTTTCGGTGCAAACGAAGATGAATCCCCATGAGTGAATGTTACCAACAAAATATGAACCTGATTGCCAGTCGGTGGCCTGAATTGTTCAAGCGACTGGAGTCGATTGAGCCAGTTCTTGATTCTGTAGAAGTCATTGAAGGCAAAGACAGCACGCTGCTGATTAATGGAATACAGCTGACCAGCCGTCACAACAGGCAAGCCGAAGCCACGCTTCAGGTTGCGCATATTGCACCGAATCAGGCGGTCGTAAGCATGTATGGTTGTGGTCTGGGTGATATACAACAACACCTGCTGCAAAGAACACAACTAAAGAGACTTTATGTTCACATCATGAATGAGAACATTTTTCTGCTGGTTATGCGGTTGATTGATCAAACATTCTGGCTGGAAGACCCAAGAGTAGAGCTGCAGTTTGCGGATCAACAGACAGAACTGAAGCACCCTTTGGTTTGCTTGCCGGCAGAACTTGAACTTGCCAGCGAAATGAGCCACAAAATCAAACTACGCCTGATTGCGGAAGAAGAGCTTAAGTACTTTAATCAGAACATTCATTTGCATGCAGATCAGTTCGCAGCAAGACTTGAAGAAACCAGAGCATTCTGGAGTAAAGATTTGCCAGTGACCAAACTCTTTAACAGCCATGCTAAAGAACGCGATGTGTTTGTTATAGCAACAGGGCCGTCATTGGAGCAACAGTTTGCTTACCTGCGAGAATGCCAGCAGCAGCCTCGACCACCTCTGCTCATAGCTGTAGACACGGCATTAAAGCCTCTGCTGCAGGAAGGCATAATCCCGGACATTGTTGTCACCGTTGAAATACGGGTAACAACAGAGCGTATGTTGTCTTTACCAGTGCCCTCTCATGTTCAACTGGTTTATTTTCCTTTAACCACTCCGGCCGTGCTGGAAGGCTGGCCGGGGCCGCGTTACGTCGCAATGAATACAACCCCTGTTCTTAATAGCATTCGCGATGAACTCAATACGGATAATTTGTTTACTTTTGGTAGTGTTATACATCCAGCGTTAGATTTAGCGGTAAAAATTGGCGCAACGCAGGTGGTGTTGTTTGGTGCCGACTTTGGTTATGCCAACAACAAAACCCACGCGGTCTGGCGGGATGGTGCTCTTGGTCCAAAATTTGAACATGGACAGGAGTGGATCATGAACGGCTTTGGTGAAAAAATAAAAACCCTGCGTAACCTGCAAAATTACTTAATTGGGGCTGAACGTTTAATTGGCCAGCATCCGCACGTTCACTTTTACAACAGCTCCAAAGCAGGAGCAGTGATCAGTGGCACAACCTATTATCCGGAACTGGTAAAATGACAGCAGAATTAAAAGCATGCCAGCAGCAAGCACTAGCCATAGCTACAGATTTCCGATGCTGCGAAAACATCAGGGCGCAGCACGGATTGCCGACCTTGATTGAACAGCTGATTTTGCACTTTCCAATGCGTGAGCTCAGTCATGTAAAACATCTGAAAACTATAGTGAAAGGCATCAGAATGAGTCAGGAGAACCGTGACTGGCTGGGCATTGCAGATTATCTGGACTATGAGTTACAGGATTTACTACAACACTATTTATAGAAGCAGATGGCCTTATCCGGTTTTAAAAGTTGGATGCGCCAGCCTAAATAGGTACATAACTAAAATCCTAACCATCCTGCTTTCTGACGCAGCTTAAAAATTCTCAAACAAACCTGAAGGTAAACACTTATTTCAAAAGGATTTTTTAATACTGGAATAAATTATGCTAAGGTTTGTTACTGTGGGTATAGATCCAATATGACTGTCAGTTTTATGACACATCAGGGGCGCTTATGTTTGACGGCAAAAATATTTTTATTACAGGTGGCACTGGCTCCTTTGGCCATAAGTACACCCAAACTCTGCTGGAGCGGTACAAACCCAATAAAATTATCATCTACTCCAGAGATGAATTAAAGCAATACGAAATGCAGCAGAAATTTAATGCCCGCTGCATGCGTTATTTTATTGGTGATGTAAGAGATCAGGAACGTTTGATTCGCGCTATGCGTGGAGTAGATTATGTCATTCATGCTGCCGCGCTGAAACAAGTCCCCGCGGCCGAATACAACCCGATGGAATGTATCAAAACCAATATCAATGGCGCCGAACATGTGATTAATGCAGCCATTGAAAATCAAGTCGAAAAGGTAATAGCGCTTTCTACCGATAAGGCAGCCAATCCCATTAATTTATACGGAGCCACTAAACTGGCGTCCGACAAGCTTTTTGTTGCGGCCAATAATATTTCGGGCGGCAGTAAACCGCGTTTTTCTGTGGTGCGTTATGGCAACGTGGTGGGTTCACGGGGTTCAGTAGTGCCGTTTTTTGAGCAGTTAAAACAAAAAGGCACGGACCATATGCCAATCACTCATCTGGAGATGACCCGTTTTTGGATTAGTCTGCAGCAAGGTGTCGACTTTGTGCTAAAGAATTTCGAACGTATGCTAGGCGGTGAAATTTTTGTACCAAAAATTCCGTCTATCCGCATTGTTGATTTAGCCAAATCTATAGCACCGGATTTGCCTATTAAAGAAGTAGGTATCCGCCCTGGTGAAAAGTTACATGAAATGATGTGTCCTGGTGATATGTCGTACAACACCTATGAATACGACGATCACTTTGTGATAGCGCCTTCTATACAATTCTATAATCGTGGCAATGATTTCACCATGAATGCGCTAAAAGAACATGGCAAGCTGGTAGCGCCAGGTTTTGAATATGTGTCGGATAAAAACCCGCACTTTTTAACCCCGGAAGAGCTGGTGCAATTTAACAGAGACGCGATGTTATGATCCCCTATGGCAGACAGTCGATAAGCAATGAGGATATTCAGGCCGTAGTAGATACCCTCAAATCAGACTTTCTGACCCAGGGCCCTGCTGTGCCTGCTTTTGAGCAAGCACTTGCCAGCTATTGTAATGTGCCTTATGCGGTAGCAGTAAATAGCGCCACCTCAGCTTTGCATATCGCTTGTCTGGCATTAGATGTCAAAGCGGGTGACAGAGTCTGGACCAGCCCTATCAGTTTTGTCGCCTCAGCCAATTGCGCTCTATATTGTGGCGCCACTGTTGATTTTGTTGACGTTGAACCGGACACCGGCCTGATGTCAGTCAAAGCCTTAGCGGCTAAATTGCAACAAGCAGCAGCCAACGATACCTTACCTAAAGTACTTATTCCTGTGCATCTGGCGGGACACAGTTGCGCTATGCAGCAAATAGCTACGTTATGTCAGCCTTATGGTATTCGTATTATTGAAGATGCTTCCCACTCTGTTGGTGGCTCTTATTTACAGCAAAAAGATGGGCAACAACAAAAAATCGGCAGTTGTCAGTTTAGCGATATCACCGTCTTTAGCTTTCATCCGGTAAAAATAATCACTACTGCTGAAGGCGGTGTGGCGCTGACCAAGGATTTAACCCTGGCCGCCCGTATGCAACTGTTGCGCAGCCATGGTATTACCCGAAATCCAGACGATATGACAGAAGTCAGCCACGGCCCCTGGTATTATCAGCAGATAGAACTTGGATTAAATTATCGTATGACTGACCTGCAAGCGGCATTAGGCTTGAGTCAGTTAAAAAGGCTGGATACTTTTATAAGCCAACGTCTTGAGGCCGTAGCCCTGTATCGCAGTTTACTGCAAAACCTGGCGCTGGACTTACCTCAGGAATGCCCTTCCGGCCAATCAGCATGGCATTTGTACATTGTGCGACTGCATGATGAGAATCAACGGTTATCCGTATTTGAAACGCTACGGACTGCAGGTATTGGCGTTAATGTGCATTACATCCCAATCCACACTCAGCCTTATTACCAAAAGCTTGGATTTCAGTGGGGAGATTTTCCGCAGGCTGAATATTTCTACAGCAGGATCATCAGTCTGCCCCTTTATGCCGGGTTGACAAAACAGTCTCAAGAGTATGTAGCGTCTGTATTAAAACAAGTGCCCGGGATTCAATTATGAACATAGCCATTATTCCTGCCCGAGGCGGCAGTAAAAGGATCCCTCGTAAAAATATCAAAGAATTCTGCGGCCAGCCAATGCTGGCTTATCCCATTAAAGCGGCACTGGAAAGCGGAGTGATCGATAAGGTCATTGTATCAACCGAAGATGAAGAGATAGCAGCTGTAGCTCGTGAGTACGGTGCCGAGGTTCCTTTTTACCGTCCTGGCGCGCTGGCGGACGATCATACAGGCACCAGCCCTGTGGTCAGAGATACATTACAACGTTTGCTGCAGCTGGGCTGGGATATTCAACACTGTGCCTGTATTTATGCCACCACTCCATTGTTGAGCAGCACTTTGATCCGGCAGGCTTATCAGCAGCTACGCGAAACATCCGCTGATTATGTATTTACTTCTGCACGCTTCTCCTTCCCAATTCAGAGAGCCTTATTGCAGACCCAAACGGGGGGCGTGACACCTTTTGATCCTGCCAGCATAGTCAAACGATCGCAGGACCTGCCGGCAGCTTTTCATGACGCTGGCCAGTTGTACTGGGGCAGCAGCAGTACCTGGCTGGATTTAAACAAACATATATTCGGCGAAAATTCGCACATGCTGGTGCTTCCGCAACATTTGGTTCAGGACATTGATACGCCTGAAGACTGGCAGCATGCAGAATTACTTTACCGGATGCTGTCATCCCAATGATACAGATTTTGTTTCGGGCAGACGCCAGTATCCGGATAGGCTCTGGCCACCTGATGCGTTGCCTGACATTGGCTCATGCTTTAACAGAACAAGGCTATCACTGCGGTTTTATCTGCCAGAACTTACCTGGTCATCTTTTGTCTTTGATTTCAGAGCAAGGCTTCAAAGCCTGTCTGATCCCTGTTTGTCAGAATGAACAGACCGACGCAGCACACTGTCTTGAATTGATAAAAAATCCCGTTGAATTGCTGGTGATCGATCATTACCAGCTGGGTCGCGGCTATGAGCAGTTGATGCGTGGCTCGGCAAAACACATTATGGTTATTGATGATCTGGCCAATCGACCTCATGACGCAGATCTGTTGCTGGATCAGAATTTATTACCTCAGGCTAAGCTACGTTACAGCAATCTGGTCGATTCACGCTGCACACTACTGGCTGGGCCTGGTTATGCACTGCTCAGAACTGAGTTTTATCAGGCTCAGCCTGAACAAAGAGACCGGCTGCTGGTCAATTTTGGTGGAACAGACCCTGACAATCTGACGCTACTGGCATTGGACGCATTGGATCTATTAAAGTCTCTGTCAATTCATGCCGATATAGTCATTGGACGGAGTCATCCGGCAGCGGATTTGATACGTCAGCGTTGTGAGCAACAACCACTTTGGCAGTTTCATCAGCAATGCAATTATATGGCCCGTTTGATGCGGCAAGCCAGGCTGATGTTGGGTGCTGGTGGCAGTACGCACTGGGAACGTTGCTTCAGCGCATTGCCAGGACTCGTGGTGACGGTTGCAGATAACCAGCGTCAAAGCACCGAATATCTTCACCAGCTTGGTGCCTGCATTTGGCTGGGTGATGCAGCACTACAAACAAAAGACAAACTGGCGCAGGCCATCGCTGCCAGTTGGCAAGATGAAATGTTATTGCAACAGATGGCAAAAAAAGCCAGCGATCTGCTGCCACGTCAGGCCGGAACCCCGGCCGTAGTCAAGGCTATAACAGAATTAATGAGGTTTTAATGCGCGATTTTTTTATTGGCAACCGTAAAATTGGCCCTTCGGAAAAACCTTTTATCATTGCTGAAATGTCCGGTAATCATGGTCAATCATTGGATAAAGCCAAAGCGCTGATTGATGCTGCAGCAGCTGCTGGCGCTGATGCACTAAAGCTTCAGACTTACACCCCTGATACTATTACGCTGGATGTGCATGAAGGCGAATTTTTTATCGCCGACCCAAATAGCCTGTGGCAAGGCAATTCATTATATAACCTGTATCAACAGGCCATGACTCCGTGGGAATGGCATAAAGAGCTATTCGCTTATGCCAATAGCAAAGGTATGCTGGCATTTAGCACTCCTTTTGATTTAACTGCTATTGAATTTCTCGAACAGTTAAACGTGCCATGCTACAAAATTGCTTCTTTTGAAAACATTGATCATGCTCTGCTTGCTGCAGTAGCCCGCACAGGTAAGCCTGTGATTGTATCCACTGGTATGGCGACTCAGGCAGAACTGGCAGAGTCGGTGCAAGTATTAAGAGAAAATGGCTGCGAAGACCTGGTTCTGTTGAAGTGCACCAGCAATTACCCTGCCCGACCTGTGGATGCAAACCTGCTGACAATCCCTCATCTGTCGGCGCTTTTTGATTGCCAGGTCGGGCTGTCGGATCACACACCTGGAGTTGGCGTTTCCGTTGCCGCTGTAGCTCTTGGCGCTACCGTCATAGAAAAGCACTTTGTATTGGATCGCAAGGGAGGCGAAGTAGATGCTGAATTCTCCCTTGAACCTGATGAACTGAAGTTGCTGGTTGAAGAAACAGCCAGAGCAAGAGATGCGCTTGGTAAGGTTCATTATGGCTGTACAGAAAAAGAAGTAGCCTCCAGAGTACATCGCCGTTCTTTGTATATAGCGGAGGATCTTCCGGCTGGAGCTGTATTAACAGCAGAGAACTTGCGCTCAGTGCGTCCTGGATTGGGTCTGCCCCCCAAATATTTGCCTATGTTGCTTGGTAAAACTCTTAAAGTACCGGCGAAAAAAGGCACTGCAATGAGCTGGGAGTTGCTGGCATGACAAAAGCGTCGCAGGTTGTTTTGTTTGGCTCCAGTAAGGCTGGAGAATTTTTTCTGAGCCAGAACTCTGACCTGAACATCGCTGCATTTATTGACAACGACCCAAGCCGTCACGGCCAGAAGTTGTCAGGTATTGTAGTACTGCCGCCTGCTGAACTTTTAAGTTTGGATTATGACCAGATTATTATCACCAGCCAGTGGGTAGACGCTATTAGCGCCCAGTTGCAGCAACTTGGAGTTCCGGCCGAAAAAATTGTGATCCCGGCCAAACAACAAGTGAAAGCAACACAACCTTTTTTACATAGTGCCACACTGGAAATGGCCCATGTTCTGCTCTGCAGATTAAACCAGTTTCTACAACAGCATGGTGTACGGCCATGTCTTGATTCAGGAACCTTGTTAGGCGTAACGCGGCAGCAGGCATTGATCCCCTGGGATGACGATATAGATCTGGCGATAGACCAGTCAGAGTTCAGTACTTTAATTAAAGTTCTCCCAGACTTTCTTCCTCAGCTGCCACACCCCGACCTGTTGAATTGGCAAGTACTGGTATTAAATGTGAATGACGAAGATTGTTGTGTAAACATAGAATTCAGCCCTAAATCCGGCGCAGACTTTGTGCCTTTTGATATCAGTCTGCAACTGAGGCGTGAACAAGCAGGCTACTCAGAACTGGTTTCCTCAGCTGGTTTATTTTTTGCACCGGCCCATCACTTTGCGCAATTTGAACAAAAGGAATTTCTTGGCCAGCTTTTTTATGTACCAGCAGACACTGACGGTTTTCTGACATTTATGTACGGCGACTGGAAAGAACCTAAAAAAGGCACACGAATTACTGAATATCACAACAGACGTGCTCAACTGCCACATGACCAGTGTCAGCCCCGTGTAAAAAAACGTTTGCTTGGCGAGCCTGCGCAGTGAAGGTGTTATTAAGCAGCGCCGGCGCCAAGGTTCCCTTATTACAGGCATTAAAAACTGCGGCAGTGCGCTTGCAACCCGATGCAGTGGTCATTGCCGGAGACAGTTCGAAGCCTGTAGTCAGTCAGTACTTTGCGGACCACTTCTGGCATATGCCTCTGTGCAACGAATCAAATCTTCATGCAATCAAAGAAGGTCTGGCTGAATATCAGATCACTCACATAGTCCCCAGCAGGGATGGTGAACTGATGTTCTGGTCTGAACAAAAAGAAGCACTGAAACCTTTGGGCATAGAGGTACTGGTCTCCGCTGAAGAAGTCATTCGGTTGTGTCTGGATAAATTTAACTTTGCTCAGGTGAATACTCATCCCCAATGTAAAGTGATCCCTGCCCTGCTTCATCCTGATGAGTCAGCCAATTTGTGGGTAGTCAAAGAGCGTTATGGTGCAGGCAGTCAGAATATAGGCCTCAAACTTACCACCCAAGAGGCGCTTCATCACGCAAAAACAATGCAGAGCCCGCTTTACCAGCCATTTATTCAGGGCACTGAAATTAGCGTGGATGCCTGGTTAGACAAACAAAGCCAGCTGAAAGGTCATATTTTCCGTTACCGGACTAAAGTGCAGCATGGTGAATCACAAATAAGCCAGACCGTATCTTTACCGCAGTATGATGCTCAGATCAAAACACTGCTGGAGCAGTTGCAACTGACTGGCCCTGTGGTACTGCAGGCTATTATTGATCACCAACAACAGCTGCATATTATCGAGTGTAACAGCAGATTTGGCGGCGCCTCTACTTTGGGTATTAAAGCCGGCGTTGACAGTCTTTACTGGAGCCTGGCGGAATCGATGGCGATGGATCTAACGCAAATGCCTTTTACACCAAGCAGCCAAACTATTACGCAAGTTCGTTACGCCGGAGACTTGTATCTGTGATTTATATTTTTGACCTGGATGACACACTGTACGACGAACGTCAGTACGTAGAAAGTGGTTTTCGTGCAGTCGCATCCTACGCCGCCGAACGTTGGGGACTGGATGCAACACGCTGTTATGAACAATTAGTCTGGTTGCTGGACACTCAGGGCCGGGGTCGTATTTTTGATGATTTCCTGGCACACCACAGTCTGAGCAGTAAAACCAACATTCAGGCTTGTGTCCGTACTTACCGCCTGCATAAACCCAACCTGACCTTACCGGCGGAACATTTACAGCTGCTGCAGCAATTACCCAAACCTTTGTACCTGGTGACTGATGGTCACAAAATCGTACAACAGAACAAAGTGGAAGCCTTAGGAATAGCCGCATTATTTAAGCGAGTATTTATAACTCATCGCTTTGGCATTAAACATGCTAAGCCTTCTACACATTGCTTCGAATTGATTAAAAAAGCTGAGAAATGTACATGGCAGGATATGGTGTATATAGGCGACAACCCAGCGAAAGATTTTGTAAATTTGAATAAGCTGGGGATGAATACCGTAAGGGTATTAACTGGTGTACATAAAAACAAGCAAGCTGAGCTACAGTACGATGCAAAAAATCACATTCATACGTTAGATAGCTTGATGCAATAATGTTAAAGGTATAAGGATACAAAATGGAACAGATTCAAATAGACGACTCTGATCACAAGTTGAATGAGAGATATTGCCCGGTGTGTACTAAATCATCGCCTCGTTTCAGACCCTTCGGAGTAATCCCGCGTGAAGATGCGCAATGTATTCAATGCGGCGCTCTCGAACGCCATCGTCTTTTATGGCTTTTTCTGCACAATAACACTGACTTATTTAATGGAAAGCCAGGGAAAATGCTCCATGTAGCACCAGAGCCATGGTTTGAAAAAAAGTTCAGGGAACTGCTGTCGGATAACTACCTGACAGCAGATCTTTTTGATCCTCGGGCAATGATTAAGATGGATATTTCTAATATTCAATACCCTGATAATTCATTTGATATCATTTATTGCAGTCATGTGTTAGAGCACGTGTTAGATGATAGGAAAGCGATGAGGGAGTTTTACAGGACTCTAAATACTGATGGTTGGGCGATACTCAATGTCCCAATCAGCGGCGAAAAAACATTTGAGGATCCATCAATAGTGTCTCCAGAGGAACGGCTTAAGGCCTTTGGGCAGGAAGATCATGTCAGAATTTATGGTACGGATTATATTGACCGGCTTCGTGAATCAGGATTTACGGTAAAACTGTTTAAAGCAAGTGATTTAGCAAGTGAAAGTGACATAGTAAGAATGGCATTAACACAAGCCAGTGGTGAAATTTACTATTGCACAAAATAACGAGTGCGGTAATACGTCGTATGCATAGGATATATTGCTTATCACATTTGCTGCTTGTCTCCTAATGACATTAGAAAATTGATGATTGCAGTGCCGAATGACAGTTACAAAAACTGCTTAAAAGAAATTATCCATATGGTATGACAACATTTAATTTAAGAATGTCTTTGCTAGAAGATTTAGATAAGCAATCCTCAAAACATGAGAAGCGAAAAAATGGAAAAAGTATATATTTATGGCACCGGTAGCAAAACAATTAAATTTTTACCTGCGCTCTCATTGAAGTTTCATATCTTAGGTTTGTTGGATAGTGACATAACACGCCAGGGGCAGACCCTGCTAGGCATTGAAATTTTTCATGTTTCGACACTTCCAGCTAATTTTAACAATCCTATTATTATTGTAAGCAGCTATATTGGCGATATAAATAAGGTTCTGGTTGCGCATGGACTCAAAGAGGGTATCCCCGTTGAACACCTTCCAGATGTTATGCTGGTAAGTGAACAATATGGGCAGTTGGAAAGTTATTATCGCCAACAACATACTGCATTGATCCCTCAAATTTCTTTACAGGAAACACATCTAGAACATGCCCGTTTAATTACAGACAGAAAAGCGTTATTGCAACTAATACCCAAAAACGGAATAGTTGCCGAACTAGGCGTGGCCAGCGGTGACTATACCTCACAAATTCTGAATATAAGCACACCAGAAAAACTACACTTGATCGATATATGGCATTCGGAGCGTTATAACGAAACCTTATTTAATAACGTGTCCACAAAATTTAGTTCCGAACTGTCGGCAGGCCAAGTGCAAATTCATCGGAAATTATCAACCGAAGCAGTTGACGATTTTCCTGACGATTATTTTGATTGGATTTATATTGATACAACGCATTGCTACAAAGGCACCAAAGCAGAGCTTGAATTATATGCGAGTAAAATCAAGCCTGGAGGCATTATAGCAGGCCACGATTACACTATGGGCAATTGGAACAGTCTATACCGCTATGGTGTAATGGAGGCCGTCCACGAATTCTGTGTAAGCCACGGCTGGCGTATGAAATACCTGACGATGGATTTGTGTGAAAATCAGAGTTTTGCTATTGAAAAATTATAGTTTGGTATCAGCAAACTGTGAAAGCTATGGCTCTGACTAAAGAAGCAAACCGTAGTTTTTATCCTACACATTTAAATCCAGCGGGAACTATGATGGATAAGTCTAAACAATATCTGTTGAATAAAATAATACAAGAGAGTACTGACTATTTTGGTATTCGGGACTCTCACTTTACATTTCGAGTGGCAAATACATGGCATGACGATCAGTCAGAAAACTGGCGTTGGAAAGAAGTAGAATCACATAATGATCATAATGGAAAAATACTGGATATGGCTGCAGGTGTAGGCACATTTCTGCTATATGGCCTGCATCAGGGGTACGATGTGTATGGGGTAGAACCAGAACAATGGAAGTTAGATTATATCCGGATGAAAATTGAAGAAAAGAAATACCCACAATGGTATGAAAATAGAGTGATTCAAGCGATAGGCGAAGATTTACCATTCCCTGACAATACTTTCGATTTCATAACTTCATACCAAACGCTGGAACATGTTCAGAATGTTGAAAAGTGCTTTGATGAAATGCTTAGAGTTTTAAAGCCCGGCGGTAAGCTAAAAATAAATGCTCCAGACTACAGGTGCTGGTACGAACCACACTATCTTCTACCATTTATGCCTAAAATGAACCTAACTTTAGCAAAAATATACTTAAAATGCTTGGCTCGGCCTGTCTCAGGGTTAACCACACTGAAATGGACAACGACTCCAGAAATACTAAGCTACATTAAGAAATATGACAATGTGACTTATATAGATCTCACTGAACTTTATAAAGAGAGAGCAATTAATGAGATCAGACAGACAAAAAGTTTACCTAATTTTATAGCAAGACTTATATATAAACTCCGACAGCTAAAATTCATCTTCAGAAGAGAGAAGAATATTAACCTAGTCATTAGAAAGTCTCTAACCTGAATTAGCCTTTTCAATCGTCCTATTACGCAACTACAAGCGGCGGATAATCTCATGAGCAATGTATACTTCTCGTGTAAGCTCTGGTTGCTCCGCCACTTACCTGCCAGACTCGATATACTGTTCAGAATGGATATATCTGTAAACAAAACTCTTCTTCTTTGTAAGCGTAACACGAACACCACATTCCCCAGTTAGCTAAACCACCATACCCTGTTTGCATTATTCACCAAGCAGGGTTTCCTAAGTCATGTATCAGTCCAGTAATTTAGCTAAGACATTTACAATATGTATTTGTTGCTGTTCAGAAATACCACACCACAATGGTAAACGTACCAACCGGTCAGCCAACTTAGTTGTATTTTTCAATTCTCCATGTGCTCTGCCAAGCCGTTTTCCCGCAGGGGACAAATGTAAAGGCACATAATGAAATACTGCATGAATACCATCAGCTTTCAGCTGCATCAGTAATTCATATCTGTCAACAAAATCAGGAAGTAGTATGTAGTACATATGCGCATTGTGTTCACAATCATCCGATATAATAGGTCGCCTTAACAATCCCTTCTTTTCTAAAGGCTCTAACAAGTTATGATACAATTGCCAACTGCGCATGCGGGCTTCAGTGATAGCTTCAGCCTGCTCCAATTGCGCCCACAGGAATGCTGAAATCAGCTCGCCAGGCAAAAAAGATGAACCATGCTCATGCCAGGTATACTTATCAATTTCACCACGGAAAAACTGACTACGATTAGTACCTTTCTCACGAATAATCTCTGCCCGTAAAATCAGCTCTGGCTGATTTAACAATAGAGCCCCGCCTTCGCCGGAAATAATATTTTTTGTTTCGTGAAAACTGTAAGCCCCCATATTGCCAATACTACCAAGCGGTCGCCCTTTATACTTTGCCATGACACCTTGAGCTGCATCCTCTACCACACTAAGTCCGTGCCGCGCAGCTACATTGCAAATAGTGTCCATCTCACAGGCCACACCAGCATAATGTACCGGCACTATAGCTTTGGTTCTAGAAGTAATCGCCGCCTCAATAAGTTGCTCATCCAGATTTAATGTGTCAGAGCGTATATCGACAAATACAGGAGTCGCACCACGCAGTACAAAAGCATTCGCCGTTGAAACAAAGGTATAAGACGGCATAATGATTTCATCGCCAGGGCTAATATCTAGCAACAACGCAGCCATTTCCAATGCAGCAGTACAGGAATTAGTGAGTAAAGCTTTCGTTGCACCAGTATTTTGCTCCAACCAAGTATGGCATCGCTTCGTAAAAGGCCCATCTCCGGCCAACTTGCCGTTAAAATGCGCTTCTGAGATATAGTGCAACTCTTTGCCTGTCATGTAAGGCCAATTAAATGGAATCATGGCATTCTCGCGTTATAAATAGGTTAAAGCATCCGGACCAGTGTTAAACAATAAATCCAACACACTGACTGCATGCTCAAAAGGCTGATAGCGCTGTGTATAAGGTTGGTAATGGTTATATTGCATCCACTGTACCTCTATACCATGCTGCTTAAATAGCCCTATATCCAGATAGCTCTGCGCAGCAGGACCGCTCAGATAATCCGTCGCATTAAAATAATGGCATATATCAATCAGACGCTGATTGCGGTCATCGCTCATCACCAATGTTTCAGCTTTAACTAACTTCGTTTTTATTTGCAACAAATTACATAACGTCGTAATGAATTCTTGATTAAGCTCAGAAAGGTACTTCCATTCTTTTTGGTAAATAGCCCCAATCTGATTGGCGTAGCGAGAAAAGTAAGGTGCTTTGTAGTAGTTCTGTTGCAGTGTTTTCCAGTGTTTTGCTTGCCATGCACAATCGGCGATTTTAACTTGATTAATAGGCTGTCCAAGATACTGATTCTGCACTGGAACGGTTAACCACTGAGGTCCGGCAGCTGTCTGAATTTTATTGCGGTTACGCCAGTCATTCTTGGTGTATTGTACTATGTCGTAAAACACAAAGTAATCGGAGCGCTGTATCAGATCAAAATACCCTTTCCAGGGTATGTAATTTGACTGGCAAATTGCTACAGTGCTCATAATGTAATACCTATATCTGAATGTCTGCTAACATCTCTTGCCGGATTACCCAGATATTTCGTAGCTCTTGCGGTAGACTGTAACAGTACTGCCGACGCACCAATCAGAGATTCATCTTCTATGGTCAAATTCTGAGTAATGACCGAACTAAAAGCAAAAAAGCAATTATTTCCGATGTGACAAAAACCACCAATAGTGCTGTTAGCTGCAAAAAAGTTATTATCGCCAACCTTAGTATCATGACAGAGGATACAGGATGACCAAAATAGATTGTTATCACCCAAAACGCAAAACGGCTCTATAACCACATTGGCAAAAATAATGGTGTTGTCCCCCAACATAACACTGCTATCTATTACAGCTGACGGGCTGATATAACTGTAAAAAAGCCGACCATCGGTTTTTAAACGCAAGAATACTTGCTGACGCATCCGCATACTGCTGTATCCGACAGCACAGATAAAGCGCAGCCCATCAGTCGCTATCCGCTGTTCCAGTTCTTCATAGGCGTATACTGGCTTACCTTCAAACTCTGAACCATTTTTGTATTCAGCATCTACTGTGAATGCAGCCACTTTGTCTGTCGTTGTAGTTTCAATCAAGTGATGAAGTAAGCGTGCTAGTGGTCCAGTACCAAAAATAATCACGTTCTGCATGTTCACTCCTGTCCCGGTTTGTACAGCCGCTGATCTGGTGGCAGATAAAACTCTTCCAGACTGACAGGCATCCGAACATTCATACCAATTAGACGTCGACCATCTTCGCCTAATCTATCAATCTGCTGTTTCGTTAATAATCTTGGGAAATCAAAACGCTGGCGCATGTAAGGCCGGCATAAATTAATGGTCAGGGCATGCCGAGTGTAATTGTCATGATTAACACCTGCAGCATGTATCAGACGGGCATTGAAAACTACCATATCTCCGGCCTGGCACACCAACCGTTTTGCCTGTTGGTAAAACGTCTGTTCAGTTGGTAATTCAGCCAAACGATGCGAGCCAGGCAAATAAAAAGTAGCCCCGTTGTTCGGAGTAAAATCATTCAACGGCAATATCACTCCGATATTAGACGTGTAATTTGCAATCCAACGCGGGCAATCGACATGTATACGACTGCCATAGTTGCCCTTTCCTGGTGCTAGGCTGGAAGACTGATAAGCGTATATGATGCAGTGTGGCGTAAACAGTGCTTTGATGTAATGGTTCAACATCGAGTGGTCCAGCAAAGCAAGCATCTGCTCACCACGTACCATACAATTATGTACCATGCCACTATCAAACACCTCTGGACGTTGCTGTTTATCTTGCGCAATAGCGGTTTCAAGCTCTTGTTGCAATACGCTGAGTACAACTTTGTCAAGCACTTGAGGAATAACAACCACCCCTTGCTCATCAAACTGCTGGTGTAACGTTTTCAAATCCATCAGCTAACCTGCTAAGTTTTATTTCGTCATCACAAAGCGAAGATACTTATATAGTTGATCCGACAATGGTCGCATCGACGACAGATACTCTTCTATCAACTGATACTGCCCGTCCGATTTCTGATGAATCCATTCCCCTTGGTTAACAAACCACTCAAACTCAACTTTACACGAGCTGAATCCAATATCTTTTGCGGTCTGCATTACTTCAGCGGCTAAAAATCCCTTATCTAAAGTCTTACCAGGTTCAGCCTGCTCAAGCTCAGCGGCATCCATACCAAACTGACTTTGATAAAACTCTCCGTTGTGCAACGCGCCTTTGATTTCACGATGGATCTGAGTTGAGAAAGTTTGCTGAGGAGTCTGACTTGCCGCGTTTTCCATTGCAACCATAAACTCGCGATTTGGATTCAAATCAGAGTAAAACACACCGCCAGGCTTTAGCACCCGAAACACCTCCAGTAAAAAGGTTTTATAGTCGAACAAGTGGTCCATAAAGGAATAGGCAGTAGCAAGATCAAAGTGATTATCGGGGAAAGGAGTATCTTCAGCCAATGATTCCACCAGTTCTATATTACCGGGGGACAGGTCAACTTTGTTCATCATCTCCTTTGTAATATCAACACCTATTACCTCTTCGTATAGATCATGGGCTAGATTAATCACAAATCCCGTTCCACAACCGAAGTCGATCATGCGTTGCTTTGTTTTTAACTGTTGCGTTAGTTTACAGATAATACTTCGGACCTTTTGTTGATTTTCAGGGCGAAAGTGAGGACTCTTTTGATATTCGTCAATCCCTACGAGAAACGAATGCACATAACGGTTCGATTGCAGAACTTTCTCCCTCAAATCATTATCTGATGACATATTAAAGCTCCTCCAGTTGAATATCTTGACCTAGTTCCATTGAGAAGATAACCGACAAATCTCTTAGCAGGCGTTTCTCTGAAAAATAATTCTGAATTCGTTCACTATTTTCTCTGGCTAAATTAGTTGCAATAGGAGAGAAATTAAGTTCATCTAAAGGGTAAATAGTTACACCAACTCTAGAAAAAAATGACCACGTAGAGACGTCTTTATCAAGAAACACCTTGCATCCGTGTCCGATTAAATCAATCATATTGCTCATACCGTGCTGCCGAGAAGACGGAAAAACTGCAAAACATATTCCGGTTAACCACTCTCTGTATTCCTCTAAAGGAATAAAATTTTGTAGTGGATGAAATCGTTCTGAAAATAGGTTGTAACCGCTTGATATCACTTCGTCTATATATCTCAAATCATTTTTCGGATAACTAAGTGGGCAAAACACCTCCAAAGAGCCTTCATCTTTATAACTGATTCTTTTCAAATATTCGATATGCCGTAAATCTCTTGCTGCAGAATGACCTAATAATATACGCGAGCAGCCATCAAAATTACTGAACGGACGATTTTTTTTAAAAACATTTGTTGTATAAACAAAGCTTCTGATATGCTTTCCTTTTGCTCCATAGACACGCCTGACAAAATTAATATCTTCATCAAGAATATTAACCATGTAAGGAACGTTCTCCATTATGTATAGCTGCTCATTACTGTAATTCGCAGGGTAATAATAATCCCCTCCCCACATAAGCCAATAACTTTTATTTAGATAATTATAATTAGAAATAAGTAGAGCATTAACCTTATCCCTCCATAGCCCGTGTAATAAAATTTTACTGGCCATCCCCATATAACTCTCGAGTGTTACAAAAATGTCTTCATCCGTATGCAAAAACTCAACGTTATGTTCCACAGTTAGACCAAAATGATACTTCGCCGCGGTAATAAATACATACTTATGTTCACCTCGGCCGAAATTTTTATCAACAAAATCAATAAAGGGAGGAAGAAATTTGTCAAGAATCATTACATGCAAAATCATGAACTTAGCACCTCCATATTTCCATTTTTTAGCGTTACATATAAATCTATGTAACTTTTAGCCGCTACTTTTTTATCATACTGGTTAACCACCTTTTCAGTAGCAGCTAATGATATCTCTCTATAGTTGGAGGCGAAGCATATATGATGAATGCCATTCACCATATCAGGCACATCAAATGCTTTGGCCTTATATCCAGAAATACAATGTTCTACAATTTCGGCTGGTCCGGAATAATCAAAACAGACTACAGGCGTTCCACAGGCCATTGCTTCCGCCACTGTCTTACCAAAAGCTTCAAGAATACTGGTACAAAGAAACACATCCGCAGCTGAGTAAACTAAACGCATTGATATAGTATCGTAAACATAGCCTAATCTTTTATATTCGAAACCAAATTTGCGTATATCATTCTCATTGGATGCTCCAAAAACAACCAGGAAATACTTAGTTTTATCTAGCTGTTGTAAAGTCTTATTCAAGAGATCGAAGCCTTTATAAGGATCTTTTATTCTGCTGGCACCAACCAATAAAATCTTTTTCGAACTTTGGATACCTAATGCCTTGCAAGCCATAGCTTTATCCAACGGAAAAAATTCATCCGTATCAATACAGTTAGCTATTGTCGATATATTTCTGTCTTTAAGTAGTGAACTTAGCTTAGCTTGTTCGCTAACCCATTCACTAATCCCTACATACTGGATATTTTTCGGCAATAATGCCGATTTACGCTGTTGCACGGCACTAGCGAGATCAGTCTGTTGTTCACTGCCCAGCAACGGGCAACTACCACAGTCTGTTTGATAACGCTCGCAATTAATCGCATAGTGACAACCGCCGGTCATGGGCCACATATCTCTGAGCGTCCAGAGGATAGGTTTATTGATGTGTTGCAGTTGCGCAATATCAAGAAAGTTATCATTTACCCAGTGTAGATGAATAATATCGGCGTTTTGAAACGCAGGAATAGTTCCAAAATCAAAACCGTAATAGCCTGTGCTAAATAAACCTTCTTTTTTATCTGGATATGCAGCAAGGATTTGTCGCTCAGCTTGTTTATTCTGTTCATACAGGGTTTTGTTAGCTGTCGCAATACTGATTATTTCTGGTTCGCCTAAGGTTGTAACACCTGAGGTGATGAGAACAGAGTCCACTCCTTGAGCCAACAAACCTTTGTGCAGCCAATAAGCTCCACGGGCAGCACCACCACTTAAATCACCAGCCACTAAATGGACAACTTTTAATTGCTTCATGACAAAACTCTACCCAAACTTGTATTGACCAAAGATCACAATCAGATTCTCTCTAAGCCATCCGGTAAAACAAAACCAAGAGACTAATCGCTCCATACCAACCCGTTAATAAAGTCTTTCCACTCAATAACAGTGACATTTTTATTTTTAGATTTAATGAATTCTGCGACGTTCCGAGCATGTGGCCCTTCTATTCCATTAATGATAACCTCAGTTCCTTTTAGTGTATCCAAGGATAGCACCGGAAATCCCTTAATAAGATGCTTCTCTCCATGAGTCGTAACAAATCCTGAGAATGCTATGTTGTAATTCAACAATAGCTCATAAATAATCATTGACATTTCTGCAACGCCAAATATTTTATAATCTACATTTGAGGGTATATTTATACTCTTATTACCTAACAATGCTGTTACTATCGCTTTCATAGACTGAAAATTACTTAAGTTACTCGCAGAAACACTATATATATCATTTTTACTTTCAATACCTAAAAGGCTATATATCAATGTTGACTCTTTCTGAGTTGTAGCTCTGTGCTCATTGCTATTGCTGATACCTGACACAGAAAATACAGCAATAATTTCCGGCGTAAATACTCCATTTAGTTCAGATATTGCTCTGAGCATGATGTATGAGTCGGAATAAATCTTAAAGCATTCAGGAAAACCACCATAAGTGTCTCTAAGTACGGATGTTCTCATAAAGAAAGATTGATGTGCGGGGTGATTATATGCCTTATCTTTAATAAAAATGTCTCTGCCTGTGTGGGTCCATCTTCGCCCCGACACAGGTTCTTCCATAACAACTTTTCCAGATATGAAATCGATGTCTGTGGAGTATAAATTTGCGACCTTAGCTATTACATCAGGTTCAAAAAGATAATCATCTGAACCTAAATAGTAAATTAGCTCTCCGGTAGCGGCATTTAATCCTTTATTAAAAGCATGATAAATACCTCTGTCCTTTTCGGATACGACAAGCTGCACATGAGGGAACATTGAGATGACATCTAAAGTGTGGTCAGTCGACCCACCATCAATAATAATATGCTCTATCGAATCAATGTATGACTGACTTGCCACACTCTCTAAACATTTCCGGACAACAGCCTCACTATTGTAGGTTGCGGTCACAATGCTAATTTTGCATTTAGCCGTATTATTCTCAGTACAAGGTATCACTTTAAGTAAGCTCTTTATTTATATATGCCAGAACGGAAAGCGCATTTTTAATTTCCGAGGAAGATATATTTTGTGTTCTTGGAAAGTAGACAACTTCACATAAAGATTTAAGCTCATCAAACTTACCAAGCCAGTCATCCCCCATAACAAACACATCGACGGCATATTTTTGAATGTCATGTTCTTTCTGCGCCCATCCTTCTTCAGGGATCACCATATCCACATAACGACAACTCTCCAGAACTTTTACCCGGTGTTCGTAAGGGACTATGGTAGTTTTGCCTTTTTCCTGCAGATTAAACTCATCAGTGGATACCGCCACAATAAGGCGGTCTCCCAGCTCTTTCGCCCGCTTGAGTAAGTTCACATGACCTACATGAAATAAATCAAAAGTGCCATATGTGATCACTGTTTTCATTCATCATCCTTTTTGGGCCGCACCAGATATTGAAGTGAATCTAATTTTCAACCTGCACTCCCCTATCCCACACCTTATAGCTTCCGTAGAAACGGTACCCTGGTCTGGTCAAAAGCCATAGGTTCCTGCAGATAAGAATCTGAGGCATCTTGCAGATAATCCCGCCATATTTGTAAAATTTGATTAAAATTATCCAATAATTCAGAAGTATCTTTATCAAGCCCTGAAGCAATTTTCGTCAGTATCCCGGAAATGTAATTTGCACTGCCGTAAAACAGACTGAATGTAAGGTTTCTGTCCAGTAGCGCACAGGCCCGGATCAGAGTCCATTGTTCCTGGATCAATTTGCGGGCAGACTCCCCATCTGTCACATCATCAGCGACCAATTTTTGCCATTTCTGTAATGTATCTGCCAAAGATGTCATTGAAAAACTCTGGAAGATCTGCTCAGCATAAGGGCTAAGTTCAGAATGAAAAGTCAAAGTTATAAGTTGTTTAAGCAGTTCGGCTTTAGGCTGTTCCAGGGGTTTGATAAGTATGTTTTCAGGCTTTAATGCCGAAGTACCTTTAATTTTCGCACCATCACTGCAGTTATAGACTTCAATTCTCTCAGGTGCTTTGCTGATCGCTTGTTCCATCAGTTTACGTGACACCTCAAATTCTTTTTTCGTAAACACTGCAGACCTGAAATTGCCCGGAACAACAGGCCCACCAACATGCAGTGACTTGTAGTCATAACGCTGAGAGCCATCGTCTTTATAGTAGGCAGAAAATTTAGAGTGATGGTTGTTGATATCGACAAAACCTAAGTCAACCCCCATCAGGTAGTAGTCCCTGAAGCCCCATTGGATGAAATAATTCATAACCAGATTGGTCACTGTTGGGTAAGCATAGGCCAGTTGTTTAATCTGGATCCCTTGTTTGCTAAGTCCTGAATTAAATACATAAGTAGAAGCTTCACCTTCTTTCATGCACAACAAGGTTTGCTTAAATAATGCAGCAGTGTCGGGGTGAATGCCGTTTACGCTAAGTAGTGTAATGTGTTTCAGGTAATCAGCATCATCAACCTGAGTGATCCAGTCATAGGTCGCGCGGTTTTGTTCTATTTCAGCGTGAAAATCCGGTCTGATACCGTTGCGGTGCAAAGACTTGAGTGCAGTACCACAACTAACAATCACAACATCATCTGAGTATTCTTTCAGATAAGGTAACAATGCATCCAGGCTTGGACCATTACCCACTACAAATACTGGCAAACGTTTGATAATGGCACTGGCTTCATGAACCGGCTTTTGTAGCTTCATAAAACCATGGCCAACGCTCAGACTATTGTAAGTGTGAGCAATACCATAACGGGCATGATCAAAATATTCGCCCAAAGCTAAAACTACAGCAAGTTCAGATCGCAACTCATGAATTGCTGAACTCATTTTCTTATTGTAATAGCTACTCATTAAGTAGGTATCTGCAATAGAATACGCCCCTACCTGATAAAATTGCGCCATTAGATCATAAAAATACTGGCTGCCATCGCCACCTAAATTCAGATAAAGTCTTTGGTCGTCCTGATTAAATTGATCAATAACAGCTTGCCAGTCAGTCTGAAACAAACTGGCATAAAAGAAATCAAGATTAGGTTCGCAAATATATAGTTTTTTAACCTGGTGCTTCTGTAGCAATAACTCAATATGGCGCCCTAAACCTATGCCAAAAATCATCAGAGAGTCTACTTTTTCCGGCAAAGTCCCTTTTTTAATCAGGGTTTTCTCCAGAATAGGCCGCATTTTTGTAACTGCTTTAAAGTGAGTATACTGAACCAGTTTTCCACCTGATCTCAAACCTAGAATCACGTCATCTTTAAAAGGGTGACGAATAAAGTAATCAACCAGACCTGCTGATTCCAGCTCTAGATCCTGATACAGCAGAGCCTGACGTTCCGGATGATACAAATTTAGCTGTGCTTGCTGCTTCACCAAAAACCATTTGCTGGGTTTGTGCTGGTGGATCTCTTTGTAGACGTCCGGATAATACTTACGGATCACTGCCAAATTGCGCTGAAACAGGTCCTGAAGCTCGTCCGTATCAGCCATAGTTATGCTAGCAGAAGCCAGCACATTTCCAGTACGCTCCGGTACATAGTCCAACGCTTCAGTGTATTCAGTAAACTGGTAGCCGCTGTTCGTCAACGCGAGATAATCACCCGAATTCTGGCGCAGATAATTAAATACATTGTCCATCATTGGATGAAACTGGTGACGATATAAATAAACTTTATCAAGAGAAGGGTCAAAATCGAGCAACTCTTTAAGTTCATCGGCAATACCTGTAGCCGCAGAACCCATTTGCAGAAAAATGCGAATATCACTAAAAGCAATTATCTCAAGCAGCTCACGCCAGTTTGCAACCTGTAACGAACTGATAAGGAAATCCAGTTCAGGTTCATACACAATCAGGTAACGAGGCTGGCATCGTTTGACCAGTTCATGCAGATGATGTGCTAACCCTAAGCCAAACACTATCAGTACATCAGGTTGTGTTGGCAAAGGTTCTATGCCAGCTTTAGCACCTTCAGTTTTTAAATGTATATAGTTTGCAGCGCTGATAAAGTCTTCAACTTCGCGCTGTACCTCCTGCTGAACCTGCCCAGAATAAAAAGTGCGTCCGGTGCTGAATTCGACAACATTCAGTTCTCCCGAGCTGGCGCAAAAGAGCGAATAGCGTTCCAACTGATGATTGTTTACGATCTCTAATAAGCTGGGAATATATGTTTGAATGGCGTCAATATTCTGGCGGGTTGTTTTCTGGATAGCAGCTGCAACTTTTTTTTCAGCTTCGAGCTGCAATGCGTCATCGTCCGACAACTGATAATTAATATACTTCAGCATAAAAGCCTTTGATCCTGTCAGTTATAATCACTATAGCTTTTATGTGCTTTTTTTCCTTTCTGAAGTTGTAACATCATGGCCGCTATAGCACTACGTTCAGCTTGAACTAATTCTGTCACCAGAGTAATCCATTGCAAATTATCTGCCAAGAGAGACTCACGCTGTTGAGGTTCAATAACTTTTTCAAGACTCAAATCAAGGGCTGAGTGGTAGTGACTTAAAGCTTGTTCTAAATCGGCGACAGCATAAGCCTCTTGTTCCAGTAAGCTAATGACTGCCTGCTGTGCCAATTTAACAGGATCAGCGCTCATCAAGCAGACGCCAAAGCCTGGTGTTGTTGCTTTTCAGCCAACAACTGGAAGCCGGCTTCTCTGTCTGCTACCGGAATAGCATCCCAGCCAGATTTAATTTTGATCATGATTTCAATCACATCATCAACCTTGATTGTGTTGTTTTCACGGCTGGCTTGCATCAGGTGGTTGACCATAAAATCGTACAACGACCAAAGATTCTGCGACACTTCCCCACCAGCATCCATATCGAGTGAATGCTGTAATGCAGAGATAATACTCATAGCCTTGGAGACTGTTCTGGACTTTTCTGCGAAATCTTTACGCTCCATTGCGCCTTTGGCTTTCGCCATATTCTCCAAAGAGCCCTGCATTAGTAACTGAATAATACGGTGTGGATCGGCGACCGCTAAATCGTCTTTAATGCCGACAGATTTATAGGCCTTAATACCATAACTCATAAAAAGCTCCTGTTAGTTATATCTAGGTAACGACGCAAGTTGCGACACTAACATGCTCGAAGTGCTTTGCAACTGACCCAGAGTTGAATCAAGAGCACCATAGCGTTGTCGTAACGTTTCTTCGTAGCTTTCTATATATCGTTCAAAAGCATCACGATCTTTAGTATTTTTCTTTAATTGTGCTTTAAGTGAGTCTTCTTTGTTCACTAACAGGCCATCACGGGCTGTAAACTGAGAAATAAGATCATCTAAGGATTCGCTGATACCATCAGTACCACCAAATAAATCTGCAATTCGGTCGTAGTTGTTCTCAAGTGCGTTGTCAAAACGCGTACGACCCGAGTCTCCACCATATAAAGTAGATGTTGAAATCTCCATCTTGCCCTGATCATTCAGGGTGATTCCCAAAGCGTACAAGTTATTGAGCTCTGAGCCACCAGATGAAAAAACACCGCCTAAGCTTTTTGTAACCTGATTCATAATACTACGAACCATAGGGTCGCCGCTTAAAGCTCCCCCTTCAGACAGAACAGTTTTACCGTCGTCTCCCAGGGTACGATTCTTGGTTAAACTATCCACTTCAGTAATCAAAGCATTATAGGCCGTAATAAAAGCCTGAATTTTTTCTTCCGCAGCTTTCTTGTCAGTAGCTATAGTCAAAGTGGCATTATTGTCAGTGGGTGTAACGGCCAATACTTTGAGTTCTGTATCCTGAATAGCATTGGTAAAAGTATTGGTTTTACTTTTTACACTAATACCATCAATCTCAACTTCGGCATCACCTGCCTCTATGGCAACTTCAAGCCCACCTGAACCGTCCACTGTACTGCCGTTGGCAACTGTAGATAACGCATCCAGTTCAGCATTATTATTGCAGATCTTAAGATCAGTATCTTCACCTGTAACAGAAGAGTTCAGAACTAATTTTGTACCAGTGCCATCACCGGCATTAATAATATTCGCCGTTACGCCAAAATTTCCTGAGGCATTATTCACCGCCTTCCGGAATTCATCGAGTGTCATATTAGCTTTAACATCGACATCGAAGCTTTTCCCGTCAGCTTCGAAGGTTAACTTACCTGCAGTAGTGCTGATCAATGCAGTGGCGCCGCTATACGCATTGTCAGGGCTTTCAATTCTGCTGCCAGTGGCTACAGATTTGACTTTAATATCAAAATTGCCTGCAGCAGCTGTACCGCTGGATTTAGCTTCCAGGTAGGTTTTAGTATCGGTTGGCTGTTTTATTGTTGTGGTTCTGGATCTCAGCTTATCTTCGCCCAGTGCCACCGAAGCATCTTTGAGCTTAGTCAAAGCTGATTTTAATTTGCCGAAACCAGAAAGAGTTGAATCAAGTTCCTTTTTCGTAGTGTCCAGACGGCTTACTTTACTATCCCGCTCCACTTTAACTAACTGTGTTACCAGACTTTCAAGATCAAGCCCTGATGCAGCACCTAACGACCGGATCGCCATGATTCATCCTCTCTTATATCGTTTTATCAAACATTAAACCTGTTGCAGAACCAAGGTCTTCCTGTAATCTCTTGATTGCCTTAGCCATAGTAAGCACTTCTTCAGATGGGATCTGACGAATCACTTCTTTGGTTTCAAAATCAATGACCTTAACCACCGGCTTACCTGATTCTTCATCGACAGAAAAATTTAAAGTGCGTCCCTGAGAATTCACAAACTGATTGATATCCTCAACGGCATTTCCCAGTTCATCCACACTAACTGCCTGCATCGTCTGCTCTTGCTCAGTTTTTGCTTTGCTCTCTGGTTGAATAGCCTCAGAGCTACTTTTAACTTTGTTCAGCTCGACTGCAACATTAGCCACAGCGGCGGGCGCCGTTGGCTGATAACCAAAATTACCCGTTATTACTGAACTCATATGCATCTACCTCTTTATCGGCAAAACTGGCGAAGACTTTAATAAGTCCCCGCCTATTCTACTGTTAACCTAATAAGGATAGTGCAGTTTGAGGTCTGGTGTTAGCCTGAGACAAGATAGTAGTACTGGCTTGCTGCAATATCTGTGCCCGGGTTAACTCAGCAGTTTCTTTCGCAAAATCGGTGTCACGAATACGGCTACGTGCAGACGATACGTTTTCAACGATGTTGCTTAAGTTACGGATTGTAGACTGGAAGCGGTTTTGGATCGCACCTAAATCTGCACGTGTAGAGTCAATAGCTTTGATAGCGCTATCGATACTGGCAAGAGCAGCAGAAGCACCACCTACTGTTTTAACACTTAAGTCTTTAATACCCAGACCAGATGTACCGTAACCACCGCTGCGAGACATAGCAACATTAATGTTCTGACCAGCATTGGCGCCTACCAGGAAGTTAGCAGAGAACTTACCATCCAGTAAATTCACACCACCAAACTGAGTGGTATCTTTGATACGGTTGATTTCAGTTTTCAGCGCAGATACTTCTTTCTGAAGTGCAGTGCGGTCACCTGAACTGTTGATACCATTTTGAGATTGAACTGCCAGAGTACGGATACGTTGTAAGGAGTTGGTGATCTCTTCCATCGCACCTTCAGCAGTCTGTGCTAAAGAAATACCGTCGTTGGCATTACTGATTGCCTGGTTCAGACCGTTGATCTGGGAAGATAAACGGTTACTGATTTGCAAACCAGCAGCATCGTCTGCCGCGCTGTTGATACGGAAACCAGAAGATAAACGTTTGAATGAAGTATCCAAAGCGCTGCCAGATGATAATAACTGACGTTGTGCGTTTAACGCGGATACGTTGGTGTTTACTGCTAAAGCCATAAGTCACTCCTTAAGTTGCGACGAGTCTGCAAACCCTGACACAACTTTATTGTTAAGCGGAACCCCGCAATTTTCGCCAAACTGCAATTTGGCTTAACTAGGTATCGGCAACTAACTTCAGGACTTTAGGAAAAAAAGGCAATTATTTTCCACTTGATGGCAAAAAAACTCACTTTCCTTTATTTTTCATAAAGTTATAAACGGTAAAATATTTTAAAAAAGCAAAAAAAATGGGGTCAGATCACATTTCCTCTGCAGAAATGTGATCTGACCCCATTTTATTACCATGTCATTGCGGTTATTTTTTTTAAATTAACCTAACAGTGATAAGGCAGCCTGTGGACGCTGATTCGCCTGTGACAGGATAGTAGTACTGGCCTGCTGCAGGATCTGCGAACGTGTTAACTCTGCAGTTTCCTTCGCAAAGTCCGTATCTTTAATCCGACTACGTGCGGCCGATACGTTTTCCACAATGTTACTCAGGTTACGAATAGTAGACTGAAAACGGTTTTGGATAGCACCTAAATCTGCACGTTGACTATCAATTGCTTTGATAGCGCTGTCGATGCTGGCAATAGCTGCTGAAGCACCACCAACAGTTTGAACTGTCAGCGACTTAATACCCAAACCCGACGTACCATAACCACCACCACGGGACATTTTCACTAAAATATTCTGTCCGGCGTTAGCACCCACCAGGAAGTTTGCAGAGAACTTACCATCCAGTAAATTCACGCCCCCAAACTGAGTTGTATCTCTGATACGGTTTATTTCAGTCTTTAATGCTGATACTTCTTTTTGTAACGCAGTACGGTCGCCTGAACTGTTGATACCGTTCTGTGACTGGACTGCCAGAGTGCGGATACGTTGCAATGAGTTTGTGATCTCTTCCATTGCACCTTCAGCAGTCTGTGCTAAAGAAATACCGTCATTGGCATTACTAATCGCCTGGTTCAAACCGTTAATCTGAGAAGATAAACGGTTACTGATTTGTAAACCAGCCGCATCATCAGCTGCGCTGTTGATACGAAAACCTGATGATAAACGTTTAAAAGCTGTATCCAGTGAACCGCCAGAATTAATTAACTGACGTTGTGCATTGATCGCTGATACGTTGGTATTTACATATAATGACATGGTGTCATCCTCCGGTTAGTGTATATATAGCCATAAAGCTTTTCCTCTTTTCCTTTGACGGCCGGTATGTATTGCCTGAACCAGCAAGCGTCATAAAGTTGATTGTCAGGGGCTCGCAGATCTGTTCTGCCAGCCTCGTTCGATTTATTTCAATAAAGTGCCGTACTGACTATTAACCCTGCAGCAGTGAAAGTGCGGCCTGTGGTCGCTGATTCGCCTGCGATAAAATAGTGGTACTGGCCTGCTGTAAAATCTGAGCACGGGTCAGCTCTGCAGTTTCTTTCGCAAAGTCTG
>Ga0180008_1000471_pt1 | contig 33716 bp, 35 predicted proteins | sample MM_PW_MetaG_FD_121121 | JGI IMG/M metagenome (GOLD analysis project Ga0180008, IMG submission 121121) | Groundwater microbial communities from the Aspo Hard Rock Laboratory (HRL) deep subsurface site, Sweden - MM_PW_MetaG | ecosystem: Environmental > Aquatic > Deep subsurface > Groundwater... | reverse complement strand
TTTCAATTATGATGAAGACTGCTCAAGAAGTACGCGCTGGCCAGGTGATCATGGTCAACAACGAGCCAATGGTTGTTCAGAAAGCTGAATTCAACAAATCTGGCCGTAACTCTGCTGTTGTAAAAATGAAGATGAAAGGTCTGTTAACTGGTGGTGGTCTTGAGACTGTTTACCGTGCGGACGACAAGTTCGAACAAGTCATGTTAGACACTAAAGAAGTGTCTTACTCTTACTACGCAGACCCAATGTACGTATTTATGGATGCTGAGTACAACCAGTACGAAATCGAAGCGGACAACATGACTGAAGCTCTGAAGTACTTAGTACCAGATATGCAGTGTTCTGTTGTTTTCTACGGTGAGCGTGCTATCTCTGTTGACTTGCCTCCATTCGTAGTACGTGAAGTGGTTTACTCTGAACCTGCTGCCCGTGGCGATACTTCAGGTAAAGTGATGAAGCCAGCTAAGCTGGATACAGGTTTCGAAATCATGGTTCCTGCTTTCGTTGAAATCGGCGACAAGATTGAAATCGACACCCGTACTGACGAATACCGCAGCCGCGCTAAGTAATTAGCCTGCCTGATAATAGGGGTCAGAGTAAAATTAAATCTTCGATTTAATTTTACTCTGACCCCTTTGTTTTTCTGGCCCACTTCTTTTTTTGGGAATTTCTGATGAGCATTATTTCAACCCGTATTGATGGTCTTGAACTACGTTTGGCGACTGAAGCTGATGTGCCTGCTATTTTAAGTTTTATTCAGCAGCTGGCTGACTATGAAAAGCTGTCGGATCAGGTGGTAGCGACTGAACAAAAACTGCGGGACACTTTGTTTGCTGACAAAGCCTATGCTGAAGTAGTGCTAGCGAATTACCAGGGCAAGGACGTAGGTTTTGCGTTGTTTTTCCATAACTACTCTACCTTTTTGGCCAAGCCTGGAATTTATCTGGAAGACTTATTTGTTGAGCCAGCTTGCCGTGGCGTGGGTGTGGGTAAAGCCTTGATCACTTATCTGGCGAAGCTGGCGGTAGAGCGCGATTGTGGCCGTCTGGAATGGTCTGTACTGGACTGGAATCAGCCCGCTATCGACTTCTATCAGTCGTTGGGTGCTGTGATGCTGCACGACTGGCGCATCAATCGTGTGACTGGCGCTACTTTAACGCAGATGGCAGAGCTGTTCCCGGCTTGATTAATTCGGGTCAGAGTAAAATTAAAGGGGATGATCCGGATACAACAAATAGGGCTGGCGTTGTTGTCTGAAGCGCATTAGTTCACTCTGCCAGCTTTGGCGGATTTTCGCTTCGCTCCAACCTTGTTCAATCTGTTGCCTGAGCTTATTGGTGCCAGACAGCTTGTCCATAAAATCAGGTGAATTAAATAGCTTCAGCTGATGTTTGGCAAAAAGCGCCTGAGCCTGAATTAAGTAACTTAAATCCAAACCTCCGGCTTTAACTTGACGCAAATCCAGCCCTAACACCAATTGATTTTTCAGCGGTGGGTTTAGTGCCGCACCAGCTTTGGATTCAGGACTAAAAGCAAAATATCCTAAAGGTGGATTGGTATAACCCAACACCTGAAACGGAAAGTCCGTGCCACGACCGATACTTAAAGGCGTGGCTTCAAAAAATCCTAATGATGGATACAAAGCCACAGCCTGAGCATTGGGCAGATTCGGGCTTGGCCGTACGGGCAACTGATAAGGCATATCCCGCTGGTAGTTTTTCACCGGCAACACATACAGCTTTAATTGTTCAGCTTTATTAATCCAGCCTTCGCCTTTAATCATCAACGCCAGCTCAGCCAACGTCATGCCGTGTAAAAGTGGGATAGGGTGTATTCCGACAAAAGACTGGTAGCGTTTATCAAGCATTGGGCCATCAACATAAGCACCATTCGGATTGGGCCTGTCGAGTACCAGCAGCGGAATATTCTGCTCTGCCGCTGCTTCCATCACATAATGCAAAGTCGATAAATAGGTGTAATAACGTACACCTACATCCTGCAGATCAAAAATCAGCAGGTCGATGCCTTTCAGTGCTTCAGCCGTTGGTTTTTTGTTTTTACCATACAAAGACACCACTGCTACACCAGTGTCTGGATCTATGCTGTTATCCACTGTTGCGCCGGCATCTGCGGTACCACGAAAACCATGTTCAGGCGAGAACACCGTTTTGACTTCAAGGCCTTGTTGCAGCGACAGCTCCAGTAGATGAGTATCGCCCACCAGCGAGCTTTGATTCACCACCAGGCCTATATGTTTAGCTTTTAACTCAACTGGGGATGACGCTGGATGATTAACTAACTGCTGGGCGCCGGTTTGCAGTTCTTTCGCCTCAGCAAAACAAAGTGTCGCTGCGAAACAGAGCAACAGCATTAAACAGCGCATCAGGCCGGTACTCCATTAAGTTCTGTCCGTGCTACGGCCGCACTGCTTTTGCCGAGCTGACAAATCACAAAAGAGCAGGCAAAACCTATACAAAGCTGCCAGCTAAAGGCTAAATCAAACTGCCAGCTGGTTGGTAAATAGTAAGTTTGCAGATAAGGCTGCATCAGCAGGGTGATGACAAAACCACCAATTAAAGCCGCTAACACCGATGCCGGACTACCACGCTGGCTAAACAGCGCGCTGGCGTAAACCCCAAGTAAACCACTGTAGCTAAATACCATCACACCCAAAGCAAAGGTCAAAAGTGGCATATCATTGCTTTGTTGCCAGTAAAAACACAGCAGCGCCATCAAAGCTAAAGCTATGGCGCAGAGCAACATTGCCCAGCGTGCAGCTGCAACATAATGCTGTTCTGTCTGCGTTTGTCGTTGTTGCTGCCAGGGCTTATACAAATCCTGAATAATCACAGAGGCCATAGAATTTAAGCCAGATGTCAGGGTAGACACTGCTGCGGCTATTACGCCTACTGTGACTAAACCACGCAAACCAGCGGGCATTTCATGCAAAACGTAATACATAAATACAGTGATATTTTCACCGCTGAATTGGCTACTTTGCATAGTAGCGCCAGCACCTGCCATTAAATCTGGCCGCTGATAAAAGATATGCAGCAAAAAACCAATCAGCATAAAGACAAGTGTGACAGGCACCACTAAAACGACAGACCAGATAATAGCCAACGAACCCTGACGGGCATTTTTACAGGTTAAGGCGCGTTGGGTCAGGTCCTGATCCAAACCAAAAGAGGCGATATAAAGCAAAAACAAGCCGGTGACACTGGAGTAGATGGTAAAAGCGCCGGCTGAACTGAAATCCCAGCTGGTATCTATCAAGGTTAGTTTGCTTGCTGCATTGTATGGTGGCTGGTCTAAGGCCTGCCAGACTGTTGAAAAATCGGCCGGAATTGAACTCCATAAATACAGCAGCACCAGAACTGCTGCACCCACATAAACAAAACACTGGAAGGCATCACCATAAATTACAGATTTAATGCCACCAAAAATTGAATACAGCAAGGAGACCAGACAAAGCAGAGCGATGGACCAAATGACATGATGCAAGGCTATATCGGTAAATAAAATCATCGACACCGCTATCGCTGCCATATAAAGCCTGGCGCCGTTGGCAAAAATACGGCCAAACAAATACATCAAGCCTGCCTGTTTTTTCGCTCTGTTGCCAAAACGTAACTCAAGCAATTCATACACTGTGCTGACTTTGTAGCGGTAAAATCGTGGAATTAAAAAGTAGCCAACAAAAAATGCAGCCATTAGAGCACCTATAGTGCTGGCTAGATAAGTTAGATTGCTGCGATAGCCAATATCAGGCCCACCCAAAAAAGTGGCAGCAGATTGGGCTGTAGCCAATACAGATATAGCTGCCAGCCAGGTAGGCATGCTGTTGCTGCCAATAAAATATTCCTGACTGTTTTTTGCTCCAGTGCGATTAATCCACCAACCTGTCAGCGCCAGCAATAAAAAATATAAAATAAACATCAGCCAATCTAACGGCGCAAAAGTGGAGGTCATGGTTCCTCTTCTGGCTCTGCTGGCCAGTTGATTGATTACAACCGTCATTGAAGCCTATTCAAAATCTATTGGCAAGCGCTGAATCGCACCTCTGGTCATAGGGTGGAAGTTGTATGTTTTATGTGCGCTGGAGAGAATTGGCTTTCTGTTTCAGAACAGGATCTGGCATAATAGAGTCGTTCTGCAATCGGTTACATCAGTAAAACTGAAACATTAGAATATGAACTGACTTATTTGCAGTGTTTATTGCGAGATTCCGTTATATCACATACTCAGCATTGTTTTAGTCTGGGTGCGACCGGACTAAATCTTTCGTAGCCACTATGGATTTTAGTTACGGAAATTGGGTGTAACCTTCGTTGAAGAGAATGTCCTGAAACAGCAGAACCCTTTTTTCCATTGGATTTACGTGGCCAGTCCTGGTGACTGGCCTTTTTTTAAACCAAAAAAATCTTAATCTGTGAAACAAAACTTTACAGGCTAGACTAATTTATTACGCAATACTTTGATCTGGGTCGCCTTTAGTAAAGGTAGCTGAAAAAACACTAAGGAATCTTTATGTCGGTACAACGCAAATTTATGTTAACACTCACCGGCCTGGTTCTACTGGCAATGCTGGGTTCCATAGTTGTGATTTCATTTAGTAAATATCAGGAAATAGAAAGCTCCGTAAATACGGATAAAGACCGGCTGAACCGGGAAATTACTAACATTTTAACCCTCACCGATAGTTTATTGAGCCAACAGGTTCAAAGTAGTATGAAGTTGTTTCGTAAGCGCATTGCGGATCTGGGACCTGTATCGCAGGGGGAAACTTTATCTTTTGGTTCACAACAGGTGCCAGACTTATTACTTGGAAGCGCAGGTCAGGGTAATAAATATCAGTTAGTGGATGATTTGACTAGCATTATGGGCGGCACTGCTACTCTGTTTAGCCGAACCGGTGATGATTTTGTCCGGATCTCTACTAACGTTGTTACAGATACAGGCCGTGCAACAGGGACTTTATTAGCTCCTACTGGTGCTGCTATGGCGGCCATACGTCAGGGCAATGCTTTTTATGGTTCAGTGGATATTTTAGGTAACCCTTTTGTCACAGGTTATGAACCTCTTAGCAATGCACAAGGTGAAGTGGTAGGTATTGGCTACGTGGGTTACAAGGCTGATTTAGAATCCTTGCGTCAGTTGCTGGCATCCAGCCGCTTACTGACTTCAGGTTTTGTGGCTTTGCTTGACAGAAACGGTGCTATCCGGGCTCAGTCCAGCCATATCAAAGCAGAAGAGTTGGAGCAGATCCTGAAAACGAAAAACCCGGATTGGACCATTCAGACTGAACAGTTTACGCCTTGGGGTTATCAGATTGTATCGGCCTATTCCAACGATGAACTCAGTGGTGCAGTGCGTGATAATGTGATCAAAAGCTCGGCAGCCATTGCTGCAGGTGCTGCTATTTTATTATTGGTCGTGTACTGGTTGACTCACAGCATAGTAGTCACCCGTGTAAACGATACCATCAGAGCCATTAAAGCTATTACTGAAGGTGAGGGCGATTTAACCCGTCGTTTTTCTAATTACAGCACGGATGAATTTGGTGAAATGGCGCGCTGTTTTGATCAGCTGCTTGAACAACTGCGGTTAACTATAGTAGAGCTGAGCTCTATGACTCATGGTTTGGTACAAGCTTCAGTAGAACTGGCTCATGTAGCGGAAGAGTCCAGTGCTGAGGTCGTCAAGCAAACCTGTGATTTAGAAGTCACAGCTTCCTCTGTTCATGAGTTGGCGACTACAGCTTCTGTGGTGGCTCACAATGCAGAGCAGGCAGAGCAGGCCAGTGTTGAGGCCTCTCGATTGACTCAGGGCGCGATGAAAACCCTGGAAGCCTCTGTCAAAAATGCAGCGCAGCAGTTATTGGACTCACAGCAGTCTCAGCGTTCAATCGCAAGCTTATCGGCCTCAAGCGCTGAAATAGGCAAAGTATTAGAAGTGATTAATACCATAGCGGAGCAAACCAACCTGCTGGCGTTAAATGCTGCCATTGAAGCCGCCAGAGCGGGTGAGCAAGGCCGTGGTTTTAGTGTGGTTGCCGATGAAGTTCGTTTATTGGCGGGTCGTACTCAGTCTTCTACCGGCGAAATCAAACGTATGATTGAGCAGTTGCAGCAAGGCGTAAACGAAGTGCAGACATTAAACTCGACTGCTCAGGCGACTGTAAAAGATAACGAAGTAAAAGCTTCTGAGGCAAGTAACGCTATGGATTTAGTGCTTAAAGCTATAGAGGAAATTAATCATCTGAATAGCCAAATCAGCACAGCTGCAGCAGAACAGCGTGATGTGGCAGATGGCGTCAGCCAAAAAACCAACCATATTCACTCTGCAGCACAACAAAATGCGGTGCACAGCGCTACGACCAAAGATTCCAGTCAGGGTTTAAAGCGTATAGCTGAGGATTTTAGCGCTGTATTGTCGAAGTTTAAGGTGTAAAACTTCTCACCCTAAGACTAAGTAGCAAGCAGGCGAAGGCCTGCTTTTTTTATGGCTATAGTTTTTTGAGTTGAGCTAATGAGTCACAGACTGCGTTGTGATCCACTCAATCAAGCTATCCAACACCACACGGCCGCGTCCAGCTTTGGGGTCGTTGATAAAGCTCGCGACGACCCAGGTGCGACCGCTTTGGTCTGTGACAAAACCCGCTAGCGCGGTGACATTACGCAAAGTGCCGGTTTTTAAGCGGGCTTTGCCTTTGGTTTGCCCCTGAGTGAGGCGGCGTTTTAAGGTACCATCCACGCCAGCGAGTGGCATGCTGCTAATAAGTTCAGGCTGATAGACAGTCTGATAGGCATGCTGTAGCAAATCGGCCATCAGCTCCGGGCTGATGCGTTCAGTGCGGGATAAACCTGAACCGTTTTCCAGGATCAGGCTGCGGTGGTCCAGTTGGATACTGCTCAAGAAGCTGCGAACCTGCTGTTCTGACCTGTGGGCCGTCAGCTCAGTTCCGGTATCAGCTTGCGTTGCCCCTAAGGTTAAATACAACTGGCGTGTGACAGCATTATCTGAGCTTTTATTCACATCCCGCAATACTTCAGCTAAAGTCCGGCTTTGATGTTCAGCCAGCAGCACTGAGGCTTGTGGTGCCGCCTGTTCCTGTTCCTGTACCTGGACTTGTTGCTGTCCTGAGATTTGTTGCCACAGCTGTTGCACCAGTAAGCGGCTGAAATCCACTCTGTTGATCAGCTGTAAATAGTCACGTTTTTGGCAGTTCTTTGGAAAGTCGCCTTTTAATACCAGTTGCATGCTATGGGGTTGACGTTGAAAGGCTAATTGCTGCGGATTTGGATACCAGTCTGCGCAGCCGCCGTCGACAAGACGAACTTCTGTAGTGACCAGATCCAAGCCTTGTACTGAGGGATAGAGCTGGCCTGTGACTGTGCCGGCTGTGGATTGAAGTTTGATGCCTAGCATATTCCGTTGCAAAAACAAGGCGTCAGGCAGCAGGTTGTAGTATTCCCTTGGCGTTTCATCAAAAGGCAAAGCTGTCAGTTCGGGCCGTGCCGGATTAAACCAGCTGCGATCAATCTGAATGGCTGGTACATGACGTATGCCCTGATCATAGGCTTGTTGTAGCAAAGACCAGAGTTCCTGTACGGTAAAATCCATATCGCCATAGCCTTTGAGCACCAAAGGTTGCTGCATCTTGCGTGCAGGTGCTTCATAACTGCGCAACTGAGTTTTACCACGGTAGGCCGGACCTAGTTGCTCAAGGGCAACAATACTGGTCACCAGCTTCATAGTTGAGGCTGGTTGCATGGCTTTTTGGGCCTGATAATTGTGCTGTTCTGTTGGTGCATCAACTGGATAAGCCACAAAAGCGAGGGCATCTGAGGGCAGTTGGGCCTGTTGTAATTGTTCAGACAGTTGAGTCAGCAACTCTTGCTGCTTTGTCTGCTGCGCTTTACTGACACTGGTGCTGCTACAGGCGCAAAGCAGCAGAGCCGCAAGCAGAACAATGCCAGACTGAAGCTGCCGAAGAGGTTGCATCACAGCTCCTTTTTAGTTCACCAAAAAGTCAAAATAGGTGTAAGGGTAGGTTTCGTCTTGCAGTGAAAAATGCCACCATTCCATTTCATAAGGAGCAAAACCCTGTTGCTGCATTAAATCTTTCAGCAGTAAACGGTTGGCTTTTTGCTGGGCAGTAATCTCGGCGCTGTTTAAATGAGAGACAGAGTCAAATAAATCATAAGCACCGCCCATATCAACAGCAGACCATTGGTTTGCTGCATTTTTTTGCAGCAAGGTTAAATCCACAGTAGAAGCACGGCTATGGCCTGAGTATGCTGCTATATAGCCTTGTTTTAATTCACTTTTGTCGATGCGTGGGTAGTAGGCTGCTTTTGTTTTTTGGTCGACAGCGTTAGCTACCCAGTTCATAAAATAACTTGAGGCACGTTGAGGACGGTAACAATCCAGTACTTCTAACTGGTAGCCTAAACGTTCGGCCTGTTGTGCTACTTTTGCCAGCGCTTCGGCTGCTTTTTTTTCCAGATAACAGCTGTTTACCTGATAACCCGGCACAACAGTGCCGGTAAAATTTCTGGTGCCAGCATAAGCCATATTGACTTGCACTTTGCTTGTCACCGTCAGCACATTGACTATGTCTGTGGGCTTCTTCGCTTCAATCCGAAACGGGCCTTGCGGTTGCACAGTTTGTGCGACTGCTGCGCTGGCAGGCTGGCTTTTTTGCTGTATTTTTTGTTGGGCCTTTGGCTGCTCTTTTTGTTGGTCAGGGCTGGCGCAGGACAGCAACAAAACACAGCTCAACCCCACTACCGCTTGTGTTTTCATGCATTTCTGATCCATCTGTTTTTTGTCCTGTATTAGCCAATCATTACCCAGCCGCTGATTAAAAATGCAATCAGAGCCAGCACGCCACAAAACAGCGCATAAGGTAGCTGAGTTTTTACATGTTCTAATAAATCACAACCTGAAGCGACTGAGCTGACTACTGTGGTGTCGGAGATTGGTGAACAATGATCGCCCCAAATACCGCCACTTAAAATGGCGGCCAGGATCAGTGAGGGTGGTAACCCCAGCATTTCGACTAATGGCATGCCAATAGGAATTAAAATAGCGAAAGTGCCCCATGAGGTGCCTGTGGTAAAGGAAATAATGGCCCCAGCAATAAAGAGTAATGCCGGGATCAGTACCAGAGGAGTAGACTCTTTGACAAAAGACGCAACATAAACCCCGGTGCCTAAGTCTTTCATAGCGCTGCCGAGCGCCAGTGATAACAAGACGATACTGACTAAAGGCAATAGTTCGCCCATACCTCTGAAACCAATATTGACCAGTTGCTGGTGACTAAAGCGTCTGCTCCATGCCATCAGACCATAAGCCACTACGCAAGCTATGGTGGTGGCATAAAGTGCAGCTTTGGCACCAGAACCTTCGACTAAACTGCCGTTGCCTGTCCACAGCATAAAACCAACCATACCAACAACAAGTGTCAGCAAAGGCACTAACATCAGTGAGGCACTGCTTGGTGGGGTATCAATATCACTGTGGCTTGCGACTGTATTCAGGTCAATTTCTGCCTGCTTCATCGGGCCATACACTTTGTCGGTATAAATGGTGTAGAACACCACTATCAGCGTGAACAACGCATAAAAGTTCAGCGGAATAGTACCAATTAATACAGAGACGGCTGATTCCGGCAAATTATAGGTGCTCAACAGCCCCAGTACATAAGCACCCCAGCCATTGAGCAAAATTAAGATACAGATAGGAGCACTGGTGCTATCGACTATATAAGCGAGACGGGCACGACTCATCTTAAATTTATCGTACAAACCGCGCGATACTATACCTGCTGTTAACGCACTCAGGTTCGATTCTATAAAAACCAGAATACCTATGCCGTAGCTAATAAAACCGGCCTGACGTTTAGTGCGGGCTACACCTTTACGGATAAACCAGTCGACCATAGCAGACACACCACCTGAGTCACGCATATAGGCCATCAACGCACCTATCAGCAAAGAGAACAGTAAAATTCTGCTGTTATCAGCAGAAGAAGTGACTGAAATAATACGTTCTAAACTTTGCACCGGGCCATGCAACAAGGCACCAAATACGCTCAGTTCAGGCTGCTTTAAATACAATAGAACTTCGGCACAAGCCACGGCTAGGATCAGCGCCAGTATGACTTCTTTACGCCAAATAACGATGGCTATGGCCAGAATGGCAGGTAATAAACTTAAACTATCGGGCACTGGAGCTTCCCTAACTATGTAATGGAGCAATTGATGCTGTTTATACTGCAGCAATTAGCTGTGGCTTTCCAGTTAGATTGGGCTCTTTATTTTGTTAGTTGGCTGATTTTTATTCGGAATTTGCTGTGGTATAGCTTTTGTTTGGATCGAAGCAAAGTAAAAGGCAAAAAAATTAGCTAATGCATGCAGAGTACACTAGCTAATTCGCTGTAAGCACAGCTGTTGGTTTGGGCTATCTCCACAGCTGTGTTCACAAAACTTGTGCTAAAAACTACTTTATTTAAAAGTTAAACCGCCAGCGTCGACGCTTTGCACACCTTTGACATTCTCTGCCAATTGCACCGCCAGTGCTTTTTCTGAGCCACTGTCGACCAGACCGTTAAGTGTCACCACACCTTTGTTGGTATTGACCGCAATATCAGAACTGTCGACATTGTTTGAATACATAAAGGTGGATTTCACTTTGGTGGTGATCCAACCGTCGGCCATTGCAGTACCTGGCTTGGATTTTTTATCTGGATTTGCCAGCACGGTCAGCTTGTTGTCGACTGACATCACACCGCGAGTGGTCATGGCTAAATTCTCAGCCAGATCAACAGCCGCTTTGTTTTCTGCAGTACCTGTTAAAGTCACCATGCCTTTTTTAGTGGTACTGCTATCGACATAACGGCTCCAGATTAGTTTAGATTTCACGGCAGCGGTAATACTGGCATCGTCGATGATCTCCGCATAACTTGACTCACCTTTACGCACAGGTTGCTGGTAGTTATCTTCGGTGATCATGCTATTGTCGACTTTGTTGATGCCTTTTACACCTTGCGCAATTTCGGTAGCCAGTTCTTTGTTGGCATCACTTTCGACCCGGCCACTGATAGTGGCTTTACCACTTTCGACTGTTACTGTAATGTCATCGTAACGAAGATAAGGGCTGAGCTGATAGGTCGTCAGGATCTGGCTTTCCAGGCGGGCGTCTTTCACGTCTTGACTGTTTTTAGCGTCCTGCGCCATGGCAGGGACAGACAAACTACTTACTATCAGTGCCAGCACGGCTGGATATTCTTTTTTAATCAGTTTCATGTTGCTCTCCCTTGCTGTATTAGCTGCGATTGTCGATAAAGTTTTTTACTTGCTTGTCAGCCTCTGGGCGGGCAATGGAATACCGTAATTGCACCAGTTCGGATAATTTCGCCGGTTCGCCTGCAGATTTTTTCAGTTCGCTTTCAGACAACTTGCTCCAGACTTTATGTGCAGCACCGATACGTTTTTGCCATGCATCGTCTGATGCTTTGGTTTGCAGTGGAGTTGATATGCCTTTCACAGAGCTCAGCTGGGGAGTGGCAGGCTTTGAAGCTTGTATTGTTTTTGGATCTTTAGTTGCAGCAGTGATGGCGTTGGATTTTGTGGTTTTATCTTTAGAATTAGTCATGAGTATGCTCCTTAACCTGCATGATTCTGCGAAAGTGCAAAGCATGCAGGGGGTGACGCCTGACTAAAGTAGATGGATCCCAAAGTCAGTTCAGTGCGTTGCCGCGCTAAACTGAGAAATGGTTATTTAATGCGCATATCATCTTTGACAGAAGTCACTCCAGATATGCCGCGAGCCAGGCTGATGGCTTTGTCTGCGTCAGCTCGTGAATTAATAAATCCGCTTAATTGCACCGTACCCTTAAATGTTTCAACGTTAATTTCCGCTACTTTTAAGCCTTCTTCAGCCAAAAATGCAGATTTGACCTTCGCAGTGATCACTGTATCGTCAACATATTCACCTGTACCTTCTGAAGTTCGGGTTGAAGCGCAACTGATGGTACTGATGGTGGTTGCAGCTAATAATGTTGCCAGCAGCAATGATTTAATAGTCATAGGAATTCTCCGGTAAAGTGGCTTCGTTCAGACACCGGAATGGGTTCGATTGCGAAGCGATATAAGTGATAGATAAAGTTATTCATAAACATCAACGCCAAGCGATTTACGCGCAGCCAAAAAGGCTGCACTTAAACTATGTTGCTTAGAGTGATATAAGGGCTGTGGTCAGAGCCGACGTCTTTGCAGCACACGCAGCACGATAATCACCAATGCAACCACCAGTAATAAGTGCAGGGCGCCGCCCAGTGAATAGGATGAAATCATGCCAAGGAGCCATAAGATCACAAGGATAGCGACAATAGTTTCTAACATAGGGGTACTCCAAATAGATGGGAAAGTATCTACTTTGAGCCCGCTGCGATCGGCGGTCTGTGCGTTAGCGTACTTATAAAGAAAAAGCCCTGAAACAGAGTTCAGAGCTTAGTTTCAACGTTTCATCAGAGGGTTTTGTTGCTGTAGTAGCTGTGGATCAATTCACGCCAGGAATTGTCCGCCATATCCGGCCAGTTATCTTTATCAAAGCCCGGCGCGTTGTCTAACCTGTCTTTATCGATATCCAGTTTAAATCTTTTGTTTTCAGTATCGAGGATCAGCGCACTCCATGGTACTGCAAATAATTTTTCACCCATGCCTAAAAATGAACCGAAGGACAATACGGCATAACTGACTTTGCCGCCGTTCATATCCAACATAATTTCTTTGATATCACCTACTTTGTCATCGTGGTGATTATAGACATCATTACCAATCAGAGTTTCGGCGCCCATTAAGCCGGGGTCTGGACCCTGATGACCATTTTCAAACAGGGGATTGGTTTTATAAATGCCATATTGATCTTTATCGTTGTAATTCACAGATAACTCCTTGAGGCTTTCGCCTGAGCTGCCGGTGCAGCGGCATCATACCGGATACTGAGTCTGACCTGTTCAGATACCGGCTTCAGTTCGTCAACGAACAAAGCTGCTGTCTGGCTGAGGTAAATCCGGCAAAAATTGCTGCTGTTTGCAAAGTAAATCGCGATAACAGCTACAGCTGGCTTTCTCCAGTGCAGGGCGGTTTAAAATATGGATTTGGCCTCTGTGGTAGTCGATGATCTTTTTCTCCAGCAAAGAACCCGCAGCTTGCGTCACGCTGCTGCGGCGTACACCTAACATTGAGGCTAAATACTGATGAGTCAGGAAAAATTGATCACCGTCAGCTCTGTCGTGCGTCATCAACAGCCTGCGGGCTAAACGTGGTTCAGTTTCATGGTAATGATTACAACAGACTAAGCGGGTTAGCTGTATTACATAAAATGCCAGATACTGTTGCAATAGTTGCTGCAACTTCGTACAGCGCTGTAATTCGGCGCTAAAAGCCTGGTGTTCGATTTGTAAGGCCTGCCCATGGCCCTGAACTATGGCCTGCACCGGTGAGGATTCGACACCTATGGCAATTAAAGCCCCCAAAATACCTTCGTTACCGATCAAACCAACTTCTAAACGCTGGTTAAGCTGTACTGAAGTTAAGATGGAAATATAACCGGACAAAGGCAAATAGACAAAACCACAGTTTTCACCTTCTTCACATAACACCTGACCAAAACGCAGATCGATAACTTTGCTGTGTCGCAATACAGCCTGCTGCTGCTCGTCAGACAGTTGTTGCAAAAGTTTATTTTGCGGTAGAGCTGTGTGCATCAGATGGGCCTTGATCAAGAATAGTAAAAAACAGTCTGTTGGATTGTGTTACTGATTTCTGTTCGGCACAGCACCAAAGTCTAAAGTCAGGGGGCTGGGTAGGAAAACTTTTAGGTGAAAGGTTAAAACCGCTGTTGAAACAGACGAGTGGCCGCTCAGTTCAAAATAGATGTTAAGTGATTGCGGCGCTTTTGGCCCATGGCAGTAAACGGTCAGACTCTTTGCGTACTACGGCGTAACATTCACAGCACAGAGTCTCAAGTTTAGGCCGGTCAAGCACCTTAATATGACCTCTGTGGTACTCAATTACTCCTAAACGTTGCAGATGTCCGGCTGCATCTGTGACACCTTCGCGGCGCACGCCAAGCATGTTCGCTATCAACTCCTGGGTCATCACCAGTTCGTTGCTGTCTAGTCGGTCCAACGACAGCAATAGCCAACGACAAAGTTGCTGATCAATAGAATGATGGCGGTTACAGACAGCGGTTTGAGCCATTTGAGTGATCAAGGCCTGAGTATAACGTAACAAGGTATGCAGCAAGGCACCATGACGATTAAATTCGTCTTTTAAGCGCTGGCCTAATAAACGATAGGCCTGACCTGCGCTTTGTACTATGGCTCTGCTGGTGGTGCTTTCACCACCCATAAAAAGTGCAACACCTATCAGGCCTTCTTTGCCAACGACGGAGATTTCTGCAGAAGCACCGCTTTCCATCACATACAACAAAGACACTATCGAATTGGTAGGAAAGTAGACATAACGCAGGGTATCACCGGATTCATACAACACTTTGCCAAGCGGCAATTCAATTAATTCCATATGGGGAAATAATCGTTCTTTCACATCTTCAGGCAGGGCGGCCAGCAGATGATTGTTCTGTGGTCCTTTGGTTTGAGGCATCTGAAATTCCATGTATAGATTTGCGATCAACACTGATCGGCACCAGCATCAGCTGTTGTTCGCCTTATGTCTGTACTCTGGCGAACATATGGCATGCTTTTACAGAGTATTGTTGATCAATCTAGCGATTTAAGTGGCTTTTACTCCTGTGTTTTGCTCTTTTTCTGCAGCCAGTGCTGGCCTAAAGTGAAGGCAACAGACCAGAGTAAGGCTGATTCTTTGCCTTGAAGTTTGTTTTTTAACATCATCAGCCACGGAGCTCCGCCTGACAACTGCTGTTGCAGTAACCTCATACCCAAACTTCGGGGAAACTGGTCGTTATCCTGTTGCTGCTGTGGCCCCAGCTGTTGTTGAATAAGGTGACGTTGTTGCGCCATTCTCTGCCTTAATAACAGGATCTGGACTGGTAAGGGGAGAGGTTTCTCTGTATTCATACCTGGCGCCTTAGTAGCTTCATATCTGTCATAAACTCCTGGTAACTACCGCTAAAGGCACTCTGGCCTTTTTTGCCTAAACGCTGGATCAGAAAAAAACAGGTTGCTGCTAATACAGTGAAAACTATAGGTAAAGTCCAGATAAAGAAGGTAAAACTTTCGTTATTCCGGTTCAGGTAAAGCACAGCAAAACCTGCAAACAGGAATGCCAGAAATATAAAGCTGATGCTCAGCACGCCACAGAGCATAATCCATTGCAAACGGCGTTTTTCCTGTTGCCACTCCAAATGCAGCAATTGACCATGTAAACCCAGTTGTGTCATCAGTTGCGGACTGGCTTTGTCAAGCAACCATAACCAGCGGGCAGGATCAAAACCTACAGAGCCTGTAGTGGCATTTTCCATTTCAGGTGTCGACATGAAAACTCCATTCAAAAAAAACCGACCTGTAAGGATCGGTGTAGATCTTGTTATTTAGAACCTGAACCGCTGCAACGGGCAACAAAAACACCCAATACAAAGCTGACTGCGGCACAAGCAGCAATAGACTGCCATGGCTGTTGGTGTACATAACGGTCTGTTACTTCAGCTGAATGACGTGCTTTGGCTGCAAAATTTTGACCTATATCTTCTACTGATGCTTTGGCTGTAGCGACACGTTCAGTCAGCTTTTTCTTTGCCTGCTCAAACTCCGCTCCGGTTAATGAAGTGGTGTTTTTTAGTAAATCTTCGATATCGGCAATAAAGTTATGGAATTCATCGGTTAAAGCCGGGCCGCTCTGGCTTGAGTTTGGAGCTGCGCTATCGGTACGAGGTGGCATAAGTACATCCTTTTATGGGGTGGCAATCTGTTCCTTGAAAATCTGACCTTCAAATCCTTTTGTTCAGAGTGAGGCGCAAGACTATAACACCTAAATAGCTCTGTATGTGGGTCATAGCACAAAGTAGCCAATTAACTTTGTTTTAAACTTTTTATTTTGTCTTTTTTACATCGAAACTAAACAAAGTATATGCGCGCTAGCGCACCGAACTCTTTGATGGGAGGGAGCAGTATGCAACAACAGGCAAGCTCGTATTGACTGAGTTCCGGCAAGGAGTTTGCTGTTTGCTGTTGGTTTTTTGATTATTGATCAGGGAGTTACCATGTATATATCCACCTATCTGCCTACCTGTCTTTCGACAAGGTACCCATCCATATGCAAAACAGTGCTGCTATTAAGCCTGAGCGGTTTATTGGCGTCTTGCGCTTCAGCACCTGAAGCACCTGTTGGTCAAATTCAGGCGGCGGAACAAGCTATTGCTGCTGCCGAACGAATCACCGCAAGTGACTATGCGTTACCAGAGTTATTAGAAGCCAGAGCCGATTTAGTTTCAGCCCGCGCAGCGGTTCAGAAAGAAGATATGTTGGCGGCACGTCGTTATGCCGAGTTATCTCAGGCTGGTGCTGAACTGGCGTCGGCCCGTGCCGGAGAGGGAAAGGTTCGGGCTGTAATTGATGATATGCAAAAAAATATCGACGTATTGAAGCAGGAAATGCAACGCAAAACAGGACAAATGCAATGAAAATTTTAGCAGGTACAACCCCGATACTAGTGCTGGTCGCTGGTGTAATGACGTTAAGCGCCTGTAGCTCTGCCGTTGTCAAACCAGATGGCTCTTTTGCTGTACGGCAAAAACTGACGGCATTGCAAGCCGACCCTAATTTAACCAACAGAGCTGTGTTGCCGGTGCAACAAGCTGAAGCAGCAGTGCTAGCCGCCGAACAACCGACTAAAGATCTGGCATTAGCCAGCTACAGAGTGAAACTGGCGGATAAAAAAGTTGAGATCGCAAAAGCTGTAGCTCAAACCAATTATCTGGATGAGCAATACAAAACCTTAGGTGCGCAGCAGGCTGATGCCCGTTTAAACTCCAGAACTCAGGAAGCTGATGCTGCCCGTTACGACGCTAAACTAGCCAGAGAAGATGCCACTGCTGCCGAAGCTGAATCAGAACTTGCTAAACAACAAGCGTTGGAATTACAGCAACAAATCGCAGAGTTAAATGCAAAAGAAACCGAAAGAGGCTGGGTGGTGACTTTAGGTGATGTGTTGTTTGATACAGGCCGTGCTGACCTGAAAGAAGGTTCCTTGAATAACCTGTCGAAACTGTCCACCTTTTTAAATCGCTATCAGGATCGCAAGGTGCAGATTGAAGGTCATACCGACAGCATTGGCAGTTCAGATTCAAATCAGGGCTTGTCAGAACGCCGTGCTAATTCAGTACGACGTTATCTGGAAGGTCAGGGTATAGCGTCGGACCGCTTAACTGCTGCTGGTTTAGGTGAGCATTCACCTGTGACTGACAATGATTCTGCCAGCAGCCGCCAACAAAACCGCAGAGTTGAAGTCATTATTGCCAATACGGCCACAGCACCAACAAGCCCTTAATCAGGAAATGGGAGCGTTTTGATGAGAACTGCAACCAAACAAAAAAGCCAGGCAGCGACATCCGCTGCCGGTGCTTTGATGTCACAAGAACAATTCTGGCTGGCGAATTTAGATGAAGCGCAACAGTGCTGGAATCAATTATCCAGAGAACAATTGCTACAATCACAAGGCATGCCTCACCGATTGTGTCGTTTATTACAGGAACATTATGATTTGTCGCGGCAACAGGCTGATTATCAAATCAGTCGATTTAAAGAAAGTTGCCAGCTATCGCCGGTTTCTTCAGCGCAAACTATTGGTCATGACATAAGTTAAATACTTTCATCTGTTTATGTGCTGTAGCACACCAACAGCTGAATTTTTGTACTGCATGATAAGGTTGCAACCAGAAAGAAAGTTTTGACGCTCAGATGAATGACCGATCATAAACTACAGCGGTAGCATGCTGCTGACGAGCTGCTCTGGCAGCACAGCTAAATGAACATCGGATTGAAGCTTCAGGAAAGGAATCTATGAAAACAGATCAACAACTGATTCTGGATATTCAGGCGGAACTGCAATGGGATAGCTCTGTGCAAGCTGATGCTATCCAGGTACTGGTGCATGGTGGCATAGTGACATTATCCGGCAGAGTCTCCTCATTGGCTGAGCTTTGGCATGTAGAGAGTGCTGTGCACAGAGTTTACGGCGTACAGTCGTTGGATAATCAACTTGTGGTGTTATTGCCTCATCAGCATGTGTATCAGGATGCTGACTTAACCCGTGTGGCAGAATCTGTGTTGCAGTGGTCCAGTTATATTCCGGCTCATGGCATAGAATTAGCGGTGTCTATGGGCTGGATACATTTAACCGGAGAAGTCGCTTTTGATTATCAGCGCCGGGCTGCTACAGAAGCTCTGCGTTATCTGGCCGGAGTTCGTGGCGTGACTAATCTGATCCGTTTAACTCCGAAAAATCAGTCTGGAATAGTAAAAAAAGACATAGAAACAGCCCTTGCCCGACAAAATCAAGGCATAGAGCCCGCTATTCAGGTTGAAGTGATTGAGTCTGATGTGGTTCTGACTGGCACAGTCAGCAGTTGGGCTGAACACGACAAGGCGTTAGTGTCGGTCTGGAGTACGCCTGGTGTGTCTCATATAACGGATCACATTTACGTGTTATAACTCCACTTATTGATAGCTGCTCTTTTCCTGCTCCTGCTTTTTGCCCCATTCTGATCTGAAGTCATTGACCTGTTTTTTGCTTTTCAACCGTTACAACTTGTTACCCTTTTCGCAGGACTGAAACTTCTGACTGTTTTATAGTGACCTTACTAAAAAAGTATTTCTACTTGCTTGAATTACCGGATGGGTCTGGACCATGAAAACTATAAAACTAACTCTCATTGCCTTGTGTATTGCCACCACTTTAACGGCTTGTTCTAAGCCGGAAGTGGCCAAAGTGCAGGAAGAAAGTGCAAAGCCGTTGCAACTGGTGGCACAGGATTTACTGATCTTATCTGAAAGCACTTTAGCCCGTGGTCCTGTTATATCAGGCTCTTTGCAACCTGTGGTCAAAGCCGAATTAAATGCAGAAGTGTCCGGCATAGTGATGCAGGTTTTAAAAGACAATGGGGATGTAGTCAAAGCTGGTGATGTGCTGGTGAAATTGGATCAAACCACCTACCGTGACAAGTTGTTGTCGGCTCAGGAAGCTGAACGCTCTGCGGTGGTGACACTAGAGCAGTCTAATCGTCAGCTCAAACGTATGCAGTCTTTATCTAAGCAAAGTTTAGTCACGCAGGAAGGACTGGAGGCGGCTGAAAACAAAGCCAATCAGGCCCAGTCTGATTTAGCCTCAGCCCGTGCCCGTTTAGTGGAAGCCCGTCAGCAGATGGAAAAAACTGATGTCAAAGCGCCATTTTCCGGCGTCGTAGCGACCCGTAAAGTGTCAGCTGGCGATACAGCTCAGATTGGCAAGGGTCTGATGGTGCTGATTGACCCAGCCAGTATTCGTTTTGAAGGTTATGTTGCAGCAGACCGTATTGGCCAGGTCAAGGTGGGCAATAAAGTCAGCTTTAAAGTGAACGGCTACAGTGGGCAGTTTTTTACCGGCACTGTGGAACGTATCAACCCACTAGCCAATGAAAATACCCGTCAAGTGCAATTACTGGTGACTATGGACTTAAAAGAGCAGTCTTTAGTGGCAGGTTTGTATGCCGAAGGCCATGTTGAAGCGCAAAACAGTAATGCGCTGATGGTGCCTGAATCTGCGCTTATTCGTGAAGGTGACAAAAGCTTTGTCTGGCAATTTGCCAATAATGAGCTGAAGAAGACTGAAGTGGAATTGGGCAGCAAAGACCAAAGGTGGGGCACTCAAGAGGTATTGTCCGGTGTCACATCAGGTGCTCAGATTTTACGTCATCCGCAAGGGGCGTTAACAGATGGCGCTAAAGCTGAACTGGCGGTAGCAGCTTCTGATACGCCGGATCAAACCGCAGCTAAAGTCAGCGCAGGAAATTAAGCCATGTTTTTATCTGATTTTAGTATCAAACGCCCTATGGTGGTGGTGGCAGTTACCCTGGCCATGATGATTTTTGGTTATTTTGCGATGACCAATTTAAAAACTAACCAATTCCCTGATGTTCAGCCGCCGGTGCTGGTGATGAATATTCCTTATCCTGGTGCTTCTCCCGAAACAGTGGAGCGGGAAATTCTGAACCGAGTCGAAGATTCGATGGCGACTATCACAGGTATGAGAGAACTCCGTTCTTATGCCCGTGAATCCAATGCGGTGATAGTGGCGATTTTTGAATTTGATAAAGACTTGATTGAAGCATCGCAGGAAATGCGTGATGCAGTGGCTGTGGTGCGTGACAAGCTACCCACCGAAATGAAAGAGCCTTTTCTGCGTCGTGAAGATCCCAATGCTCAACCTATTATGTCGCTGGCGTTGTCTTCAACCTCTATGGACCCTATTGAATTATCACAATTAGCCGAGCATCAGATTGCCCGCGAAATTCGTTCTGTGCCGGGTGTCGCGTTGGTGAATCTGGAAGGTGAACAAGAACGTGAAATGACGGTGTTTTTAAACTCCAATGCGATGCGTGAAGCCAATGTGTCGGCTATGGATGTGGTCAGCGCCTTACGCGCACAAAACGTTGCCGCTCCGGTGGGCCGTGTGGTTAATGGCATGGAAGAGCAGGGTATTCGTATTCAGGGCCGCTTGCGCGACGTGCGTGAATTTGAGCAGATGGTGGTCAAACGTAGTGGTGATCAAGCCATTCGTTTAGAGCAGGTTGCAGATGTAGTGGATGGCGCAGCAGAGCAGCGTCGTTTGTCTATTTTTAACGGCGTGTCGTCTTTAGGTATAGATGTGGTCAAAGCCCGTGATGCATCAACCATTAGCGTGACGGACGACATCAAAGTAAAAATTGAAGAGTTAAAGAAAACCTTGCCCGCTGATTTTGAGTTGGTGGTGGTGCGTGATTCAGGTGAAGACGTCGCCGCCAGTATGCGCAATGTCACAGAAGCCTTATCCATGGGCGCTTTGCTGACCATTATCACTGTGTTTGTGTTTCTGAATTCCTGGCGTTCAACCTTAATTACTTCGCTGGCGTTGCCTACCTCAGTACTGGCGTCTTTTATCGCGGTTTGGGCTTGTGGTTTTACACTGAATTTTATGTCGTTACTGGGCTTGTCACTGGCGATAGGTATTCTGATTGACGATGCCATAGTGGTAAGGGAAAACATTGTACGTCATATGGAGATGGGCAAAGACAATATGACTGCGGCCCGCGACGGTACCCGTGAAATTGGTATGGCCGTTATTGCCACTACCATGTCTATTGTGGCTGTGTTTATTCCTATCGCTTTTCTGGATGGTATTACCGGTCAGTGGTTTAAACCTTTTGGTTTAACAGTGGCGTGTTCTGTCTTGGTGTCGCTGTTTATCTCCTTTACGCTGGATCCTATGATGTCTGCCTACTGGCACGACCCGGATCATGATAAAAATGCCAAACGCCGTGGCCTGGGTAAAGTGTTACAGCGCTTTAATATCTGGTTTGATCATCAGGCCGAGCGTTATTCCAAACTGATTGGTTGGGCATTAAAACACCGCAAGTCGATGTGGTTGTTGGCTTTTGGCTCCTTTTTTGGCGCTATCGCCTTGCAGAATACATATGGTGGCTCAGGCTTCCTGCCGGAAACTGACGATGGTGGTATAGTGATTTCAGTGCGTGCGCCTTCTGAGGCCAGCATTGAATACACCAGTATTAAAGCCGAACAGGCAGCTGCTATTGCCCGTCAAATTCCGGAGCAGTTGTATACTCAAACCACAGTTGGTACTCAGGGCAACATTACCAGAGCACAGGTATTTGTCAGGCTGACCAAAGAAATGGAACGTAGCCGTAACTCGCGTGAAATTGCCGCTGAATTAAGAGCCAAAGTGCAGCAATTAGTTGGCGCTGAATACACAGTGTCGGCTGATTTAAACGGCGGCGGTGGTGGTAAAGCGCTGCAAATTCAGTTCCGTGGCCCGGATAGCCGTGTGCTGGAAGGTCTGGTGATGGATTTTATGGAGAAATTAAAAACCATACCTGGGGCTGTAGACGTGGGTTTATCTTCTCAGGATCCTAAACCTGAGCTGCAAATTGAGTTTAACCGTGGTTTGGCGTCCAGCTTAGGCTTGTCGATGAATGATGCTGCCAGTGCGCTGCGTTTAGCTTTTGCTGGAGCTGAGATTGGCGACTGGATCGATCCAACAGGGGAAACCCGTAATGTGTATGTCCGTATCAAACCGGAAGAGCGCATGACAGTGCAGGATTTAGAGCGTTTACCGCTGTTGTCCAGCCGCACCGGTGCCATGATCCCATTGGAGCAAATCGCCACAGTAACGGTAGGCAAAGGGCCTGCGGTGATAGAGCACTTAGACCGTGAAAGTATGATGGCGGTTGGCGCGAACGTACAAGGCCGCAGTTTTGGTGAAGTGGATGCCGATGCGAAAAAGCTGCTGAAAACTATTCCATTCCCACCTGGCTATGACGTAGTTCGCGGTGGACAAAGCCGGGATCAGGAAGAAGTTTTTGGTAGCATCTTTGGCGCCTTGGGTTTAGCCGTGATGCTGATGTATCTGATTTTAGTGGTGCAGTTCCACAGCTTCCTGGCGCCAGTGTCTATCATGATGTCTTTGCCTTTATCCTTAATTGGTGTGGTGTTGTCCTTGCTGGTGGCAGGCGCTACGTTAAACCTGATGAGTTTAATAGGGGTAGTGATGCTGATGGGTATAGTAGTGAAAAACGGCATTTTGCTGATTGACTGTGCCCGCAAAAAAGAAAGCGAAGGTTTGGGCCTGGAAGAAGCCTTAATCGCCGCTGGCCGTGAACGTTTACGTCCTATATTGATGACTACTTTTGCGCTGGTTGCAGGTATGCTGCCTGTGGCTATAGGTATTGGTGAAGGCGCTGCTTTCTACAAACCTTTGGGTATTTCAGTGATTGGTGGGGTATTAACCTCTACTGTGCTGACTTTGCTGGTGGTGCCGACTTTCTACGACAGTCTGGAAACCTTTAAACGCAAACTGAAAGCCAGATTTAACCGTAACAGAAAACCAGCGCCTACAAGTTATGGCGAGCCGCTGATATCCAAATAAGCCACATGGTTTGAACACAAAGGAGCACTTCGGTGCTCCTTTATTTTTGGAGAATAAAAAACCGCTACGCTTTGTTCAACTGAGCAAATTGTGCTTTTGTCACAGAGAGTTGGGAAAGACAGCTAAATCCGCTAGTATGAATTTATTCCGCTATTTTCAAGTAGTTCAGTATGGATCAGCTAACGCCTTACCAGTTACGAGCGCAGATACGATCGGGCCAGTTCAGCAGCCAGACCAGCGGTTTGGTGCCGGGCTATGTACAGTGCAATATGGCGATAATGCCGCAAAGTTGGGCGGCTGAATTTTTGCTGTTTTGTCAGCGCAACCCCAAAGCTTGTCCTTTAGTGGCTGTGACTGAACCAGGACAGTTTTTGCTGCCTGAACTGGGGCAGGAGATAGATCTTCGAACTGATTTACCTGCTTACCGTGTGTTTAAGCAAGGCGAGTGGGTGGATGAAGTGCAGGATATCCGCGCTTTATGGCGGGATGATTTGGTCAGTTTCCTGATTGGTTGCTCTTTTTCTTTTGAAGAGGCGTTAGTGGCGGCTGGACTGGAAATACGCCATATCACAGAAGGCAAAAACGTCCCTATGTACAACACTTCTGTGCAATGCGTCAGTGCAGGGCGTTTTTCCGGTTCTATGGTGGTCAGTATGAGGCCAATGAAACCTGCCGATGCAATTCGCGCTATTCAAATTTGCAGTCGTTTTCCTGCAGTACATGGTGCGCCTGTGCATTTTGGCGATCCGCAAGCTATTGGCATTTCTGATATCCGATCACCGGATTATGGTGACGCCGTCAGCATCCGATCGGGTGAAGTACCGGTATTCTGGGCCTGTGGCGTTACACCTCAAGCCGTGATTAAACAGGCTAAGCCTGATTTTTGTATTACGCACAGCCCAGGTCATATGTTGGTGACTGATTTGCTGAATTCTTCTTTAGCGAGTTTTTAATGAACCCTTTAATAAAATCCTCGATCAAACTTAATTGCGACTTAGGCGAAAGTTTTGGTGCATGGCAGATGGGGCTGGACGCACAAGTGATGCCTTTGATTGATCAGGCCAATATAGCCTGTGGTTTTCATGCTGGCGATCCGACCGTACTGGTGAACACCTTAACTCTTGCCAAACAACATCAGGTGGATATAGGCGCGCACCCGAGCTATGACGATAAACAGGGGTTTGGTCGTCGCTCCGTAAAAATGCAGGCAGATGAGCTGAAGCATTTACTTTGGTATCAGATAGCAGCAGTGGACGGGGTGGCAACAAGCCTTGGTGTGGAGCTCTGTTACGTCAAACCTCATGGTGCTTTGTATAACGATATGATGGCAAGTCCGGCCTTACTTGAAACCGTGATGCAGGCTGTCGCCAGTTACCATAAACCTTTAAAGCTGATGCTGTTGGCGACAGGTTCTGCCGCAGAGCATCGGCTGCTTGCGAAGCGTCATCAGTTGGAGTTGTTATTTGAAGCTTTTGCCGACCGACGTTACAAAAGCGATGGTTCTTTAACACCTCGTAGCCAGGCGGGCAGTGTGCTGGATCATCAGGCGGCACTGGAACAAGTTCAGCAGTTGCTGCGAAGTGGCACTGTACAAAGTGACACAGGCGACAGCGTGACTATTGAGGCTGATACCTTATGTGTGCATGGTGATAATCCGGCAGCAGTTGCCTTGGTAAAGTCCATTCGCCAGTTGCTGGTAAAGCCATGATCCAACTGAAACTAGCGGGTGAAAACGCTCTGATTTTGTATTTGCCTGCAGAGATCTCCGCTAAGAACCTGAACCAGCTTCAGCAGTTGCAACAGCAGATCCGTCTGCTACTTGCTGATCAACTACAGGAGTTATTGCCTTCTTATGCGTCCTTGCTGATTGTATTAAAACCTGCACATCAAGGTGTGTTGGCCATTAAGGCCTTGTTAGAGCAGCACCTGATCTTAAGCGCCACAGTGTCAGAGCAGCAAGGTCAGTTAGTGCTATTGCCGGTGTACTACCACAATGCATGGGACTTAGATGCAGTTGCTAAACAGGCTGGTTTAAACACAAAACAAGTGATTGATTTGCATCAGTCTATGGAATACCGGGTCTATGCCATAGGTTTTGCGCCGGGTTTTGCTTATCTCGGCGAATTGGATGTACGTCTTGCCACACCACGTTTAAAAAGCCCACGCGCTAAAGTGCCTAAAGGTGCTGTAGCTATAGCCGACCGGCAAACTGCTGTGTATCCGGCTGAATCGCCCGGAGGCTGGAATATTTTGGGTTTATGTCCAATTCCTTTATTTAAACCAGAACAGGCCGGAACCTCAGAAGCTCTGATGCCTTTTAGTGTGGGTGACAGAGTACGTTTTCAGTCTATTAGCCAGCAAGAGTTTTTAGCTCTGGGTGGCCAGTTGCCACAGGAGCTATGCTGATGTCCGCTTTTGTGGTGTTAAAAGCAGGAGTACTGTCGACCTTACAAGACCAGGGGCGTTTTGGTTATGCGCATTTAGGTTTAACCCAGGGCGGGCCAGCTGATTATGTCAGCTATCGTATTGCCGATTTATTGCTACAAAACCAGAGCCCCAGCTGCCAGATTGAAGTCTCTGTTGGCGGTCTGAGTGTAGTGGCGTTAACGGATACTGTTTTTTGTGTCACTGGAGCAGCAATGCCTCTGACAGTAAACGGTCAATCTAAAAGCTTATGGCACAGCCATCGTATTAAAAAAGATGATGTGATTGAATTGGGTTTTGCCAAATCCGGTCTGCGTTGTTATCTGGCCGTAGCGGGTGGCTTTAAACTGCCGAAAGATTTTGGCAGCAATAGCACTGTGCTGCGGGAAAAATTGGGGGGTATAGCGGGTGCTGCATTACAGCCAGGCCAGTTTTTACCTGTACGTTCAACTTATAGCCCTCTACTTTGGGCTTTACCTGAAAAGTACTGGCCTGAATTTTCGACGCCGCTGGAGCTTGGTTTAATACCTGGCTATCAACAGCATTGGTTTGACGAAGCACAATGGCAACAGCTGTGCAGTACGGATTATCAGGTGTCTGCTTTGTATGACCGTATGGGCTATCGATTGCAGGGGGAGCCACTTTTGTATCAAAGCCGGGCTTTATTGTCCGAAGGTATCAGTTATGGGGCTGTGCAACTGCCACCTGATGGTTTACCTATAGTGCTTCTGAACGACAGGCAAACTTTAGGCGGTTACCCCAAACCCGGAGTCGCACTGGCACATCACGCTGCCGCTTTAGCTCAGCGTCAGCAAGGTCAGCCGATCCGCTTTTATAAAGTTCTGCCAAAACAACTTGAAGCTTACCAGCGTGAGCAGCAGCGTTACTGGGCTGAACTGCCAATGGATTTCCGGAGTCTGCTTTGATGGATTTACTAAAACTCAGCGTCAAGATAGAACAGATGCTGGTTCGGCAAAACCTGCGGGGTATGGCAAGGCTGTTACCCCATTTAAATGCGGGCAGTTATGTGCGGGCCGCAACATTCATCACAAAATGTAAAGGTGTAGTGCTGATAGGCACTGGTTTTCCGGTTGGAGATAGTTTTGAAACCGACGGTCCTGTTGGCGCTATAGTTCTGTATCGGTTGTTTGAAAAACTGGGCGCAACGCCACTGCTGTGTTGTGGTGAGCCGTTATTCTCCGCCTTAAAAGCGGACTACTCCTGCCTACAATTAGCTGTCAACAGTGATGGTGCCGCCGAATTCGCCCGTCAGTCGTTGCAGCAGTTTAGCCCGGAATTAATTATTTCTATAGAAAGACCAGGTTTGGCGGCGGATGGTCGCTATTACAATATGCGTGGCTTAGATATTTCAGCGCGTTGTGCCAATTTTGATGTGTTTTTCCAGCAAGCTGCTTGCCCTACTATTGCCATAGGTGATGGTGGCAATGAAATAGGGATGGGAAATATCAATGAAGCAGTGTCACAACTGGCTATTACGCCTAGTGTGACCTGCTGCGACGAGTTATTGCTGGCTGATGTCTCAAACTGGGCTGCTTATGGCTTAGTGGCTTTGGTGTCAAAGCTAAAAGAAGCTGAAACGGGTTTCGGCTGGTTGATCGATTGCCAGCCCGCTGAACTGTTACAGTATTTAGTTGAGCGGGGTTGCGTTGATGGTGTCACTGGCCTTGCCAGTATCACAGAAGATAGTTTGCCGCCCGAACATGCAATGCAGTTGATACAAGACTTACAGCAACTTTGTTTTAAAAATAATAACTTACAGGAAAAACCATGAGCGTGGTGTATTTAAACGGACAATTTATGCCTGCATCAGAGGCTAAAATTTCGCCTATGGACAGAGGCTTTTTATTTGGTGATGGTATTTATGAAGTGATCCCATCCTATGGCGGACGTTGTGTTGGTTTTTCGGCTCATATCAAAAGACTACAACAAGGTTTAGCTGCACTGGAAATTGACTGTGTTTTGACAGAACAAGAGTGGCAACAACTGGTGCAGCGGCTGATCACAGAAAACGGTGCGGGAAATCTGGGAGTTTACCTGCATGTCAGCCGCGGTACAGATACTAAAAGAGCTCATGCCTATCCAAAAGGTATCCAACCTACAATTTTCGCCTATTGTTTTGATATAGCCTCAGAACCACAAGCTGATATGAACACAGCTGTGCGTTATAAAGTGATGACAGCCCCAGATTTACGCTGGCAACGCTGCCATATTAAATCCACCGCTTTGCTTGGTAATGTGATGCATCATCAGCAAGCAGCAGCTTTGGGATTAAATGAATGTATTTTGTTCGACGAGCAAGAGTTTTTAACTGAAGGCAGCTCGACTAATGTGTTTATTGTCAAAGATGCGGTGGTGATTACGCCGCCATTAAGTCATAAAGTTCTGCCAGGTATTACCCGGCAATTGTTATTGAAGATTTTACATGAGCACAGCAAGCTGAAAGTGGAAGAGCGTGCGGTCAGTATAAACGAGGTGCTGGCCGCCGATGAAGTCTGGCTGACCAGTTCGAGTAAAGAAGTCGCAGCTGTGACAGAAGTGGATGGACAGGCTGTAGGCGACTCAGAACCTGGCGCTGTATGGCTGCAGGCGCAGCAATTATTTAGCCAGTATAAATACGATTATTTATAGCTAAACAGTTATCAAAATTTAAGTTTTTCTAAAATTTGTCGCCTATGCTGTTAGGCTAAAACAGAGTAATCATTATAAAAATCACATTAATAGGGAAGGGATAACTATGTTATTAAGGAATTATAAAATTGGGGCCCGCTTATTGGCTGGTTTTGCGGTATTGGGATTGTTGGTGGTGTTGCAAGGCAGTATGGCGCTGATGAATATGGCGCAAATGCGCGATGTATCAGCGCAGATAGAAAATGACACTATTCCTAGTCTGGATAGTCTGGCTGCACTAAATTTAAGCATGATGCGGGTTAGGATCTTTACTTTTCGCCTGATGCTGGCCGAAACCGATACACAAAAAACAGACTATCAGACTGCTTTAACTAAAGTAAGGACTGAAGTCACTGAATATCAGAAGTTATACGAAAAACTGATTTCTCTGGACGAAGAACGTTCGGTATATCAGCAGTTTAGCAGTGCTCAACAAGACTATTTTGCCGGTCAAAGCCGCTTATTACAGGCTTTGGACGCGGGAAATAAAGTAGAAGCGACTCGTATCAGTAACGAAGAGTTAACTGGCCATTCCGATAAAATGACCAAAGCTCTGGTGCAGCTGGCTCAAATCAATAGGGACTACTCGAAACATCAGACTGATCTTTCCGCTGAAAATTACGGCACAAGTAAAATTTTGGTAATTATTGCCATAGTAGTAGGCATAGCAGTCAGCATTTTTATCGCATTGTGGATGACCCGCAGTATCACAGTCCCTATGACAGACGCTGTGACTGTGGCTGAAACTGTAGCTGCCGGTGATTTAACCCAAAAAATCGCCGTCAGTGGTGATGACGAAGCCAGTCGATTGATGGCAGCGCTGCAAAAAATGCAGCAAAACTTGCGTGACGCGATGAGCCATATTTCTAATTCCTCAGATCAACTGGCATCGGCTGCCGAAGAGCTGAACTCTGTGACTGAAGACTCATCCCGCGGTCTGCAACAACAAAATGATGAAATTCAGCAGGCTGCTACTGCTATTACTGAAATGAGTTCTGCTGTGGATGAAGTTGCGCAAACCGCAGTTCAAACCTCTGAGCAATCAACTGAATCAGCGAAAATGGCAGTTCAGGGCCAACAGCAGGTCGATGAAACAGTAAAAGCGATCCGTGATATGAATCAGGATGTGGCAGTGACATCAGAATTGATTCAGGGATTAGCAGTGCAGTCACAAGATATAGGTAAAGTGTTGGATGTGATCCGTGCTATTGCTGAACAAACTAATTTACTGGCGCTAAACGCTGCTATTGAAGCTGCTCGGGCAGGGGACGCTGGCCGTGGTTTTGCGGTGGTTGCTGATGAAGTTAGGGCTTTGGCGCATCGTACTCAAACTTCTACCCGCGAAATTGAAGAAATGATCGCCAAAATTCGCAGTGGTACAGGTGATGCAGTCAGTGCAATGAAACATAGTAGTGATAAAGCCGGCCACGCGTTAACAGTGGCTCAAGCGGCCGGTGAGGCCTTAACCATCATTACTCAGCGTATTAATAAAATCAGTGACAGTAATCTTGTGATTGCAAGTGCAGCTGAGGAACAGGCTAAAGTGGCGCGTGAAATTGATCGTAATATTGTCAATATCAGCGACTTAGCGGCGCAAACAGCGGCAGGAGCCAATCAGACCAGCGCTTCAGCTCATGAGTTATCCCGCTTGGCTGTAGATTTAAATGCCTTGGTTACCCGCTTTAAAGTTTAACTACAGCTAGTGAGCATGGATGCTGTACCTCAAATCATACCACGTTTGCATCAGATAGATGCACTGCGTGGTCTGGCCGTATTGATGATTTTATTTGCCAATATCTTTGCTTTTGCTTATCCGCTGGAAGTTGCAGAACAGGCCGGTTTATCCGGGTCTATCTCTGTTCTGTCACAGCTACAGCATCAATTGTATGAGCTGCTTATCCGTGGCAAGTTTATCAGCCTGCTAACACTGCTATTTGGCGCCAGTTTGTATCTGTTATGGCAGCAAAGCCAGATGTCAGTGTTCAGGCTCAAAGCCAGAATGTTAGCTTTGTTGCTGATAGGCTTTTGCCATGCAGTGTTCGTCTGGTCGGGTGATATTCTGCTGATGTATGCCGTGGTGGCGTTAGGGTTGTTGTGGCAACAGGTGCTGCACTGGGCCCCAGAGCGTCAGCTGCGTTATGCTAAAAACTATCTGGGTGCAGGACTGATCCTTCCTGCTCTGATTTGGCTTGCTCCATCCGGGCAAGCGGAAGAACTTGAAGAGACTGCACAGTTGCTTGCAGTTTATACCGGGCCATACAGTGATCAACTATGGCACCAAATAAAGTATCTTGGTTTGCTCGCAGTCGATTTGCTGTTTATCAGTTACTGGTGGTTTGGTGGCATGATGTTACTTGCGATCTGGGCAATGCAATCGGACTGGCAACAGCTATTAAAACATCACTTTGTTACTTTGCTGCTGATTGCTTTTGGCTCCGCTTTACTGCCGCGATTCTGGACCGGATTTTCTGCCGCACCCCAGGTTCTGACGCCACTGCAGATGATCTCTGATCTGTGTTTTGCATTGATGTATATCCGGTTATTTATGCTTGTGACTGCCTTTTTTCCGGCAGTTTATGAACTACTCAGGCGCTGTGGACGTTGCTCTTTGTCTTTATATCTCTGGCAGTCGGTGACCATGGTACTGCTGTTTCGTTGGGTTTATCCGGAGTTGTTCGGTACTTTGGACCGAGGGTCTCTGACGGCTATTGCTTTTATCTTTATAACGCTGCAACTGCTTTGGGTGCAGCGTTTTCACAAAGAGCAGCAGTTGGGCTGGTTTGAACAGCTGTATCGTTGGCTCAGCGTAAAACTGGAGCGCAGAGAGCAGGATGCCCTCTAGAAACGATACGCATAGGATAAAGCGATAAAGTCCAGGCCAGGGTTAGGTTTTTGTAAACCTGCGTTGGAATAGTGCATATAACGAAGTGCCAGCTGAGTGTTACTCTGTAATTGCCAAATCAGACCAATACGGTCTTCAAATTGATAATGAGAGCCTAAATCTTTACCGGCAAAACGTTGTTTATTTAATAAACTAAAACCTATGCCAAATTCCCAATACAAAGCCCGCTCATACAAAGTACTGAATTGCTTCACCAACACAGGGGATAAGGCAACAGCCAGGTTGCTTTCATATTCAGGATCGTCGCCGTAACGCCACATATTAGCGCTGACTTCCATATACAGCTGAGCATCACCCAAAACTGGTAATTCGGCCAGATGCCACTCTACAGGTCGGTAACCCAGCCTTAAACCCAGCACATCACCTTCACCTTTCACTAAATCAATAGCTGCAACCTGAGCTTGCACCTGAAGGCTCAGCATCAAAAAACTAAGTAACAATAAAATTTTTTTCATCGGGTGTTCTGCCTTAATCCATGATGAGGCGTTAGTTTGACCAGCATCAACTGACGGATAAATATGTGAAACTTCACAGTTATTGCCTGCTTCTCCAAACTTTGGATATAGTACAAACAAAATCACAGCTCTGGAGTAGCCAATAAATATGCGTTGTGTAACGTTCGGTACATAAGTTGAGGTGAAAAATTGGATCTCAAGAGGGCAAGATAAAAAATTTATGACAGTGACGGATCGCCAGAGCGTTGAGTTATCTAAAAACAGAGAAGAAGTTGACCTTTGCCGACATGCTGATTAACCTTGCGGTTTATTTGTTCCAGCACAGGCAATTTCAGCATGGCGAATTCTTCAGACCAAACTACCACCACCTTGGATCCGCAAAGCCAAAAAGCGTTATATTTAGATCAGCAGCTGTGTTTTGCTTTGTATTCCACTTCTTTAGCCATGACCAAAGTGTATAAACCTTTGTTGGATAAGCTGGGTCTGACCTATCCGCAGTATTTAATTATGCTGATTTTGTGGCAAAACGATGGTCTGGCGCTGAAAGATATCGGCGAGCAATTGCATATTGATTCAGGCGCTTTAACCCCAGTGATTAAACGTATGGAAGCCATGGGATTATTGGTTCGTACCCGTAATCCGCAAAATGAACGCACTTTGGAAATCCGCCTGACTAAAACCGGCTGGGCGATGCGTGAGCAAGCCGCTGAGGTGAATCGTACTATAGGTTTAAGCTGCGGTATGGCAGAACCTGAGATCCACGCTTTACGTCGGGAATTGATAGAGCTGCGATCGCAGTTAAGTAAAAATATTTAGATTATCTGCAGACAGAATAGGGCCTATAGGGCCCTTTTCTTATTATTTAAATAATTTAAATTCAATAACTTAATAAGAATGTGCAAAATAATTCAAAATAAAACTTGCGAAATAATAGTTATCGCAATAATATAATCACAAGTCAGGGCGAACAGCTGGTTTAGCAGCACTAAAACGACCGGATACAGAACGTAGAAAAGAGTGTGAAAGACAAGACGTAAAGAGTTCTTAAGCAGTACAGATTAGGTCCGTAAGGACTGGCAGTAAACGAAGTAAAACCGGGTGAGTTCACCCATTTTTTTAAATCATATAGTTATCGCGATAACACATATCGCAACCAAATAAACTTAACAGAGGAATACATCATGCAAGTACTTTACAAAGCAGTAGCAACTTCAACTTCAGGTCGTGACGGTCGTGCAGTATCTTCAGACGGCGTATTGGATGTGAAATTAAGCACCCCTAAAGAATTAGGTGGCGCTGGTGGTGCAGCCACTAACCCTGAGCAGTTATTTGCCGCTGGTTACTCAGCTTGTTTTTTAAGTGCCATTAAATATGTCGCTTCACAACAAAAAGTGCTGATTGGTAACGATGCAAAAATCACAGCTGAAGTAGGTATTGGTCAAATCCCAGGTGGTTTTGGTCTGGATATCGAACTGCAAATCAGCCTGCCTGGCGTTAGCAACGACGTAGCGCAGGACTTAGTGACGAAAGCTCACCAGGTCTGTCCTTATTCAAACGCAACTCGCGGCAATATTGATGTGCGTTTAGTGATTGTTAGCTAACAGCACAACACTCATCCAAAGAAGCTGAATTTTTTTAATCATTAACGTATCGCGATAACAGTTAGATGAATAATCATCCTGTTATCGCCACCCACTAACCGCTGCGGCGAGGAGATTAACATGAACACATTTCGTAAAGTTTTAGGTTTAACAGTCATTGCTTTAGGGATTAACAGTGCATTCGCCGCTGGTGGTCCTGGCGTAGAACAACACACTCAGGGCTTTTTAAATGCTCTGGCTCAGGGCGGTGGTAAACCTTTAGAGCAATTGTCGCCTAAAGATGCCCGCGCTGTGTTAACTGGCGCTCAGGCCGGTGCCAAATTACCTGCTGCTGATGTCAGTGAAAAAACCATTACGATTGATGGCAAGCCTTTAAAACTGGTGGTGGTTCGTCCTGCAGGCAGCAAAGGCGTATTACCAGCCTTTATGTTCTTCCACGGTGGTGGCTGGGTATTAGGCGATTTCCCAACGCACG